>TARA_R110001583_G_scaffold12215_5_pt1 | contig 14643 bp, 14 predicted proteins | sample TARA_R110001583 | Tara Oceans TARA_R110001583 (sample SAMEA4398432) | marine metagenome | biome: Polar Biome; feature: [MES] marine water layer (ENVO:01000295) within the mesopelagic zone...; material: water (ENVO:00002006), including particulate matter (ENVO:01000060) such as...... | reverse complement strand
TTACCTTATGAAAAATCTGAAAAACTAACAACTTCAACAAGAGATGTTTATATTGCTCGTTCTGGTGATAGAGAAAACGACAGAGACGAGATACTTCGAAACCTTAAACAACAAGGTATCAAATCTGCTTTAGGTACAAGTTCATCATCAGTCGACCCAATTGATGGCACAATTGGATTTAGAAAATTCCGTATTTTTGTCAAACCAAAATCAGGTGGTATGCAAGAAACAACTTTAAACTCAAGTATCACAGAGTTATTCCCATGTATTGCATTTGAAAAGAAATACAAACCTTCCAATCCAACAGACTTTCATAAATTTTTATTAGATGTAGATGTTAAATCTTTAAAATGTGTTCATGCAAAAGATGTTGTGGCTGCACAAGAAACTATAAACAAAGCAGATACATCATCTAAGTTTGATGAAAAAATGAAAAATGCAATTGGAATATTAGGATATTTAAATCAAGAAAACAAAAACAAAAAAATTAAAGATGTCTATTGGGGTTATAGGTCAAGTTCAAAACCACCCGGTGTGCCAGGCAATCATCCAGGTGACATGTTTATTGAATATTTTGATAAACAAATGTTAGGTGTCAGTTTAAAAGCAGGTGGAAAGAAAACATCTGAACCACAATTAAATACCTATGTTGGAAGAGTATTTGATGTATTTAAAGATAGAACTTATGGAAAATTAATTAAACAAGCACACAAAGAAGTTTACTCAAAGATACCAGGCATATCAGGTGCAAAATCTTTTATACGAGATAAAAAAACAAAATTAATATTAAAAGATTTTGATAAAAAAAATAATGAAAAATACGAAGAGTATTATAATCAGTATCTAGAAATTATGAGAAAAGGATTAGTTAATTTATTTAATAAAAACAAACAAGGTTCGATTAACTATATTAAATCTGAAATTTTAAGAGATGCACCAGATGTTCCTACAATTGTTATTAAAGCAGTTGATAGTAGTTATGAAGAAGTAACTGATAAAGATGCTATAGGTGTGTTCTTACCACAAGTTAAATTTATTAAAGCATATGCTGGAAAGTCAAAACAAAGTTGGTTTATTGAGTTGACATCTGGCCCAGATTCACTTAAAATGAACATGTCAGTAAGAACAAATAAATCAGGTCATGCTGGAATGAAAAAGTTAGGACAGTTTAGTCTTGCAGTTAAATACAACGGATTGGCAAAATGATGAAGTTTACAGATTTACAAGAAAACAAAGCAGGTAAGAATCTTCACCTAGAACATTTAGAAGATGAGATTATTAACTTTGGTGTTGATGGTGGAAGAGCTGCAATTAATTTCTTGCGTTCATTAAGAGATATGTTGGCAGGTAATAGTCGTTCATCTGTTAATATGACTGTTAAGTGGGATGGTGCTCCAGCTATCTTTGCAGGTATTGACCCAGAGGATGATAAGTTTTTTGTTGCAAAGAAATCAGTTTTCAATGTTAATCCAAAATTATATAAAACAAATGAAGAGATAGATGCCGATTTATCTGGCGAATTAAATGCAAAGTTTAAAGTTGCATTAAAAGAATTTTCAAAACTTGGTATTGAGAATGTACTTCAGGGTGACCTTATGTTTACAGATGATTTAGAAACAGATACAATCGATGGTGAAAAGTTTATTACATTTCAACCCAATACAATTGTTTATGCTGTACCTGTCGATTCTGATTTTGCAAAGACTATAAAAAAAGCAAAAGTTGGTATTGTCTGGCATACAACATACACAGGAAAAACTTTACAGGGTATGAAAGCTTCCTTTGGTGCTGACATTAGTAAGTTGACTAAAGTATCAAGCGTTTGGCAAGATGATGCGACATACAAAGATGTATCAGGTGAGGCAACAATGAATTCCAAAGAAACAGATGCCGTTACATCTTCACTATCATTAGTTGGAAAGACATTTCAAAAGATTAATGCCACTATGTTGAAGAAGTTTCTTAAATTACAAGAATCTATGACAGGTCAAATTGCAGGTGCATCATGGAAAACATATACAAATAGCAAAGTTCGTAGAGGACAAAAGATAACAAATCCTAATAAACACGCATCAGAATATGTTGGGTGGGTAGAAGATTCTATACAAAAACAGATAGATAAAGTCAAATCAGCTGCAGGTAAGAAGAAATATGAGAATATTCAGAAACAATATAGTATTGAAATGAAAAAACACGTTAAAAATCTAGTTGAATTGGTAAAGTATCAAAACTTCTTAATTGATGCAAAGATGCAAATCGTCAGGAAACTAAATAGTGTTAAACAATTAACAGATACGTTTATTCGAACAAATAATGGTTATAAAGTGGTAAACCCAGAGGGTTATGTTGCAATAGATAGAGTATCTGGTAATGCTGTAAAACTAGTTGATAGAATGGAATTTTCTTTCAATAACTTCACAGCAGTAAAGGCATGGGATAGATGAAAACATTTAAAGACTTAGTTTCGACAATCAAAGAACTACGAGTTATATCAGTCGCACAAAGAAGAAAGATTGGTAGAAGAATGGCTCGTCTAGCCAAAACATCAGCATTTAAAGCCAAAAAAGAAAGAGCAATGAAAAAGATTGCTTCGCCTATGAAACAAAGAATCAAGGCAAACAAGATGGCAAAGAAACTTATCATCAACAAATTTTACAAAAACTATTATAATATGTCACCAATGCAACGAATGAAAGTTGACCAAATAATTAAATCAAAATATGGAGCTGCGATTGATAAGATTGCAAAGAGAAGTTTAATCAAAGTTAAAAAGGGTGAGATAGAAAAAGTTAAAAAAGCAAGGCAGGCTAATAAAGATGATTAAAAAATTTAATGTATTTGAAGCACCAGGTAAAAATGTAGTGTTTGCATTTGGTAGATTTAATCCACCAACAACTGGTCATGAAAAATTAATTGATAAGACTAAACAAGTTGCAGGTTCAGACGAATATAGAATCTATCCAAGTTTTTCACAAAATCCAATGAAAGACCCACTTCCTCATGCATTGAAAATTGCATATATGAGAAAGATGTTTTCTAAACACAAAAGAGCAATTATCGCTGACAAGACTGCTATAACAGCAATTAATATTGCAGTTAAGTTATATGACCAAGGGTTTACAAATTTAACAATGGTTGCAGGTTCAGATAGAGTAAAAGAGTTTAGTACATTATTAAAAAAGTATAATGGTGTTGAAGGGAAACGACATGGTTTTTACAAATTTGATAATATTAATGTCGTATCTGCTGGAGAGAGAGACCCAGATGCAGAAGGTGTATCAGGTATGTCTGCTAGTAAAATGAGATATCATGCTCACAAAGGTGAATATGATGATTTTGCAGATGGTTTACCTAGAGGATTTAAAGACGGAAAAAAACTATTCAGAGATGTAAGAAAATACATGGGTATAAGAGAACAAAAAGATATGGGTGTAATGGACGAATACGAACAGTTACGAGACAATTATCTTACAGGTCAAATATGGAACATCGGTGATTTAATTGAAGCAAAAGGAATTGAAGGAAAAATTATTCAAAGAGGAACAAACTATATTTCATTTAATGATAAAAATGGTAAAGTTCACAAAGCATGGTTGCATGAAGTTAAACAAGATGCAGATGTTAAAGACAAAAAAGGTACACAACCTGCGAAATACTTTGCAGGTGTTTCTAAAAAAAGTAAAGATGCTAGAGATGCTCACTTTAAAAAGGGTTCAAAAATGGATGACGATAATCCAGCTGCATATGCTCCAGCACCAGGTGATGCAAAAGGAAAAACTAAACCAAGTAAACATACTAAGAAATATAAGCAAATGTTCGGTGAAGACATGCCAATAACTATGGACAAAGACTTACAAGAAAAGATTGAAGGTTTAGTAAAGAAGGCTGAAAAGTCAGGTATTTCCTACGGAATATTAAAACAAGTTTACAATAGAGGAATGGCTGCGTGGCGAACTGGTCATAGACCTGGTACTACCCCACAACAATGGGCCTTTGCAAGAGTTAATTCTTTTGTAACTAAATCAAAAGGAACATGGGGTGGAGCTGATAAAGATTTAGCTGCAAAAGCAAGAGGAACAAAAGAAGCATATGATATTGGTAAATCTTATGCAGACCATACAAAAAATGTAACACCAGGCGAAAAGAAAAAAATTACAAAAGAAGAAATTGAACACTGGTATAAAGATGAGAAAATTCATGAGAAGTATGAGTTAAAATATGGTAATGACTGGTACATTAAATTAACTGAAACTAAAAATAAATTACTTGAAAAAATTGAACCAGTTCACACTAATTGTGGTACACCAGATTGTTGTATGGAATGTGATACTGCTGAAGCAGTTGTAGTTAAACCTATCAAAGAAAAAAGAGATTCCTTTGGACAATTTATGTTAAAAAATGCATGGGGTGAAATAACCGAAGATGCAGAGTATCAAGGAAGAAAAGTTAAACTTAATAATCCTACAACAGGTGATAGAAAAAAATATAAAGTTTATGTAAAAAATGATAAAGGTAATGTCGTCAAAGTAGAGTTTGGTGACCCAAATATGTCTATTAAAAGAGATGACCCAAAAAGAAGAGCCTCATTTAGAGCAAGACATAACTGTGACCAAAAGACTGACAAAACAACAGCAGGTTATTGGTCTTGTAAATTTTGGAGTACAAAATCCGTAACGGACTTGATGAAGGGATAATATGGCTGAAACTTTAACAGATTTTATGTCTCTTGTAACTGATGAAAACAGTAAGGCTACAAAGATAAAAGAAGAAAAGGAAAAGAGATTTTCACCAAGAATTTCTGTTGGGGAATCTTTATCTGATTTTTTTAATATACTTGCTGAGGCACCTAGAATTCCTAGAAAAAAAGGTCAACCTGCAGGTTCAGATAAACATAGTGATTTATATACAGACGAAAATCCAAAAGGTACAATACAAGGTTTAAAATTTGCAACTGTACAAGATGCAAAAGATAGTGTAAAGAAAATTATTAATTCTGGTAAAACACATGCACACAAAATACAAGCTGCAGTGGCAATGGAACAAAGAGCAAGAGAAATGGGTAAAACTTCTGAAGCCGCAGTTTATCGTAAATATATTGATGCAATGAAAATTAAAACTAAAGAAATGCAAAAAGAAAGTGCTGATGAACCACAAACAATAGAAAAACATTATCACACTAGAGAAATTATTAGAGAGGTTCCTATGGAATCTAAAGAAGTTATTTCGCATGAAGATAACGCAGAAAGAATAGATGTACTAAAAACATTTTTTAATAAGTTAGATTCATTTGATAAGAAATTAGAAGAGAAGACTGAAATAGCAGCTGGTCACATGTATGCTGATAAGATGACTAATCATCTTCCTAAGAAAGAAGAATTAAACGAAATTGAAAATATAAGAAGAGAATTTAATCACTTCAGAAAAATGGTATCCGAACAAATGTCCACAATTGGTGGCGGCGGTGCTGTAAGACTACTTGACTTGGACGACATTGATACATCATCACTTGGTAATGGAAAATTTTTAGTATTTAATTCTACTAGTGGAAAACTAGAATTTACAGACCAAGTGGATGGTAACTAATGTCATTAAAAATAAAACTTAAAAAATTTACAGCAGGTTCAGGTACACCTAGTACCTCTGATTTAACAGATGGTGAAGTAGGTATTAATCCTACCCAACAAAAGATATTTGTTAATAACAGTGGTACAATTGTTGAACTAGGTGGTGTTGATGCATCCTTAGATTTATCAGCAGTTGCACAAAATATTATACCTGATGGTAATGGTACTAGAAATTTAGGAAGTGCAACAAAACGATTTGGAGAATTATTTCTTGCTGGAGAAACTATTAACTTAGGTGGTGCAACAATTTCATCTGACGGAACAGGTACAATTGCAGTATCAGCCAATGGTGTAACACTACCAGATAATTCACAAACAGCATCAGGTGAAAAACTTGCGATTGCAGATACAGAGGGAACACCAATAAAAAGAGTTCCATTGTTTACTGCATCAGGTGGTTTAAGTACTGCTGCAGTTACATTTACATTTAAGACAAGACCAAGTACAACAAGAGTATTTAATGCTCTTACTTTGGCAAATGGAAGCACTTTACAAGCAGAAGGACAGACGCAAATATTCGAGTTTTAAAGGATAAATAGAAACATGGCAGTAAAAACACCAATTAGAACAGTCTTTGATGGCTCAAATAATGCGACAGGACTTGCAGAATTTCAATCTGGCGAGTTTATTGGATTAACGCATGGTGGTATTGGTGCGTCTTTATCTATCGGTAGTGCTGGACAAGTTTTAAAAGTAAACTCTGGTGCAAGTGCTTTAGAGTTTGGTACTGTTGAAGCAGTATTAAATATTGATGGTATGACTGATGGTTCAAGTGTTACTATCGTTGATGGTGATGACTTTGCAATGTCTGATGGTGGAACTGAAAAAAAAGTTAACGCATCTCAAATTGCAACTTATGTTCAATCAGAAATTTCATCTTTACCATTAAGTCAAACGGCATTAAGTGCTGGAACAGGTATTACATTATCAACAAATACCTTAAATGTTGATGCAGCCCAAACAGGTATTACATCCTTACTTGCAACTGATATTAAAATTGGTGAAGACGACCAGACTAAAATAGATTTCGAAACAGCAGATGAAATACATTTCTATGCGGCTAATGCCGAACAAGTTTTTGTTTCAGACGGAGTATTTGGCCCACAAACAGATAGTGATGTTGATTTAGGTACAACAAGTGCTCGTTTCAAAGATGCTTATATAGATTCTTTAACAACAACTGCAAATGCAGCTGTCGGTGGTAATTTAACAGTAACAGGCGACTTTACAGTTAATGGTACAACAACAACTGTAAATAGTTCAGTAACAACAGTTGATGACCCAGTATTTACTTTGGGTGGAGATTCAGCACCTGGTTCAGATGATAATAAGGACAGAGGAATTGAGTTTAGATATCATACTGGTTCTGCCGCAAAAATAGGATTTTTTGGATTTGATGATAGTACAGGTAAGTTTACATTTATACCAGATGCAAGTAATTCAAGTGAAGTATTTTCAGGTACTGCTGGAACAATTGTTGCAACAACTTTCGAAGGTAACTTAACAGGTAATGTTACAGGTAATACTTCTGGTACAGCTGCCACAGTCACAGGAGCCGCACAATCTAGTATTACTTCATTAGGAACATTAACAACTTTAACAGTAGATAGTGTCATTGTTAACGGTGCAACTATTGGCCACACAGATGATACAGATTTAATTACACTTGCAGATGGCATAGCAACAGTAGCAGGTGAGTTATCTGTTACTACTTTAGATATTGGTGGAACAAATGTTACATCAACAGCTGCTGAATTAAATCTAGTAGATGGTATTACAGCAGGTACAGTTATTGCTAGTAAAGCAATTATAACAGATTCAAACAAAGATATAACAGGTGGTAGAAATATTACTATCTCTGGTGAACTAGATGCAGCCACATTAGATATTTCAGGTAATGCAGATATAGATGGTACTCTTGAAGCAGATGCAATTACAATCGGTGGAGTAACACTAGCAGAAACTATTTCTGATACTGTGGGTGCTATGGTTTCATCTAATACAGAAACTAATATAACAGTTTCTTACGATGATGCTGATAATACTTTAGACTTTGTAATTGGTACACTTAATCAAGATACCACTGGTAACGCAGGTACTGCCACTACATTAGAAACAGCGAGAACAATTGCTGGTCAATCATTTAATGGTTCTGCTAATATAGCAATTGCATCAACAGATTTATCAAATACAAGTGCGATTGCATTATTAACAGCATCGCAAACAATGACTAACAAAACATTAACATCACCACAAATCAATACACAAATTGATATGTTGGCAAGAGCAGAAATGAGATTCCAAGATGCGTCAGGTGGACAATATGTGGCGCTTGAGGCACCTGCAACTGTTTCAAGTAATGTAACATTTACACTACCTGCGGCAGACGGAGATGCTGACCAATTTATTAAGACTGATGGTTCTGGTGCATTATCTTTTGGAAGTGTTGGACAACAAGGTTTTGTAAATTCTACCTTGACAACTACGCCTGGAAATGTTAACTTTGATTTAGCAAAAAGCAATAATACTGGTAGTGCTGAAAGTGGATTTGAAACAGGTGCATTAGATGTATTTGGTGTTGCAATAGGATTTGTATTTGATGCAATGGAGCCAATTGGCGCTAGTACGGATAATAACTTAGATTTAGGACAGTCAGATAGTATCTAAGAACTTATAAATAGGTATATGGGGAAAAAATATGTCAAAATATAGTAAAACAGACACACAACTCTACAATGAGGTGTTAAATCCGAAGGACGGTGCTGGTGCATATGTTAAAGATTTTAGAAAATCTGATGCCCCACAGTTTAAAGGAAAAACTGAAAAGGAAAAAGATAAGATGGCAGTAGCTGCATATTTAGATGCAAAAGACAAGAATGAAAATTTTCAAATAGCTGCTAACGAAGAAAAGGTTAAAATTACAGATATGAAAGATGCAAGTGTTATGAAAACTATTTCACAAGCATTAAAAAAAACGAAGGATGTTAAAGCAACAAAGATACCAGGTGGTATTGAGTTAGATGGTGATATTAAATCATTAACTACTGTTGTTGATATTCTCTTTAATAAAACAATTAAAGGGGGTAGTTTAGAAACACCTGCAAAAATAAGATTAAGTAAAGAAGAAATAGAAGAATCTATTTCAATCAAACCTTACAAAAATGCAAAAGACCCATCTAAGAAAGGTTTAGAAATTAATAAGTCTGGTGGTATGAGTGGAAGCATTTTTATTAAAGATAAAAAAGAATTAAATGATTTAATGAAAAAACTTACACAAGCAAGTAAATTATCTGGTTTAAAAGAAGAAATAGAAGAAAAATTAAAAATACCAAATATGAAAACTATCAAACTTAAAAATGGTGCTAAAGTACTAGACAAAATTTATACAAACAGAACACAGGCTGACAATGCGGCTAGTTCTTTAATGAAACAACACAAAGGTGCAAAAGCAGATGCCTATCAATCACCTTTCAATAGTAAATTTTATGTTAGAATTAAAGAAGCATTAGATAAAGAAGATGAACCTAAAGTAAAAGAAATTATTAAAAAACTCAAGGGTGCAAGTAAAGCACATGCTGGACAAGCATCTGATTTAGAAAAATCAATAAAAGAAGACGGACACATGGATGTTCCAAGTTCAATAAGAATGTGTAAAACAATTAGTGAAGATGCTAGTCAAATAGAACAATCTCTTTCATCAAGAAGTGATGAAAATTTAGACACATGGTGGACAAATAAACTTGCTGTTGCAAGTAACTCGATGAACAAATTAAGAGACTATATTACTACACCAGTAGAAGAGGGAAGAAAATCACGATATGGAGTAACACCTTCAAAGAAAAGATATGACCCAGATAGTGGTGAAATACATGATGATGAAAGTGCTAACAAGCATATCATTATGCAAATGAGAAAGTCTGTTGATTTGAAAGGTAACTTTAAAGTAGAATTCGAAGACGGAAAGAAACAAAAGGTACCATTAGATATCGCACGAGCAGTAAGTAATAAGTATAATATGATTAAAAGACCAGCAGAAAAAGAAAAATTTCAAAAGGCTGCTGGAAAGTCCTATAAAGATTTACTTAAGGCATTAAAGGAGAAATAAATGACTTATTTTAATAGAAACTCTGAAGGTCTTGAGAATAAAATCAAACAGATTTTCGGTGAAACAGTTGCAAAAGAAGGCAACAAATTTACAAAAGAACTAATGGCTGCAAGAGAGAATGGTAAAAAATTCTTTGCAGTTAACGGTAAACAATACGAAACAGAATCATATAAAAATTACAATGAAGAAAAAGATGATTTCAAACCTCATATGATGTATGACCCAAAAACAGGTAAAGGTACTATGGCGAAAGTTATGGATGACCACCTAAGAATGAAGAAAATGGGTTACTCACACGAAAAGCCAAATGTTAAAGAGACTAATAAGAATGATAAGTCTGACGATGGTGAAGGTATGGACGCAGTTCAACCTAAGGCAGTAAAGAAAAAGTTCGCTGACAGAAAAGATAAAGATATCGATAATGATGGTGATACAGATTCTACTGATAAGTATTTACATAAAAGACGTAAAGCAATCTCTAAAGCAATAAAGAATGAAGAAACTAATGCTTTAAAGCAAATGGCTGACGCTTGGGAAAGTAAACACTTATCTATGAAAGAGGCTCTTAAACAAGTTTGGGAAAATCAAAAAGAAGCAATGAATCCAGCACAACAGGCTGCAATTGCAATTTCCAAAAAAGAAAAAGGCGAAAAACCAAAAGATAAACAAGAAAAAACTATGACTGGTAAGAAAGAAACCAAAGTAGAAGTTAATCCAAAGGTTTAAGATGATTTCACTTGTCGAAGTACAAAGGACAAGTACAGAGGATTTGCCACAAATATATTGTGACATGGACGGAGTTCTGTGTGACTTTATAAGAGGTGCGAATAAGGCTGTCAATGGTTTATTTGTAACTGCTGATAGAGATACCCGTTGGGATAAGATTATCGCAGGTGGTTCAAAGTACTGGGCTGATTTAGAGTGGATGTCTGGTGGAAAGAAATTATATCAGTTTATCGCAAGATATAATCCTAAGATTTTATCTGCATATTCTGATAAAATGGCGGCTAACTCTAAAAAAGGTAAGTTGCAGTGGTTACAGAAACTTACTAATATTAAACGAAAAGACACTAATTTAGTGTTGCGTGACCAAAAGAAAAGATTCGCAGTTACGAATGATAGACCAAATATTCTAATCGATGACTATAAAAAGAATATAATAGAATGGGAATCAGCGGGTGGTATAGGAATATTACATGTAAATACTGCGAAAACTCTATCTGAACTCAAAAGACAAGGGTTTAAATAGTATAAATAATGTTAAAAGATTTTATAAAATCACATAAAGGAGACTAACATGGGATTATGGGGAGTAACAACAGCCGAAAAACCTAAATTCTTGCCTGATGACAAGAATGCAGCGGGTTCGTCTGGTGCCAAAGAACACGCCATTGCGGTTAAAGGCGGCTGGGGTTTAACACCTGGTCTCGCTGCTAGTGGTAACGACAATAAAGATGCACAACCAGAAATACTGGTTTGTGTAAAAAATTTAGCAGAGGCATTTGGTTCTGCATCAATCATAGGTATAAATTGGACTGACGCAACTGTCGCTGATACTGGTACATTTGATATCACAGTAACATTTGACGAAGCAGTAGATGTAACATCAGCTGCTTGGAGTGCCGACCAAGTAATTACAAACAAAGCATATATCTTACTATCAAGAGTTGGTAAAACAGACATGGTAGAAGATAGTACAATGGCTTGTATGTATTTCTCTGGTTCAGGTTCAAACCAATTAGTATTCAGAGGAACAGCTCAAACTAATGCAGCTGCAGCTCACCTTGCTTTCAATGGCGAAGGCGTAGGAGATTCAGGTATTGTAACAGGTATTAACTTTAATGGTACAGCAACATTAGACGAGGAAGATAGTTCTTCAGCATTAAGTTTACGTTTAGAAAACGGAACTTCATTTGGTGGAAAATTACTTGCTGAAGGTAGTGCTGGTAAATCTGCAAAAGTTAACGGTGCAATCACAACTGCAACAACAGCATTAGTATTAGATAACAACTCTGGTACAATCGCAGTAGGTGATGTTGTAACTGTAAAAGATACATCAACTCTTGCAATTAATGATGCTGATGGCAATACTGCAATTTCTACAAACAATGACTTAACTGTAACTGCAACTAATGGTTCAACATCTGTAACATTAAGTGAAGCAATTACAATCGCAGATAATGTTGATTTAATATTCAACACTAACGGTGGTGAAGAAATTATTGTAGATGCTCTAGGTTTTGGAGTAGCAGGTCCAGCATTTGCTACAAGAAGCGATATTATGACAATTACTAGAACTGGTGCCGATGAATCAGTAGGTTTCACATTAGAGGAAGCAACTACTGACTTAGCAGGTATCTCTAACCAAGACGGACATACTTTCCAATTGGTACAAGAATCTGGTAACGCTGCCGATGACAATAGTGACGGTAGAAACGCCGAAGTAATCAATGGAGACGCACTGGTTGTTGAGACATCATTAAGTGATTCTGCAACATTCCTTGCTTCTGGTTCTTCATCAGGTACTGCAAACATCCTAAGAGGTGTAGATGTGGCTGCCTCATAAGGCGTATAAATAAGTTTACTACGGATTATTCCGTTGTATTAATACATATGGGGCCCCTAAAAAAGGCTCCGTGATGTAAGATAGGGGCAACCTGATTTCTTACAGTAGAATCCCACCAATAATATGGTGGTTAACATAAAAGGAGACCTTAAATGGCTGATTTAAAAATCACGGCATTAACTTCACTAGCAGCTGCTACAGCAAGAGAAGATTTATTGCACATTATCGATGACCCTTCAGGAACACCGATAAACAAAAAAGAAACAGTTGGAGATTTTTTCAACGCATTATCAACAGCAGTAACACTTGCAGACAGTAACGTAACTTTAACAGAAGCGCTACACGCTGGAAGAATTTGTATTACACCAAACGTAAGTGCTAATAGAACATATACATTACCAACACCAAAAGTTGGAATGGAATTTAGATTTATTGGTCCTACAGGTTTAGCTGCGGCTGATGGTCATTCTGTGATTATCGCTTCAGGCGCTGGTAACTCAATTTTCTTTAAAGGACAATTAGTACACCACGATACAAACCAAACTGGTCAAACATCAGCAGTTATTTTTAGTGACCAAGATTCAAATGAGACACTAACTTTAGCAATTGCACAAGCACACGATATTACATGTCTTGGTACATCAACTACTACATGGCAACTATCTGGTTTTGTGGCATCTGACACAGCACCAGCATTCGCTGACTAAGAGTAATTAATACTTTTTTGGGGGCTCTTTTTGAGCCCCTAATTATTCACACATATTATTATTAAGGAGTGATAATCATGAGTTTGGAAACAGACAAAATAAAAGCAAGACTTGATACACTACAAACAGATATGCAAAAACTATCTGCAAGTATTCAAGACCTTGAAAAAAAGAAATTAGAAGCAATTGCTCAATTGAACGCATTTCAAGGTGCGGCTCAACAATGTCAAATGTTTCTTACAGAAATTAATAATGAAAAGGCCTCGAGCGACAACCCTGGTGATATGGGAACACTTCCTGATGCACCTGATGATAAGTATGAAACGAATCAAGAAAAGGATGACGCTGAAGCACCAATGTGATTATAGTGTATGCTATAAGTAAAATTCCTCAAAAGAGGTATAAATTAAGGAGACGGTAATGGCCGATAAGAAAATTACAGCATTAACAGACCTTTCAACAGGTATTGCTTCTGCTGATTTACTACATGTAATTGATGACCCTTCAGGTACACCAATTAACAAAAAAGTTTCAGTAGCAAACTTCATTAACAACTTACCATCATTTATTGGATTTTCAAATTCAGTAGAAGATATTTCTGATGGTTCACAAACAGCAATCTCTGTTTCAACAGCATTAACTCTGTTACAAACAGCAGGTTCTAACGCAACAACACTTGCTAACGGTACAGTAGTTGGACAAATAAAAATCATCGTACACGATACTGATGGTGGTACATCTGTTCTAACACCTGCAACAAGATTAGGTTATGCAGACATCAACTTCGCAGACGATGGTGATACAGCAACCTTGTTGTGGACAGGTGCTGCTTGGGCAGTTCTATCAACAGTGGCAATGTCCGGTGATAGTGGCTTAGTGGATATCGCTAACTAATATATACTTTTATGGGTGGGGATTTATTTCCCCACTCTTAAAAAAAGTTAGGAAAGAGCAAAATGAAAAATTTTAAAAAATACATCGATGAAGCTGCAGGCGTTGGTACACAACATCAAGGGTTCCAAATGGATAATCAAATTAATCCAGCTGCACTTGCAAACCCAATAGTAATACAAAGATTAAATGCATTTGTTGGTGCTATCGTAAACGAACAAACTAAAATTGTTGAAGATGCGATATCAATGTTAAGAAGCAAATTGATGAGAGTTGGATTACAATTCGGTGAAGTACCTATGTTTGAAGGCAACACAGGTTCATACTCACTACCTTTGTCATTGTTTGGTGGAAGATTCGGAAAAGATGAAAACACACCTCATGATGAGTTTCTAAACGATGATGGCATTTCTAATCAAGTGGAAGGTGGATTATCACTTAAACTTAGTTATGAAATGACAGAGGCAAATTGTTATAAGATTTTCGCAAAAATAGAATAGTAAAACATGTTCGAGAAGATTACTTCCGAAAATGTCATTATGTTTGCGATAAAGAACTATAACAACCCACAATGTGAGGGTGAGTTAGAGTTTCATGATGATTTGAATAGGTTTAAATATATTAAAAGATTGTTTAAAAAGTATTTTGAAACAGGCGAATTAAGAGAACGCTTGTTACTTAATCACTTCATAATAATTAACAATGTATTTACCTCAACTGCCGCGGTTACTTTACTCTTGTTTAAAGTAG
>TARA_R110001583_G_scaffold867_2_pt1 | contig 14649 bp, 13 predicted proteins | sample TARA_R110001583 | Tara Oceans TARA_R110001583 (sample SAMEA4398432) | marine metagenome | biome: Polar Biome; feature: [MES] marine water layer (ENVO:01000295) within the mesopelagic zone...; material: water (ENVO:00002006), including particulate matter (ENVO:01000060) such as...... | reverse complement strand
TCCAAAAAAGCAACCAAAACTGTGGCTTAACAGGATTGGTACCCCCGCTGGGTGACCCCAGCCTTCGAACACCTGGCGACAACCACTAAACGGTCGTATCCGTTTCGGGTAAGGCCAGGCCGGCTAGACAGTCCGCTACTGGAGAAGCTTGTAGATGAGAAACGCATTGATCCTAACCCTTATTGGTCCCGACAAACCGGGTCTTGTCGAGATGGTGTCCGCTACCCTGTCCGCGCATGAAGCCAATTGGCAACAGAGCAGCATGTCCCGTCTTGCGGGTAAGTTTGCAGGTATCCTGAAAGCCAATGTTGATAGCCGCAGGCTATCAACACTCACCCGATCCTTGAATGAACTGGAATCCAGCGGCCTGAGGGTGATCGTGGAAACCGACCAGGGCGAAAACAGCACCCAGTCTGGGCAACAGGTTACTCTGGCGCTGATAGGCCACGACAAATCGGGAATTGTTCATGAAATCTCCCGAATCCTGGTTTCCCAAGGAGTCAGCATTGAGCAGTTTGAATCCAGTGTCATGAGCGGCCCGATGTCGGCTGAACCCCTGTTCAAAGCTGATGCAAAACTTTGTGTTCCTGCAACGATTGACCTGGACCAACTGCAGTCGACCCTAGAATCGATCGCCGTCAACCTGATGGTCGATATCAGTTTCAAAGAGGTGTAGCCAGTTTTGCCATCCACTCCAGCGTCAAAGACAGTAACGGCGCCGCCGATCGGTAACCAATAATGGCTAAAATTGTGCGGTTGGGGTGAAAAACCTTCTCCGCCCAATATGCTTAGGTCTTATTTAGCGCCACCGCAAGCTCCGGCACCTACAACTCTGTTACCCGTTCAAGCGTCGTCTGATCCGACCAGCAGTCCTTGAAACGACAATATTTCAACGACAATATGCACCTGTTCCGACGCGGATTTTCAGTAATATCTGTTTTGTTTATTCCCTTGCGGCAAGTGCCTCGTTGAAAGGGACGAGGGAGGTGCGGGTAGATACAGCACGCAGAGCTATCTTATGAATCATCTCGTCCACAGTAGCGCAGCAATCCGACAGAATCGAGACCTGGTACTTTTCTGCAGACTTCGAGATAGCTGTATGGGTGACACAGTTCTGGGTCATCATCCCGCAGATCAAGAGCTCCTCTACACCTAGCTCAGATAAAGTTTTCTCCAGATTGGTATCGACAAAGCTGTCTGCAAAGGCCTTGATAACTATCGGTGCGCCAGCGGCGGCGGCCAGGATACGCGGGTGAATTGCGACACCTTCGGTTCCTTCGTTGAAGAAGGGAGCGATGCCCATCTTGGCGTCAGCAACGTGTTGAATCAAGATTACTGTATTTCCTGCATTCTGAGCCAGTTTAATAGCAATCTAGATATTGTTGAGAGTGGCATCTGCATTCCACAATGGAAACTTACCACCTGGTAAATAGTCATTCTGCAGGTCGATAACAAGAAGAGCGCGCTTGGCTGGATAAGACATGATGATTTCCTTTGAATGAATTTGTTGGATTGATTATCTGCTTCATTACCTTGGCTAGTGAGTGGCCCGAATGACAAATAACGATTATATTAGGCCAATTCTGTATTGATGAGTTCGTATCGATGCCCAAGCCTACGCTGGTATCAGTAATTGCCTTTGACCGTATCAGCCCCTTTCACCTGTCGGCTCCCTGCGTAGTATTTGGGGAGGGTCAGACAAGCCCCGACACCTTTGAGCTAAAGGTCTGTTCGGCCGAAGGCAAACGGCTGCGGACTACAGCAGGCTACGAGGTGGTAGTCGAACACGGCTTGGAGATGATCGAGCAGGCCGACATCCTGATCGTACCCAGCTGGCGCAACCCTAATGAGCGGCCTCCCCAGTTGTTGTTGGACGCCTTGGTGGCCGCTCATCGTCGTGGAGCGCAAGTGGTTGGGCTATGTTTAGGGGCTTACGTGCTGGCCGAGGCCGGTCTGCTGGATGGTGGACGGGCAACCACCCACTGGGCCTACAGCGAGGATTTCTCCCGCCGTTATCCAAGGGTGCAGCTGAACCCGGATGTGCTTTATATTGATGAGGGGCGGATCATTACCTCCGCCGGGACAGCGGCTGGAATCGATTGTTGCCTGCATATGCTACGAGAAAAGCTAGGAGCAGAACTAGCCAATCGTGCAGCTCGGCGGCTGGTGGTCCCTCCCCACCGGCAGGGCGGTCAGGCACAGTTTATCGACCAGCCGTTGCCAGTCGCTACTCGTGACTCCAACTTGGCCGAACTGATCGACTAGGTTCGCGCCAACCTCAGTCTTGCCCACAGTTTGGATAGCTTGGCCGAGCACGGGCACATGAGCTGACGCACTTTTACCCGCCATTTTCGCCAGATTACCGGGATCACGGTAAAAAAATGGCTACTCAACGAGCGCCTATATCTATGCCAACGGATGCTAGAAACCTCCGACTGCTCCATCGAAAGCGTCGCCGATCATGCTGGCTTCGGGTCGGTGATCTCAATGCGGCAGCAGTTTCGTCAGGCATTCGGATTGACCCCAACTGCTTGGCGAAAGTCATTTAAAGGTCAATAAATAATTATCAGATGTCCGACTCAAGCCCATGTGGTTCAGGCCTAAGCCGGGTGTGATTTAACAATCGCTGATGGCAAGAACGGCCAGTTCAATGGCAGCTTTCCAAGCTCAAATTTATAGATGTTCGGCGTCATCCTAATTGTCGCCGAACAGTAGATATAAAACGCAAAACCTAGCCCTTGCGAGGCCCTTTTGGGCCGTACTTTGCCCCCTAGTGCCTGATGCCCCAGGGACGCTTGCCGACACTGAGAGGTCTCACACCTCTGGCTAGTCAGGGCTATTCATAATGCTTCGGTGTTCCGTATAGCGGACACCCAACGGAGCTAAGGCTCACGGCAGGTGTATCTACTTTGCGTACATGTTAATAAAGCGAATATCTCGGCAGCTACAGGTCAGGGCGAAACCATTAATGCATCGTCCCTGAGGGTAAAAGGCAAGCCGCGACAGTGACGGTAGCTTCGAGCTGCGCTGGTGAAGAAGCAACAGACTCTCTTTACCTCGATGGACGACAAGATCTTGAATCTCTACGCCAAAGGAATGACCAAATACAAAACAGGGTCATAGATCGTAGCATAGAGCCAAATGGAACAATTTTAGACCCGGTCCCCTCGGTGTGAATGCATTCGTGTTTATAGAACTTTAGAAACCATAAAATCGACAATCGCTTTGACTTCATCATCGCTAAATGCCGGATTCCCGCCTTTGGCAGGCATCCCACCTTTTCCATTAATCGCGTTACTATACAGGGCCTCTTTGCCCTGATCGATCCGGGCAGACCAGGCTTCATGATCCCCTAGCTTGGGCGCACCGGCCATGCCCGTATCATGGCACGTGAAACAGACCCCTTTGTAAAGGCTCTCACCGTCAATATCAGACGCCGGGGGCTGGACAGCTGCGGTGACTTTTTCAGTCACCTGTCCGGCCATCTCAGTCCCCTTATCGACGACCTGTTCCGGTATTTCGGAGGCCTGCTCGGCCACCTGATCAGTCATTTCAGCCGCTTTTTCTACCGCTTTGTCGGTCGTCTGTGCTGCCTGGTCAACCAGCTGCTTGTCTTTTTCACTGCCCTGCTCGGTTTTGTTTACGACAGAATCTGCCTTATCGGATTCCGTCACTGCTTTATTATCATCACTACAACCACTGAGCATCGCCGCCACAAGAAGCAGGGAGGAGGTACTCATCGCTAATATTTTCATGATTTTTAATCCCGTATGAAATTTTCTTTGAAACGACGCGAATAGGGTCAGTTAACGTTTGGCAGGTCGATTAAATTCATTATAGACATTGGTTATCACATACAGCGCCGTCAACGCTCATCGCCGATGTCAGCGTCTTCCTCAGCTCAGGCGGTGGCGAGGCACCTCGTTGACCATTTACGAACAAAGGGTCTTACCTGTTGCCTGCCCCGCTTCATAGGGAAGTGACCGCTCTGTCACAGGTCTTGCCGTTACCGAACGTTCAGAACAGTAGAGCCAGCGTCCGCTTCCATGTTCCTGGCTAGCAAGGGCGGTTGCCGTGGCCACAGACCCTAAGCGCCTCCTTTGGGCCGTACTTTGCCCCATAGTGCCTGATTCCCCGGAGGGCGCTTGCCGAGCGCTACCGCTATGGCCGCAGCGCCATGGACACCATCTACAGTGGCGCGGGCATCTTCTGGATCGTGGGCTTCATCGCCCTGTTCATGCTGTCCCTGGTGACCCTGTTCAAGCCGGTGCTGCCCATCGCCCCCTCCATCACCCTGTTGATCACCGGCTACCTGTGCATCAGCGTCGGGGGCGAGCAGGTCGACAACGCCACCTCCATGGGTGTGGCCGGCACCATGGGTGTGGTACTGGAGATCTACGGCGCCGCCTGGGGCCTGGCCGCCGGCGGGATCCTCTACCTTCTGCTGGAAAAACGCAGCAAGAAGTCCCTGGCCGAACATGCCGGAGAGACACACGAAGAGCCGATTCTTATCGAAGAGAACCCGTCGGACTTCAAGAACGTCTGATCCCTTCTCTTTTCATCAACCGGCCTTCGTGGCCAGTTTTTTTTGCTTATTCCTGGCAAAGTGGGCTGCCAGCAACCATGATTTCAGGGTCATCGTTTCCATAGGGATAGAAAGGAGACCAGCCATGAACGAAGCGGACAACAGCCGGAACCGGGAAGCCCAACTGGGCCCCCTGGCCAGCCTGATCGGCGCCTGGGAGGGCATCTACGGTGAGGAGGACGATCCCGACACCGCGATCAGCTATCACGAAACCATCACCTTCGAACCCATCGGCCCGGTCGACACCGGCGCCGGCAAACTCCATGGCTTGCGTTCATCCACCTTCGCCTGGGCCTATGGGGAACAGGACGGCCCGCCGATCCACGAGGAGCTCGGCTACTGGTTATGGTGCCCCCGGGAGCGACGGGTCATCCGCAGCTTCACCAACCATAACGGCGTGGCGATCAATGCCGCCGGCGAATGCGATGCCGACGCCGATCAGTTCGAGATCGTCGCCCGGGCCGACGCCACCTCCTGCGGCATCGTTTCCATCCCATTCCTCAACCACGGCTGCCGGACCCTCGCCTACCGGCTGGCGCTGACCATCAAGAGCGACCACTCCTTCAGCTACCAGGAGGAGACCCGCCTGCGGACCGAAGGCGGGGAAGAGACCTTCATTCATCGCGGCCACAATAAGCTGGCCAAGGTGCACTGAACTCATTACTCCCCCTGAAAATGGGGCCCAGGATGCGATACAGGCTGTAGGCGTCGTCGCTCCCGGCCAGTTCCCGGATCGAGTGCACGGCGAAGGTGGGGACCCCGCTGCCCAGGACCCGACAGCCGGGTCGATACGCCAATTCGGGCGGCGCCGTAACTTCCCCCTGAAAAAACGGCCCAGGATGCCTGGATGCGCAGGGGCGGTCGCTGCCTGGCTATGCACAGCAGGAATTCGATGATTTCCTCCAGTGTGGTCGCCTGGACTAGCAGCTCTGGATTTTTTGCATGGGCTTGAGCTTGAGCATAGGCAGCTCTCAAAACCGGACTCTAAGAGCTGCGTGATAGGCTTGGATTTACGGGAAAAGGGCTTTTATTCTTCCTATACTCAATGAGAGTTATACTTATTGTATTCTAATCATCCATCTCGATATTGCCGTAACACACAGATGATGAATCCAAAAGTCCGTTCTAAAAAACCGGGTTTAACTAGATTAGTGATTGTCTATTTTATCAAAAATAAAGGGATCCTTATTAGCTTTAATTCGGACCCAGTTCAACGAAGACCTGACTGACTTTCGCGAAAGAAGATTCTGTTCAATCTTGTTTTTACCTGGAAACGGGAGCAAGCTAAGGCTGATTAATATCGTGATCAAACCTTGACCAGGTAAAATCAACATTGCAAGCCCACAGATTAACAAGACTATTCCAATAGTGATTTTTGCAAGTTTAACCATGTAGGCTACGCTACTGTTCCACGACCTTAGTAAGGGTTTATCAATAGCGTCATCACCAGAGATTTTTTTACGGATAAAGTAGCGTTTATCCATTTTGATAATGATGTAACTTATCACTAAAAAATAAGTGATAGAAACAGCTGTCGTTACCAAAATTGTTAAGGATATATAATTGGCGCTAAAAGTCTCTGTAAAATAAGTTGCAATTTTGTGGAAATTTTCGCTAAACACTTTGGTGTTCCGTCATTGATTTAGCCATGTTTAATTTAAGTTGGATTTTATGCAAATATTTGAAGAATTGCTTGAATGGATATACATCCATTGGGTAACCATCATAGTTGTTTTTTATATTATCTTATCAGTTGTGACATCGTTACATGTACTTCTGTTCAAAGAAAACGAACGTGCATCACTGGCTTGGATTGGTCTTGTTATATTTTCGCCCGTTATGGGAAGTTTATTTTATTGGTTGTTTGGCATAAACCGCATCAAACGTTTCGCACAAAAAAAGCATCCAAAAACGCAAAAACAAGACTTTCTCCACCAAGAAAAACTTAATAAATTTCACCACTTACCTAAAAACTGGCATACAGCAATCATCGCGGGATATAACATTCACCCCGTTAATTACGTGGCAGATAACCGAGTTGAACCGCTTATAAATGGCGATATAGCCTACCCGGCAATGATCCAATCCATTCATAACGCTAAGCGTTACATCGTATTATCGAGTTATATATTTGACAATGATTCACTTGGACGCCAATTTGTTAGTGCTTTAGCTGAAGCACATCAACGAGGTGTGATTGTGAACGTGTTACTGGACGGGATAGGCATTGGTTATAGCTGGCACAAATTAGCCAGAGTTTTAAAAAAACAGGGGGTAAAAACCGCCTGTTTTTTACCCGCAATTTCTCTAACCAATATTCGTTTTATCAATCTTAGAAACCACAGAAAAATACTCTGCGTGGATGGTGTAACAGCTTACATTGGTGGAATGAACGTAAGTAAAAACAATATAGTTAAATTTGCAGCACACCCCATTGATGATATCCATTTTAAAGTGACAGGCCCGGTGATTGACCAGATTAGTCAGGTATTTAGAGAGGACTGGTTTTTTGCTACGGATGAGTTAATTCAATTTCCCCGCTATCAACAAAACAAACCAGAGCAAACAAGCGATAAACCCGTCGTTGCCCGAATCGTTCAAGGTGGTCCGGATGAAGACCATAACAAAATACGCTGGACATTAATTAACGCATTAGTTTGCGCACAAACAAGCGTGAAAATCATGACACCCTATTTTATCCCCGACCAAACATTAATGACGTCTCTTCACGCAGCGGCACTGCGCGGCGTGTCAATCGAAATTATTGTGCCTGAACACAGTGATATTCCGTTTTTGGACTGGGTGATGGAAGCAAATTTCTCGAGGATAATGGTGCACGGCATACGGATATACAAAAATAAAAGACCTTTTGACCACAGTAAAATTGTCATTATTGATGACATCTGGTCATTTATTGGCTCCACCAATTGGGATGCCAGGAGTCTTGAACTCAATTTCGAAATCAACCTGGAATGTTTTGATACCGCTCTCAATGCAACACTAACAGAATTCTTTTGCTTAAAAAAAGAATATGCGATCCCCGTTAGTGAGGCTCACATTAGTGGCTTGCCGACCTACAAAAAAATTCGCAACAACTTGTTTCGTTTATTTTCGCCTTACCTGTAATGCTACCCATACAATTGAAGACACTTGCCGTCATACGTTTTTTTAATAAAGGCCTATATCTTTATGATTAAAAGTCGCTACAGCCCCGTTGAATCACTAAAAATTATGGGCCGCGCGTCGAAACACGTGATGGGGCCGAACATCGAGGTATTACTGTGGAATGTTTTTAAATGCAAGAAAAAGGGATGGCAGGAAGATTTTAAAACACTTATAAGTGGCAAAGATTTAATTCTATTGCAGGAAGCTGTTTTAAATTCACCCTTCGACAATCAGTTTAACAAATCTTTACAGTACCAGTGGATTATGGCACGCAGCTTCAGAAACGTAAAAACCAACATCGAAACTGGCGTTAAAACCGGGTCGACTGTCGCAGCAGAAAAACATTATTTTTCAGTTTCTAAATATAGCGAGCCAATTTCAAAAACAAAAAAAATATTGCTGACAACCCTGTATCCATTACATACCCTTGAGCAGTCATTGCTGGTTGTAAATTCCCACATCATCAACTTTGTGTCTTTCGAAAAATTCGCAGCGCACCTAGATCAAGTTTTCCAAACTCTGGAACTTCATGATGGGCCCATATTATTGGCGGGTGATTTTAATACCTGGAATGGGAAAAGATTGAAATACTTTAATCAGCTCGCAAAGTCGTTTTTGTTAGATGAAGTAAAAATAATGCGCCAGCCAAGGCTAAATCATTTATATAAGCACCTTGACCATATTTACTCGCGCGGATTAGAGGTAGTCGATACGCACGTACATACCCATATTCACTCTTCTGATCACTACCCAATTAGTTTTTCGTTACAAACATCAAATCCAGCTGTAATAAAATAACGTCATTTCTTTCATAACGGATCTCACGTATGGCACATTAATTAGCGGATTGGGGACGTGGTTTTGCTAATAAATAATAACCCGGCTTAATTTTTTGCAGCTGTTGTTGCCCCTTCAATGCAAAATAAAAAAAATGCAGGTTAAGAGTCGATGAAATGACTTGTTGAACGACTCAGGGCGTGAACCGGTCATACGTATTTGACTTGAATTATATTTTGCACCTAGATTTCTCACCGACATCAGACGCTTCTTGTACAAACGGTCATTTGCCAAATAGATAAAGTCAAAATTTTCACAATCTAGTCGGTTTTGTAGAGTAGGAATAGCGTTTATCCGTCCTATACTCAGCTACTTTGTCAAATGCAAAAATATTCCATAAATCGGTGTTACTGACGTTAGACAAGTTCTTTTTAAGTGTCGGCTTAGGGCCGACTCTTGCCGCTGCCGGTTACCCGAAAAGCGAGAACGGTACTAAGCGAGAACGGTACCAAGTCTTGCCTTTTGCGCTCACCATCACAGCATTGGCTCTAAAATCCGAACACCTAACGAGCCTATAGGACGAGAGATATGAAAACAGGACTCCTTTCTTGTATTTTAATCCTAATATCAGCATTTGGACAGATCGCGCTGGCGGGCCCACATAGTCTTAATTTTGGTGTTTTTGAGGAGTCCTACCCTGCCAGCTCCAATAATTGGTTTGATGGAGGCGCACCAAGAGCTCATGGCGCATCAATCACCTATAGTTACGATCAATTAGAAGATCGAAACTGGTCCCATCTTGATAGCTTTTACCTCTCCTTTAACGCTACCTTAAAATGGGAAGATGACGCTCAACTTTACGATACAGATCGGGTCGCAACTTCTGCCGCCGCTGACATTATTGTTCTTTTTCCTATTTCTAATCAATACAGCGATCTCATAACGAGTATGATACTGGGATTTGAAATAGAGGAAAATGGCCCTCAAATCAATGACCAGCACTATGTCGGTCACACGGGAATTCAACTAGAAAAGATTTTCGGCACTAGGATCGGCGAGTTCATCGTTAAGGGTGCCGTCGAATACGCCACTTACTCATATGAAGTTGATGACGAGCCGGCTCTTCAGCAAACTAGAAGCCCTAGGGAACTGTTAGGTCATGAGGGACACGGTAGCTTAATAAGGGCTGATCTAGAGTACCATGCCGGGGAAAACCGATTTCGTCTCTTATATTATCGCCTAGCAGCCGACGACGACCAACAGAGCCAAAATGGCTACTCCAAAGAGAAATATTCGATCACATGGACCCGTAAACTTTCCAACCAGACTCAGTGTAGCCTGGATTATTCGGTGATCAGCCATGACTACCGCCCGGTGGTCCTTGCCTTTAAAGACACTCTACATACAGCTAGCGCGTCTTGTCGCTACAACTACCGTTAAGTTTTGATTAGCCACCTTCTTCCCAAGATCAGGTGGATATTATTCTTAAATGGTTTAAAAGGTTATTGCAAAAGGAGTTGAAAATCTCTCCAAGGAGTTACCGCTCGCAACTTCAATAACAGCCTGTGGAGTGATCAGTCCTGGTGCCGAAGCTTCAGCATCAGGACTCCCAGCGGCGGCTTAGGGCCGTAAGGAGACGGTCAGCACTGCAAAGAATACTTTATTATGATGTGCGAAGTTTGATTTGACCCAATACTGCATATAGTGCTGGTGGAGCTAAAGGGATAACCTTTTTAAATATACAGCTCCAGCCTAATTGTGCAGCCTTCATACGCCTCTTCCGGAGGCGGGCTTTCATCCCACCGACGCTGCGCGATCAGTGGGCTTTACGCCGCATTGCTATAAAGATTCCCGCCGTGGGCTACTGGTGTGGCGGGACGCCCCGGCGTCCCACAGCAACTGATCGGCCATGAAGGATTTATCTGAAAAAGCTCTCCAGGGCCCAGCCTGAGGTATCGTTGGCCGAGCCTGGAGAGAAGAGGAAATGAGAACCTGAGACAACGCCAGGGTCGTCTTAGTCGGCAAACACCACGGTCCGGTTGTCGTGCAGGAATACCCGCTTTTCGACATGATAACGCACCGCCCGGGTCAGGGTGAGCGCCTCGATATGCTGCCCCTTGGCAACCAGGTCTTGCGGATAATGGCTATGGTCCACCGTCTGCACCCCCTGGGTGATAATGGGTCCCTCATCCAGGTCGCTGTTAACGTAGTGGGCCGTCGCGCCGACCAGTTTCACCCCCTTGGACCAGGCCTGGTGATAGGGTTTGGCCCCTTTGAATCCGGGTAGCAGGGAATGATGGATATTGATCGCCCGGCCGCTTAGCTTCTTGCACAGGTCGTTAGACAGGACCTGCATATAGCGGGCCAGCACCACCAATTCACAATCGTACTGCTGAATCAGCTCCCATACCTGCTGCTCCTGCGCCGCCTTGGTTTGAGCGGTAACGGGTAGGTGGTGATAGGGAATACCGTGCCAACGGGCCAGCTCTTCAAGATCCGGATGGTTGGAAATAATCACCGGAATTTCGATCGCCAGCTTACCCGTGCGATAGTGGTAAAGCAGATCATTGAGGCAGTGATCGTACTTGGACACCATGATCGCCACGCGCGGCCGATGCTGCGCCGAGGTCAGCTGCCAGTTCATTGCGAACGCCTCGGCTCTGGGGGCAAAATCGGTCGAAAAACGTTCGGGACAGAACTCCTCATTCAGCGGGAAGAACTCAACCCGAATACTGAAATGATCCATCTCCTGGTCATCGAAAGAGTGAATTTCTCCGATATAGTTTGCAGTCTTGGCAAGAAAACGGGTCACAACATCGACCGTCCCCAAGCGGCTGGGGCAATCGGCAGTTAGAATCCAGAGATTATCTTTATGCTTCATCGTCTCTCTCCAATTAGTTTGGAACAAGGGTTAGCAGACAACCCCCCCCGGCCTTCAGACCGGGGGGATTTAATTCAACCGCGTACGACTAGGCCATATTCGGCGCTGGCGTCCTGCAGCCACAGCCAGACATAGTCGGCAAAGCTGCGCCGGACCACCAGCTCCCATTTCTGTGGCCCAGTACGACGGATCACCGCCTGGGTCTTGGCGAAGGTGGTGGTGACCACCTTGCCCTCGGGAAAGTTACTGTCGTGCAGGTCATAACCGGTGCTCTTTTTCAGCACATTGATGGCGTCCTTGCCGGCCAACACCAGCACCGTCTGCCCGCCGGATACGTTAGCGATGGAGTAATGCCCCTCCATCGCCTCACGTAGCTGCTTCTCCAGGCTAAACGCTTCCGATCCCGGAACGATCAACAACCACTCATCGGGAGAGATCCAGCGCACCGAGGCATCACCCGCTTCAGCACTCTGCATTGGGCCTGGCAAAGCAAAGCCCATAACTTGGGCAAAGCCGTTGACGAAAGATTTATTTTGCAACGAACCTCGCAATACCAAATGCCCCAGCAACGCCAACTCCTGCAGATGAACGCCACCATCGATGGAACCCTTCTTCGCCATAGACGCCAGATCAGCATGGTATAGCGGGCTCTCAGCTCTCGGCCCCTTTCCTGGCAGCTGGTCCATCAGCGCATGCAGAGGGGTTTTGCTTTCTTTCTCTACCGTCATTTGATCAAACATTTTGGCGCTCTCCTTTAGGATCCAGGAAGATAGGACTACAGACCTCGGCTTCGATAACACTGCCATCAGGCTGCGGGTAGTAAACGGTCTCGCCCATGCGGCTGAGGCCGCCTCGGATAAAGCCCATCGCAATACTATGATTCAAGCAGGCGCTGAAGTAACTCGAGGTTACGTGCCCCAACATCGTCATCGGGATAGGCTGCTTGGGATCGGCCACCGCTTGCGAGCCTTCTGGGATTACCCGCTGCGGATTCTTGGTCTTCAAACCGACCAACTGCTTACGGTTGTCTTTGACACAATCCTCACGGGCCATACCGCGCTTACCGATGTAGCTGAATGGCTTAGTATTCGCCACACACCAGCTCATGCCCAGATCGATCGGAGTGACCGAGCCGTCGGTGTCTTGCCCTGCGATGATGAAGCCTTTCTCAGCACGCAGAACGTGCATGGTCTCGGTGCCATAAGGCGTTAAGTTATACTTAGCGCCGACCTCAAACACCTTCTCCCATACGTACATACCGTAGTTAGCCTGAACGTTGACCTCGAATGACAACTCACCGGTGAAGGAGATACGGAACACCCGCGCTGGTACGCCAGCCACGGTGCCTGCTTGCCAATCCATGAATTTGAAGTTGTCTTTGCTCAGATCGATATCGTCGGTCAGCTCAGCCAACAATTTACGACTGTTTGGACCGGAGATCGTCAGCGTCGACCAGTGATCGGTAACCGTATTGAAGTACACCTCCATGTCGGGCCATTCGGTCTGGTGGTAAAGCTCTAGCCATTCCAGCACCCGCGCCGCACCACCCGTTGTGGTGGTCATAACAAAGTGGTTCTCTGCCAGACAGGCGGTAACACCGTCGTCGAACACCATCCCATCTTCGCCACACATCAGACCGTAGCGGCACTTACCCACGGCCAACTTGGCCCAGGCGTTGCTGTAAACCCGTCCCAGGAACTCACGCGCATCTTTACCCTGAATATCGATCTTACCTAGGGTCGAGGCATCCAGAATGCCGGCGCTAGCGCGAACCGCTTTACACTCGCGATTCAGGCTGTCCTGCATCGACTCACCCGGCTGGGGGAAATACCAAGGACGCTTCCACTGGCCCACATCTTCAAACTTAGCACCGTTCTCCAAGTGCCAGCGATGCATGGCGCTGTAACGTTTAGGGTCAAACAGCTCGCCACAGTGACGGCCAGCAATCGCACCAAAGGTGATCGGGGTATAGTTGGGGCGGAAAATCGTCGTGCCGGTTTCCGGAATAGACTTGTTCATCGACTTGGCGGCGATCGCCATGCCGTTGATATTACCCAGCTTGCCCTGATCGGTACCGAAACCCATCGCGGTGTAGCGTTTGACGTGCTCGATCGATTCGTAGCCTTCGCGGGTCGCCACCTCAATCGCTGCTGCGGTAACATCGGTCTGATAGTCAACAAACTGCTTGGGTGCCCGGCTAGTGGGTTTGGTATGAGGGACATGGAACAGCGTCATCGTTGGCCCCTCCTTCACCTCAACGGCAGTGGCCACCTCTACCAGTTCGTCGGACTGGTCTCCAAAACCGGCGTTAGCCGCCGCCAAGGCGCCGCGATGGGCTCCCTCTTTAAGACAGGCATTGAGGCTATAGCTGCCATTAACCGAACCGGCAGTCAGCTGCTTCTGCACCGTCTTGCCGGGCACAAAGGCCTGGATATCGTCGCGCCATTCGGGGCGGCTGCCGGCATGACAGGACAGGTGTACTGCCGGACTCCATCCACCGGCGCTGGCGACGGTATCGCAGCCCAGCTTGCGGACATTACCGGTGACGCGATCACCCTTGGCGTCGATAGCAGCGATGGTCACTCCGGCCACCCGCTTGTTCCCCTTGACCTCGATCACGGCTGCGCCTTTGATCAGCTTAAGTCCGCGTTTTTGCGCTTCAACCACGCAGGCACCGGTAGGCTCGGCACGGGTATCAACAATCGCCACCACTTTACGGTCAGCATCCTGCCAGTCGAAGGCCGCTTGATAGCCCAAATCGTTGGTGGTCATCAACACCAGCTCGCTGCCGGGTACCACAGCATAGCGTTTGATATAGGTCGATACTGCCGAGGCCAGCATGCACCCCGGAACATCATTATTAGCATAAACCAGTGGTCGCTCAATCGCGCCTGTCGCCAGTACCACCCAGCCTGCCCGGACCCGGTGCATCCGCTGACGCACCTGCCCTTTAGGCGCCAGATCAGCAACATGGTCGGTACAGCGCTGATGAATAGTCAGAAAGTTGTGATCGTGGTAACCGTTGACGGTGGAACGGGGCAGCAACAGTACGTTGTCCATCTGCCGTAATTCAGTGGTCACAAATTCAACCCACTGGGCAGCGGGCTTGCCGTCGATGGTCTCGTCACTGTGCAGTAACATACCGCCGAATTCGGCCTGCTCGTCAGCCAGGATCACCCGCGCGCCGGTACGACCGGCGGCCAAGGCGGCAGAGAGTCCAGCAGGACCTGCACCGACCACT
>TARA_R110001583_G_scaffold188145_1_pt1 | contig 14649 bp, 14 predicted proteins | sample TARA_R110001583 | Tara Oceans TARA_R110001583 (sample SAMEA4398432) | marine metagenome | biome: Polar Biome; feature: [MES] marine water layer (ENVO:01000295) within the mesopelagic zone...; material: water (ENVO:00002006), including particulate matter (ENVO:01000060) such... | reverse complement strand
ATTAGGAGCCATTACCGGTATCCTTATTGGCTGTGCTTTTTGGATTTGGTCAGGCTGGCCGGAAGGGGGCCTGGCTGTTTCGATTTTGGGTGTATGTTGCGCCCTGTTTGGAAATGCCGATGCACCGGCCCCGAATGTTGCCAGGTATATGGTTGGTTCGGTTTATGGCGTGGTCATCAGCCTTGCTTATAGTTTTCTAATTTTCCCGCGTGTAACGGATTTTGCGGAGCTTGTTATCGTTCTCGCGCCGTCTTTTCTGCTTGCCGGGTCGCTGCAAGCACGCCCTCCAATGACGTTCAAGGCACTTGGTATTACGCTGACCATTCCAATTCTCTCCGGGTTGGGATCGTCTTATGCAGCTAATTTTGCCGACTCTCTTAACACTGTTGTTGCCCTTTTTGCAGCAATCGGTTTTGGGCTGATAAGTATGTCCCTTTTCCAAACCGTGCCGGTTACAACGCTGATTCATCGGCTGCTACGATTAAGCAGGCGGGACATAAAACAACGTGCCCTTGGTATTGCAAGAGAGGATGAAGCACACTGGACGAACCTTATGGTTGATAGAACGGCGCTTTTGCTACCAAGGCTTCGGTTATCAGAAAAATCCTGTCTCACCCCGTTCGATGACACATTGCATCATCTTCGCATTGGTCACGCCGTTGGCCAAATTCGCAAGATTAGTGGTCAGGTTGACAGCGAGATGAAGCACGAAATTCGCGCAGTTCTTCTGATTATCGCCACATATTTCGCGGGCGCGAAGACACCGAAATCTGACCTGCTTATTTCTCTGACCGACCGCATTCAATGTTTGTTGGCGAAGGTCGTAGACAGCTCGATTGACGAGCGTTCGGTATTGCTCAACTTGCTTATTGATCTGTGGTTTGCCCTACGTTTGCAAGGTTCGATGGAAGGGCAGGTGGACTTATGATGATCGACTATAACGTTGGCGGCGTCCTGATGCCTGGTTTGCTGGTATTTGCGCTTTTTGCGCTTGTTGGCACCGTTACGATAACCCGTTTTCTGTCCCTTACAGGCATTGTCCGTATTTTTGCGCAGAAGCCGCTCATAGAACTCGCCACATTCGTTATCATTTACAGTCTGTTTGCGCAGTACGTGCCATCTACAGGACTATTCCAATGAAATCTGTTCTTGCCGTTATTGGTCGTTATACCCTGACGCTTTGCCTGGTTGCCGTCACGTCTTATATGGCGCTAAAGGTCTGGGGGCAGTATGAGCAAAAGCCGTGGACCCGGGACGGTCGCGTAAATGCAAATGTTGTGCAGGTATCGCCTGAGGTTTCGGGCACTATCAGTGCGGTACCTGTTGTTGATAACCAGTTTGTTCATCAGGGTGACATTATTTTTGTAATTGACCCTGAACGCTTCAAGCTTGCCGTTGCGTCTGCGCAGGCGGATGTCGAAGCCAAGTACCGGGAAAAGCTTGTGCATGAGGCGTCTGCGCGGCGGCGTAACAAGCTTAAAGGTGTTTTGTCTCAGGAAAATATTCAACAAACAGATGGCGAGGCGGCAGTCGCCGCAGCTGCATATCATGGGGCACAGGTCGCATTTGATCTCGCCAAACTCAATCTTGCCCGCTCGGTCGTCCGTTCACCTATTGATGGTTATATAACGAACCTGGGAATTAGGTCTGGTGATTATGCTGTGACAGGGGCAACAAAAGTTGCGGTTCTTGACGCAAATAGCTTTTGGGTTACCGGTTATTTTGATGAAACAAAACTGGGGAAAATACGTGTTGGCAATGCTGCTCAAATGACGTTGATGGGCAGTGATAAGCCGTTGTCTGGTCATGTCGAGAGCATTGGTCGTGGAATTAATGAGACTAATGGTGCCCCGGGGCATTCGGGTTTGCCAAGTGTGGACGCAACATTTTCCTGGGTGCGCCTTGCCCAGCGTTTTCCGGTTCGCATTCATATTGATCAAGTGCCGTCCGAGGTTAATTTGGCTGCGGGTATGACAGCGAGCATTTTGATCAATCCGCGATTACAAATAGCGACCTGTGACGGATCGAAAAGCCAAAATTGGGGGTTTATAAGCACCTCGGATTGTGACGGATATTAACAAGGCGCGTTGTACATATACTGACTTTACACATAAAAGAGCCGGTTTGTTGCTGGCCGGCTGTCTTATGTGCTGCCGACTGTTTGCAGAATAATCTGCATGTCCCCCCCGACCCCGCTGTCGGTTGCACATGACGAAGAGCCGGTGCTTTTGCATCGGCTCTTTTGTCCTGGAGGGTCAGAAGGTGGAAAACATGTTCGGGAAAATCAAAGACTGGCGGCGTGTCCACACCCGCTAAGACCGATGCGCACACACCTTCATGTCCGCTATATGCATCCCTGCAACCATCATCTTCTGGATCAATCAATGAGTCCTGAGTCTAGGGGCTATTCTGCATCACTTGCCTCCGGTAACGTCTAGAAAAGTTCCGGTGATGAAGGAGGCTTCTTCGCTAGCCATCCAAAGGATGGCGCGGGCTACCTCTTCAGGTTGGCCACCCCTTCCCATTGGGATTGTGTCTTTGACGCGATCCACCCGTCCGGGTTCTCCGCCGCTGGCATGCATCTCGGTGTAGATATGGCCGGGACGGATGCAGCAAACGCGTATCCCCTCCCGCGCCACCTCCTTGGAAAAGCCAGTAGTGAAAGTTTCCAAAGCACCCTTCGAGGCGGCGTAATCGACATATTCGTTTGGACTGCCGAGCCGGGCCGATGCGGACGAGATGTTGATCACGACGCCACCCCGCCCGTTGTAGCGGGTGGACATCCGCTTCGCCGCCTGCTGGGCATAAAGTATCGGGCCAATCGCGTTGACCGCGAAAATCCGTTGCATGCGCTCAAAGCTGATATTTTCCAACCGGGATTGCTGCGCGATGATCCCGGCGTTGTTCACCAGCACATCGATTCGGCCAAACTCTCGGTCGATCTTGGAGAATAGCTGGCTGATTTGCCCGGGATCGGCACTGTCTGTCTGCACGGCCAAAGCCCTGCGCCCGGCTGCTTTCACATCGGCAGTGATCGCTTGAGCAGCAGCCTTGTTGGAAACGAAAGTGATGACGACATCATAACCTCTGGCCGCGGCAAGCCGCGCAGTCGCTGCACCTACGCCACGGCTTCCTCCAGTTATTATCATCAGGGGTGTCTGCGAAACGGTATTCATTTTCAGGTCTTTCTCACCGAATGGAATGAAGCCAGTCAAGGGCTGGCCGGTTATTGAGTTTCAGACTGGTTGCACGACCGTTGGGGCTCGGCAGGAGGGCTTCGCATGTAGGGGCCTAACGCCAGCACGAGCGGAATGATCAGAACTGCCGTGGCAGCCGCCGCAATAACGCCAACCGTTCGGCTGCTGTGATCGGCAATTGCCCCATAAAGGATTGGCGCGAGCCCACCGGAGCCGATGACGCTGGTATAGAACACCGCGAAAGCCCGCCCTGTATCGCCGTCCGACAGTTCAGGCACGGTGCCGTAGAGCACGGACGATGTGCCGTTGAGAACAAGGCCTAACAGCGGCAGCAAGATGAGCATCAAGATCAGCGGAGTGAACAGGGTCGTAACGATCAGTAAGGCTGCTATGGCCTCGGTCATCATCACTGTCCTGACAACACCCAGCCTTTCTCCAAGGCCGCCGAAAAGCGCCTTCCCGAATGCTCCGCCGATGAACAGCAGTGCTAGAGCAACACCTACCATCGGCAAACCGCCACCCAGTCCCTGGACAAGAAAAGGAAGGAACAGGAGATATCCCATGCGGGTGGCGGTATCGAAGCCGCCGATTACCGTCAGAATACGAAAACCGCCGCGTCGACGAGTGGCCGTGGCCCCTCTCTCTCGATCCTTGGCGGCGGAAACGGGGGGCACCAGTCGAACAAGAGTGCAAATCAAGGCGATTCCGAGTATTGCCATCAGCCCGAGCACAGGCTGCCATGCCAGGACCGTCAGCAGCAGCGCGACAAGCGCTGGCACTACGGCCTTTCCGAGATCCCCCGCGAAATTATAGATACCGAGAGGACGTCTCGCTGCCTCGCCATAGCTGTCGGTAACAAGCAGGGATGCGCGCGGATGCTGGATACTCGATCCAATGCCTGCCACGACGAGGCCGACGCAGAGCCCTGCCAGCCCGAATGGCAAAGCCATAATCACCAGGCCTGTTGCCGCGATGGCCGTCGAAAGGATGAGCGCGGCGCGCGCTGACCATCCGCGAAGAAGCCGATTGGCAGGTAGCTGAAGGCCGCCCATAGTCGCGTAATATAGAGAGCGGATGACAGCGAGCGCTGCATAGGAAAGCCCGAACTGATCCTGCCATACCGGCATGAAGGCATAGAGGGCGTCTGTGTAACCATCATGCAGGGCGTGTGTGATGCTTGCAGCGACAAGGCTACGCTTTTGAGTATGCCGTCTATTTCTGCGGTTCATCTCTTGCTATTCTGTCCTGAATGCTGGTTGCCTGATCGAGTCTGGTCATTTCCTCATTCGACGGTATACGTGTGATCTTTTGTCGACTAGTATGGATTTGCTCACGCATATCGTTGGCTTTTCTCACGGATTCAGCATGCGCCATCCTCTCCCATTGAACGCTCTGCGCATATTCGAAGTCGCGGCCCGAACCGGCAGCTATACCGAAGCAGGGACAGAACTTGGCCTTACACATGGCGCAGTGAGCCGGCAAATTGCAGCGTTGGAAGGCTGGCTGGGGCAGAAGCTGTTTGCGCGGGATGGACGTCGGATGGTCGCAACGCCAACCGCAAAAATCTTCGCTGCGGAGGTTAGCCTCTCGTTTGATCGCTTGGCTGTGGCCGCGGAAGCTTGCGGTCGCCCGAATGCGCGCCGCATCCTGCGCGTAAGCGCCCCGACCAGTCTGGCGATGCGCTGGCTCATCCCTCGGCTTGGGAGCTACCACTCCAATCACCCGCACGTCGAAGTCGTCGTTACGACGGTGTCCTGTGTTCAGGAAGAATTACGCGGCGGCGTGGATCTCTCGATCCGGCGCGGCGTGGTCAGGGAAGATATATGGCCACAGCATCATGTCGTTCCGGTACTAGATGACGTTGATACGTTGATCATGAGCCCTGCGCAATTCGCTGAGCGTCCAATCCTCGAGCCTGCTGATATTGAGGGGCACACACTGATTTCCAGTGAAACCCGTGCCGGCGATTGGATGAAATGGCTTGAAGCGGCAAATCTCCAGCATCTGACTGGATTGCCCCGACAGACATTTGATCACTTCTTCGTCGCGCGCCAGGTGGTGGAAGATGGGCTTGGCATCGGAATTGGCCCGCTTCCCATGCTCGATATCGACATCGCCAGCGGAAGATTGATGACGCCGTTACCGGACATCCGGGTTCCCAGGACGGGTTATGTCGCAGTCTTTCCTCGTCAGACCGACCCTGGAAATTTGGTTCGCGATTTCGTTGACTGGCTGATTGACGAAGGGCTTGACACAACGAAGGATAATAAAGAAGTTTGCGAAGCGGCTAACTAGCAGTCGCTACAGTCCCAGTGCCCACGGCCGTCATACCGGGCTAACCCGTATGACGCTAGCTTTACACCTTACACGAGCAACAAGCGGGACAAGCAGCGCTCCAACCTTCGGCTGATTGCCCATTAATCGCAGCGAGGCGTTGGAGATTTCTGATATTCGTTAAGGTCTTTTGCACACCGCGATGTTCCGGATCCGACAGGCGTCTGAATAACGGCAGGTGCAATCTCACTCAGTAGCCGAGGACCAAATGGCGAAGGGATGATATAGTCTCGGCCAAAGGAAAGGTCTTTGCCGTGAATGTGCTTTACGCTTCCAGGTACCTGTGTATGTGCTAAATCAGTAATTGCTAGCGCGCAGGCTATTTTCATCTCTTCGTTTATTTCTCTGGCCCGCGCAGCGAGTGCAGCCAGATACCAGAATGGATATGAGAGGCAATTTAAGATACATCCTCATTACGTCAAATTGATCAAAAACGATCCAATTTCAAGGGTGCAGAGCACATCAAATAGCGATTTCGGAAAGTACAGCTCAATCCGCTTTAGGGAACATCCCTATCCTTTGAAAAGGTGCATTCATCCATTCAAATATCCGACTATAGGTGATACCGCCCTGCAAACGGGACGTTTGGGTCAGATACTCTACGTTTCGCCATTTTCTGCGGGTTTAAAGGTAAAATATAACATTTTCTTCAGAGCAGAAACTAAACATCCACTATCAAATAATTAATTTATATCAATTACTTATGTAATGAATTGAGAAAAATCAGCAAACGTCCCGTTTGTGGGGTTCGATATCGTGCTTGATGCCAATATTGCCATTGGCGACTTGCTTTATAAACACCGAAACCCTCACCTCAAACAAACCGCTCTCCAGGAGATCGTCAAATCAGGTGTCGTGAGACTTTACGCACCGAGTTGGCTTGAAGCCGAAATGCTCTCAAGCACCATCCCTCATGATGCGGGCCCTTACGCCAAACGCAATCTTGTTGAGCGCCTCTTCTGCCGCATGAAGGATATGAGGCGGCTGACCATCCGATACGAAAAATGGGCAGAAAACGTCCTTAATCTGGTCCGGATTTTTGCAATCAGATATTCGTCCAATTGAATCCAGACCCTAGCGCAGGAAACTCCATTTAAAAACAATCGACTTTTCAGAGCACAGGGCATGTCATTGGCGAGAAAACATCCTCAAACCCAAGACGATATCTGCCCTGAACAAGATGCAGGAGTTGGAATCGGGGCGCAGCAAATAGAGTCAACATCCCGAAAATGTCATCATACCGGGGTATGTCTTCGACATGACACCCGCGGATAATTGGTATTTATTCAAAACTAGGGTTGCGCCTTTTCCTCATTGAAAAACGTGATGTATTCATAGGCATCAGTTCCTCCGCAATCAGTAAAGACCCCCGCGAAAATTCTAGTTTTCGAGAAGCAAGTGACTGCGCCTTTGATAGCCATAGGTCTGGGAAATCGAACGCGCCAGTTCGAGAATGGTATCGACATGCGCACTTGCTGGAGGTGATGTCAGGTGTTGAATTGATCCAACGAGGGCAACAGTCGCAATCAAAGATCCATTATGATCGAAAATCGGCGCGGCTACCACGTTTACCCCCAACAACGTCTCTTCAGGAGCACAGGCATAGCCCGCAGCGCGAATTTCGGCAATACGTGCATTCAACTGCTCGGGGAGAGTCAGTGTCTTTGGGGTAAGCGCTGGTAGTTCCCCCAAAAGTACCTCTTCGGCAAGCGCAGATGATCCGAAGGCCAAAACAATTTGCCCTTGCGCCGACGCATGAAGCGCCAACTCGCTACCCTGACGAACACCGATCTCGATCGCATGAGTTCCGTGCAATGCGAAGATCACGCTCAGACCGTTCTTCTTAACCAAACTCAGTACCACTGCGAGTCCAGTCTCGTTGCGTTTTATGCGCATGCGCTCCCGGGCAGTCTCTGCCAGATCTCGGATGGCTATTGCATGTTGTCCGACGATCCATGCCTTCGGCCCAAGATGGTAATGGCCAGTGCCTGGATCACGCATGATCCAGCCGGTTTCCTCCAATGTGTTCAGGTGCTTGTGCGCCGCACTTTTAACGATTCCCACGGCCTCAGCAATCTCCGTCTGACTTAGCGCAATATCTGAGAAGGCTACCCTCTCAAGAATTGTCAGGGCCATATCAGAGGTTTTCACGCGTGCTTTTTTCATTGATGTCTCCCAACCAAAACAGGGCTTTGTAACAGTTCTTGACATGAATGATCGGAGCTGACAACCTCATATTAAGAACTACAGTTCTTATATTGAGAACATTAGGGAGGAGCAAATGAAAACTTATACAAAGATCTGCGGACTGCTTGCCGGCTTTATCTTATCCGCTAGCGCCACCACTGCCTGCGCGGAGCCACTGATGCTGACGCTGGGACATGCCGTCTTTAAAACGCACCCTTTTAATGACGCGGCCGAACGTTTCGCCAAGGCTGTTGACGAAAAATCGGACGGTCAGATTAAGATCGACATCTATCCGGCACGCCAGATGGGGGATGTGAAGGAACTGATGGAAGGTGTGCAACTGGGCACTATCGATATGACAATCAACTCGTCCTCAGCCCTGTCCACACTGGCCCCCTCGGTTGACGCTTTCCAACTGCCCTATGTAATGCGGGATTATGACGACTTCGCGCGAATGGCCGTCTCACCTCAGGCACAGGCAATCATGGACAAACTGAAAGATCACGGAATGATAGGGTTGGGCTTGTATGAAGGCGGGCAACGGCATTTCCTCAGTACCGGCAAACCGATCAAGGATATCTCGGATTTCAAGGGTCTTAAGACGCGCGTTGCCCCCTCCGAATTGTTTCTCGACATCTGGAATTCGGCCGGGGTGAACCCGACGCCCATGGCCTATGGCGAGGTCTATTCCGGGCTCGAAACCGGCACCATCGACGCAGTCGAGATCAACCTCACCTCTATCCAGTCGGAGGGGCTTTATGATGCGGCCAAAAACGTAACGCTGATCGGCCATTACTTCTGGCCCGGCATATTGCTGGTTAACAAGGGGATTTTCGACGGATTGACCGCAGATCAGCAAAAGATACTGCGCGAAGCAGCGCGGGAGGTCGTGAAACCGCAGGTCATGGCGGTTAAGGCCTATGACGAAAAACTCAAATCCACACTAAAAGACGAGGGCGTAACCGTCACGGAAGCCTCGGACAACCTGAAGAAAGAACTTCACGAGGCCTGGGCACCGGTCATCCAGAAATACTCCGAACGCAACCCACTGATCGCTGATTTTGTAACGGCGGCCGAAGCTGGTCATTAACCCGGTCTGGCCCCGGCGCGACGTGCGGGGGCCAATTTTCTTCCTGCTTTAGGAGACTACGATGACGGCCTATGACTTGCCGCCTTTCCTGTCGCGCACAGTCCGCACTTATGTGACGATACTTGAGACACTCTTGATCACCGGAATGGTGGCTATCGTCGTGATCGCCGCGCTTCAGGTCTTTTTTCGCTATGTGATAGGGGCATCGCTGTCCTGGTCGGAAGAAGCCTTGCGCTACACGATGATCTGGATTTCGTCGCTGGGTGTAGGCCTAGCCTATTCGCGTGGCGAAATGATAGGGATGAGCTTGCTGGTCGACACGCTACCACGACCGCTCTGCCTCGTGGTGCAGGTCGCGGGCCGTTTGTTGATCCTGGCAGCGATGATTTGCCTGATGAGCTACGGCTGGCAATTTGCGGAACGTACCGGACAGGGTATTGCTGTCGCGCTTCCGATCTCAATGTTCTGGCTACATATCTCGATCGCGGTGAGCGCAGGGCTGATCGCACTGCATGTCTCAGCAAGCCTGATCGGTGTCTGGTACCTTAATTCCCAACCTTCGATGAGCAAACAATGATCTGGCTTGGTGTCTTCTTTTTCGTGACCCTGCTGATGGGCGTGCCTATTGCCTTTGTGATGGGCATCTCCGCGCTGGGGTATTTCGTGGCAACGGATCACCTGCGCTTCCTGCTAGCGGTGCCGCAACGCATGTTCGCGGGACAAGACAGTTTCATCCTGCTGGCGATTCCACTTTTCGTTCTGGCGGGCAACCTTATGGATGTGGGCGGGTTGACCCAGAGGCTGGTGGGCTTTGCCAATTCCCTTGTCGGCCGGTTCCGGGGAGGGCTATCGCTAACGGCAATTTGGGGCAGCTTTTTATTTGGTGGTGTCAGCGGATCGGCTGCCGCAGATGCGGCAGCTCTGGGTACGGTCCTATCGCCCGAGCTTAAACGCCAAGGCTATCAGGAAGATTACTCTGCGGCCCTGATCGGCGTCTCTTCCATTATGGCTCCCTTGGTGCCGCCTTCGATTGCAATGATCCTATACGGCGCGCTTTCGGGAACCTCAATCTCCAGACTGTTCGTGGCAGGCATCGTACCCGGCGTCATCCTGGCGGTGATCCTGTCGGCCTATGCTATGTTGATAGCGCGCAAGCATGGTTACCCCAAGCTGCCCGCCATGAGCCTTGCCCAAATCAGCCGTAGTTTTGGCCAATGCGCACCGGTCCTGTTGCTGCCTGTTATCATCATCGGCGGTATCCGCGGGGGCGTCGTGACACCGACCGAGGCTGCTGCGGTAGCCGTGATCTACGCACTGATCGTTGCCGGGCTCTGGTACCGCGCTCTGTCGTTATCGCGCTTGCGTGAGGTCTTTCTCTCTACAGCCACGGTTTGCGCCGCAATCTACCTGCTGATCGCCTTCGCCCATGTGTTGGCGCTAATCTTCTCGATTGAACGACTTCCTCAAGCCGTGGTCGACACACTGACCACAGTATCGGACAACAAGTGGGTCATCCTGATCATGGTCAACCTGATCCTGCTGGTTCTAGGAATGTTTCTCGATACAGTGGGTATCCTAATTCTGACAGTGCCCGCATTGATGTCAATCGGCAGTCAACTGGGCATGGACCCTGTGCATCTCGGTGTGATCGTCGTGTTTAACTGTCTGATCGGCTTTGCCACTCCGCCTGTGGGGCTGTGCCTCTACGTAATGTCGGGTGTGACGAAGCGTCCGATCGAGGCGATCTCACTTCATGCGCTGCCGATGGTGGGGCTCGCGATAATTGTGCTCGCAATCATCACCGTCTTTCCCGGCCTTGTGCTGTTCCTTCCCAATTTGCTGGTGAAATAATCCATGACACGCCTTGAAACACGCATCGGCCAAATGCGGTTAAAGAACCCGGTGATTGCCGCCCCTGCCGAACACATGATCACTGATGGCGGAATACGTGCTGCCATCGAAGCAGGAGCTGGCGCGGTTGTCGTAAAATCGACTAATGAAAACATCGCAGCCAAGGCTCAGTTGCGTGCAGCGGAATACGTTGCCCTCGATTCGCATTGGTCGCCCGTCTCCTGGGGCTCGCAGGCCGATCCCGCGACGATGATCCTCTCGCGCTCGGGCCTGCATCCACTTGGCTTCGAGAATTGGCTGGAGCAATGCCTGACCCATGACCGGATTGCACGAGCGCATGATTGCTTGCTAGTCCCCAGTTTGGTCCTCGCCGATTTGGATCACGCAATAGAGATGGCCCTCGCGGTTCAACAGGCGGGTTTGCGCGTGCTCGAATTCAATATAGGCACACCCTACGCACGTGAGGCCGCCAACGGTGCGGTAACAACCGAAACCGCCGCCGAGCGTGTCGCCATGCTGACGCGCGCACTTACTGACCGTCTGGAAATTCCGGTCTGGGTTAAGTTGACGGGGCAATCCAACGACGTGCCACAACTGGCGCGCGCAGCAACCGAAGCCGGCGCACAAAGTGCAATCGTCGCTGGCCGTCTGTTAGGGATGTTGCCTGATCTGAACACGCAAAAACCGATGCTTGGCACATCGGGCGGTTTCGGTGGTTTCTGGAACTTGCCACTCACCTGCCACTGGCTTGCGCTTTGCCGTGCCATGATCGGGTCTGAGGTTCCATTGATAGGGATCAACGGAATCACCGGCGGGCACGATGTGGCGCGCGCCATGCTAGCTGGGGCCTCTGCTACCGGGCTAGCCTCGGCGGTGATGCTACGCGGTTTCAACGTAATCGTTGAAAGCATCGAAACGCTCGACACCTATTGCCAGGCCAAGGGAACTACAGCGGCTGAATTGATCGGTCGCGCCGCCGACGCCAGAAAGACATTCGCGGACATGCCTGAGCTAGACGCTCATTGGCAACACTTCGTCCCGCCACAGAGTCGATGAACACTGGGATGCTCACACGACAAGATCGATCATTCGTGTAAGCAGCGATCCCATTTGAGGCCACGAGACTTACCCTGCACTTAGTCAACATTGACGCTGGTGACACACTGACGTCCAAGACAGTAATTAAACTGGAGGAAGATAGATGAGTATTCACAACATCAACTGGAACAACATGTCGTGGAAGCAGATTCGTCCCGGCGTGGAGCAAAAAGCATTTTCTGGTCAGGGTGCAACGGTCGCATTGCACCGACTACAGCCCGATCACGAGCCAAAGCCACACAAACATCCGCATGAGCAGATCGCTTACATCATTTCAGGCGAGGTCGACTTCCACGTCGGCGACGAGGTTGTGCGGCTTGGCCCCGGCGGCATGTTGGTCGTCCCCCCCGAAGTCATACACTACGCCGTTGTCGTGGGCGACGAAGAGGTTCTCAACCTCGATGTCTTTACACCCCGTCGACCAGAATATGCCTAATTGTCAGAGCTCTCAAAGGTGCTATGCCGCATGCAATTGAACACTGGGCCCTTTGGTGTTCGCGACAGCAGTCCACCCACGGAAACCAGCCACGAACCAAAATCGAACTCGGGAGAGAACACGATGATCGACATCGAAAAAATCGAGCGCGACCAAGCTGCACGCATCAGCGAAATTCTGCAAGATGCAGTCGATCCGCATGTTCATAGCGGTCCCTCTATTGCCCCACGCGGGATCGATCATCTCGATCTCGCGATGGCCTATTCGAAGGCAGGGTTTCGGGCTTTTGTAACCAAGGATCACGACTATTCAGGCGTGATGTGCGCCAAGCTCATTCGCGATCACAACCCCGATCTCAAGACCACAGTTTATTCGGGGATTGTGCTGAACAATGTTGTGGGCGGACTCAACGCTTATGCAGTCGAACATACTGCAGCAATGGATGGCCGAATTGTCTGGCTTCCGACATTGGCAGCGGAAAATCATCTGGAGTGGGAAAAGACGTCTAGCTGGGTGCATCCGGCAGCGACGCAGAAAATGCGCTCCGCATCGCCTGTCCCGCTCTTCAAGAATGGAAAGTTGCGTCCCGAGCTTCTGGATATCCTCGATGTGATCGCGGCGACGGGCTTGGCGCTGGCCAGCGGCCACATCCATGTTTCTGAAACCAAGATCGTCTTTAACGAGGCAAAAAAGCGAGGCGTGGAACGGCTGATCTTCACGCATCCCGAGGACATCGTGGGTGCCTCATTTGAGGATGTGAAAGAGATCGCGGCCATGGGCGCATATGTGGAGCATTCGCTTGCCTTCTTTGCCGAAGGATCGAAATTCCGCAACCGCACGAATGACGAACTGGGTGCTTTTATCGATTGCGTGGGACCCGAGCGGACCATCCTGTGTTCCGATCTTGGCCAGACTGGCACGATTACACCCCTTGAAGGGCTAAGGCGCGGCGTCGCGACCTGCCTTGCCCTTGGCTATTCCGATGCGCAGACACATTCGATGGTAGCGACCAATCCGGCCTTAGTCATAGGTTTGCAAAACGGCTAGAACGCCGCCCCAGAGACGCATTTGAACGAACTGACAGGAAAGAGGCTGGAATGATTACGAAGCGACTAGAATTCAGCGACCGGTTCCGATCCGGCGAAACACTTTATGGCACCTTCTTAAAAGTGCCCGCGACGATGCCTGCCGAGATCATGGGCAGTCTCGGATATGACTTCGTTGTAGTGGATGAAGAACATTCGCCGTTCAATCGCGAAACGACGGACAGAATTATCCTTGCATGCAAAGCCGTGGGCCTTGCTGCCATTGTCCGCGTACAAAGCAGCGCAGCAGCTCATATCCTGTCCGTTCTCGATTGCGGGGCGGATGGCGTCCTGGTTCCCCATGTTAGCGACGCACCAACGGCACAAGCGATCGTTGCTGCTGGTCGCTATCGCGTTGGAAAGCGCGGCTTCGCACCGACCACACGCGCAGGCGATTTCGGTCGCGTTGGCCAATCCGAGCATATGGAAACGGAGGATCGCCGCGTAACGATCATCGCCATGATCGAAGATCCGGATGCTATTGAAAATATCGACGAGATCCTCGCAGTCGATGGCCTCGATGGAGTATTCATTGGTCGCGGCGATCTCGCTGCTGCCTATGCAGGGTTGAGCGATGCCCCTGCTCTGGTGCGTAAAGCAACAGAAACGGTACACGCAGCTGCCGCAAAGGCCGGACGTACGGTCGCCATCCTGCCCGGCAGTCCGGAGGATGCGGCGATACAGTTCCGCGCCGGCTCCTCTGCGTTCATCATCGCCTCAGATCAAAGTTTTCTTCGATCTGCGGCGATGCAAGCGCACGCCCAAATGTCAGATGCCGTTAAACAGGTGACCACAGAGTAAACATTAAGCATTGCAGCTCTGAGAACCTTCGCCCGGTATCGTCCTTGGCAAACGGTGTTAGAGTTATGCAGAGCTTGGGGTAAACACAATAATAAGTATCGTCCTCATTTGGCAATCGGGTACAAGTTCGCGATTTCGCTGCATAATCCCGGTGATGTTACCAACCCGGTACCGTGACAAAAGCCGGGAAACTCTAATCTCCGAAGGTCCAGAATTGGGACCTGAAGCAGGCTCTATGTCGATACCCAAGCAATTTTCGACCGGACTATGCTCCTTCTCTTCGGAAATGGGCTTCGGGCCGGTTTATAGGTGGTTCTTGGCGCCTATCATGCCGCAAGCCGAGAGGGGGGGCGGCTGGTTGAGGTAGGCCTGATCGGGCGTTTTCCGGTCAAGCGATGAATGTGGGTGTCGTCCGTTATAAAAGCTCAGGTATCGGTCGATGAACATGCAACCTCTATCCTGTCGGATTAACGCCACGTCTCATTCAAACGCGACGGCTTCCTCCTCATAGTCGTCGTCCCGCGGCGGTTGACCGTCGGTGTCGATCTGACGGCTGATGATCCGTTTGGC
>TARA_R110001583_G_scaffold71050_4_pt1 | contig 14665 bp, 15 predicted proteins | sample TARA_R110001583 | Tara Oceans TARA_R110001583 (sample SAMEA4398432) | marine metagenome | biome: Polar Biome; feature: [MES] marine water layer (ENVO:01000295) within the mesopelagic zone...; material: water (ENVO:00002006), including particulate matter (ENVO:01000060) such as...... | reverse complement strand
GGGGGGGGGGGGGTATATTATACCGCCTGCGAATGGCGGTTTGCACTGTGATCCAGAAATGTATCAAACACCGCACATACCGCACGTACCAGCGGGCGACCGGTTGGTGTTACGGTGATGGTGTTGCAGCACAGCGTTGCAATGTCATCGACCACCATTTTACGGATTTGATCAAGTTCATCGGCAAAGTGCGATACCGGCACATTATGGGCACGGCAAACTTCATCAAGATCGACCGATAAATGACACATCAGTTCGTTGATCACGTCGCGGCGGATGCGGTCTTCGTTGGTAATGGCGACGCCTTTTTCAATGGCCATCAGGCCATCTTCAACACAGCGTTTCCAGCGGGCCAAAGCCGGGTCGTTTTGGGCATATCCTTGGGGCAGCGACGAAATCGCCGACGGGCCCATGCCAATCAGGGCTTCGGCGCGATCTGTCGTATAACCCTGGAAATTACGGTGCAAGTCACCTGCCAGCATGGCCTGGGCCATTTCATCATCGGCGCGGGCGAAATGGTCCAGTCCGATGGCAACATATCCGTGTTCGGACAGGCGTTTTTGAATGGCATCATATTGTGCCCACCGTTCCGATGTGCCCGGCAGGGCTTCGGTCGGGATCAGGTTTTGGTGTTTTTTCATCCATGGCACATGGGCATAGCCAAACACCGATAAACGATCCGGGTTTAGCGTTACGGTTTTATCAACCGTGTCCATCACGCCATCGATGGTTTGAAACGGCAACCCATACATCAAATCAACATTGATGCCGGTCATGCCGCGTTCGCGCAATCCTGCAATCACACCGGCGACCAGTTCAAACGACTGCACGCGGTTCACTGCTTTTTGCACGGTGTCGTTAAAATCCTGCACCCCGATGCTGGACCGGGTAAAGCCGCAATCACGCATTGCATCCATAAAGTCGGGCTTGGCGGTGCGCGGGTCCATTTCAATGGCAATTTCGGCGTCGGGCAAAATGGCGAAGCCCTGTGCGATATCACCCATAATATTGCGCAGGTCATCGGCACTTAAAATGGTGGGGCTGCCACCGCCAAAATGAATATGGGCAACCGGGTATTTGCCCGGCAGGGCCGATAGCACATTTTTAATCTCGGCGCGCAGCACATCAACATAGCTGCCCACCGGGCCGTAATGCTTGGTGATTTTGGTGTTGCAGCCGCAAAACCAGCACATTTCCTCGCAATAGGGCACATGGAAATAAAGCGACAGGGGCTGATTTTGGTCCAGCTCCGACAGCCAGCGCCGATAAACCACACCATTTACAGCGGGGCTGAAATGCGGGGCGGTTGGATAGCTGGTATAGCGCGGCAGGCGCAAGTCGTATTTCTGATGCAGGGCGGTGGATGTCATGGTAAATCTGGCCTCATCAATGTGATGAAGCGTTTTTTGCATTATTCCAAATCCACCGCCTTGATGTGCGTCAAGATCTGGTTCAGTTGTGACGGAACGCTGAAATCAGGTCGGCGCGCAGGGCCGAAAGGCGGTCTCTGGCATCGTCTTCGCGAAACGGAAGCGATTGCCCAACACCCCAGATCGGGCCGGGCCAGGCCGCATCACCGGGAAAACGCGCAACAACGTGGCAATGAAGTTGCGGCACCATGTTGCCCAACATCGCAACATTGGTTTTATTGGCCTTAAACAGGCGTTTCAGGGTTTTGGATGTTTCGGCACATTCGCGCCCCAGCATTTCGCGTTCGTCGGCGGTCAAGTCGTCATAGTCGACCAGATCATTGCGGCGCGGAACCAAAATCAGCCACGGATAGCGGGCGTCGTTCATCATTAAAATACGCGAAAGCGGGCCTTCGGTTACCAGGTCGGTGTCGGCGGCCAGTTGCGGGTGCAGGCGAAAAGGTTCAGTCATGACGGGGCCCTGTTTTACGGTATCTGACAGGGGATTGTTTATATCAGCAAACGATCAGCTTGTCCTGCGCGGCGGGGGCGTGCGTGGAAAATGTTACATCCATCATATGGCGGAACTTTCAGGGCTTTCAGGCGTTTGCAGGGGGCCATGTTCGGGTGTTATGATGCATCCGATACGTCATGGGGTCGGGTCCGTGATGGAGTCCATATACTATGCCTGAAAAAACAATCGCCAGAACAGGCGACAAACCCCGCGTCATCATTGTGGGGGCGGGTTTTGGCGGGCTGGCTGTTGCCCGCCAACTGATCGGCAAGGATGTCGAGGTTGTGCTGATAGACCGCAGTAATCACCATTTATTTCAGCCCTTGTTGTATCAGGTTGCCACGGCCGATTTGTCGCCAGCCGAAATTGCCTGGCCCATCCGCAGCATTTTTAGCCACGCGCCCAATGTGGCGGTTTTTCTGGGCGAGGTCACAGGCATTGATTTGGCGGGCAAAACCGTCATCGTGCGGGATCATCGGGTTGAATATGATTATCTGGTGTTGTCGACCGGGGCGGTGACATCGTATTTCGGGCATAATGACTGGGAAAAAGTGGCGCCGGGTCTTAAAAACATTGGCGAAGCCACCGCCATTCGCAAAAGGCTGCTTTTGGCGTTCGAACTGGCTGAAAATGCCGAAAGCGAAGAAACCCGCCGTAAATTTATGAATTTTGTGGTGGTAGGCGGTGGCCCAACCGGCGTTGAAATGGCAGGCGCGATTGCCGAACTGGCAAAACAGGCGCTGTCGCACGATTTTCGCCGGATCGACCCGCGCGATGCCCGCATCATTCTGGCCGAAGGGGGCCCGCGCCTGTTAGGTGCTTTTCCCGAAGATTTGTCCGATTATACCCGCCAGTCGCTGGAAAAGATCGGCGTCGACGTGGTTTTGAACCAGCCTGTCAGCAACATTACCCCGCAGGGTGTGCAGATTGGTGATGACTTTATTGAAAGTGCCAATGTCATTTGGGCTGCCGGGGTCAAGGTTGATCATATGAAAGACTGGACCGGTGCGACAACCGACCGGGGCGGACGCGTCGAGGTGACACCCGATCTTGCTATTCCCGGCCAACCCGATGCCTTTGTGATTGGCGATGCTGCCCATGTGGCATGGCATGATGGATTGACGGTGCCGGGCATTGCCCCGGCGGCCAAGCAAATGGGCAAATATGTTGGTCGGCGCATTTTGGACCGTATAAAGGGCAATGATACGCAACCCTTTGTTTATAAACATGCGGGAAACCTGGCAACCATTGGCCGCCACCGCGCCGTCATCGACTTAAACGGGTTTAAATTAAAAGGTGTTCTGGCCTGGTGGGTGTGGGGCTTTGCGCATATTTACTTTCTGATCGGCATCCGTGCCCCGGCACTGGTCCTGGTGCAATGGGCATGGAGCTATCTTTTCCGTAAAAAAGGCGCGCGGTTGATTACCGGCCCGATTGAAACTGACCCGGAAGTGGCGTCGAAACCGAAGGACCCGCATCGCCCGATATAGGCATATCGGCGGGCAGGCAGTTAAGCGCTGCCGGTGTATGGGGGCTGTTTTGATGGCCGCAACAAAGCTCTGATCTTTGGCCGTTGTGGCAAAGGGAGTGCAGGTTTCCTTTGCCACAGTTGGCTAAGCTGCGTTTTATCGGGTTTGGTTTTGAACCGTTTTGTCGCCGTATTGGGTAACAAGGGTGTTCACAATTTCGGAAACGTTGGTTTCTGCTGCTGTAATTGACAGGCTTGTGCGATCATCGCTGAATTCGTCATATTCGACGGCGGCGCTGTAACTTTTTGTGATGCCGATATATTCCAGGGGCGTAAAAACGCCGCCTTCAACATGGTTGATATGGGCAAGTCGTTCGCCGGGATTATAGCCGTAATCGCCGCGCGCAGATAAAACGACAACCGATTTTCCCGTCGTCACCATCGGCCAATAGGGAATTGTTTTGCGCGACCGGTCAAAGCCAAAGGTGCGGCCCACCCTGACGATATTTTCGATCCATGCTTTCATTTGGGCGGGCATACCGAAATTATACATGGGTACACCTGCGACAATCACGTCCGCCTGAAGCAGTTCATCGATCAGGATATCGCTTTCACGCAAAACATCCTGCATCCAGTCTTCGCGCTGATCTGGTTTGGTGAAGGCCGCATGGATCCAGTCGCCTGTCACCGGGGCAGGGGGATGGGACCCGACGTCACGATAGAGGATAGTGTCATTCGGGCGCTGCTGGCGCCATTGATCGATAAATCTGGCGGTTAGTCTGCGGCTGTGCGACCCGTGTGCGGCCAGATCAGACCTGCCGGGACGGGCACTGCTATCGATATGAAGAACGGTTGTCACAGAAAGCTCCTTTGGTGAATTTAAATCATCTGTAATCATTCGGATTTGTGCTAATATTCGCCATAATTATTGCATCTTGCAAAATCGAATATTTCAGCCAATAGATGAGTTAAATTCATCCCAATGACGTTACCCCCTCTTGCAACCCTGCGGGCGTTCGAGGCCGCAGCCCGCCATCTTAGTTTCAAGCATGCCGCGGCGGAACTTGCCGTGACACCAACTGCGATCAGCCATCAGATCCGGTTGCTTGAAGAAACGTTGGGGGTGAAGTTATTTGATCGCAAACCACGGCACGTCACGTTGACCGATGCCGGGCAAGAGATTTTTCCGGTTTTGCGCGATGGATTTTCAGAATTTTCCCGCGTGATTGACCGCATAAAAACACGCAAATCGCAACGCAGCCTGACGATATCGGTGCTGGCATCGTTTGCGGCAAAATGGCTGTTGCCGCGTTTGCCGCGCTTTCAACTCGCACATCCTGATATTCATTTGCACCTGCATACGTCGTCCGAGGTGGTTGATTTGGGCCGCAATGTTGCCGATGCCGCCATTCGATATGGGGCCGGGCCTTATCCAGGTTTGATAACACAACGTTTGTTTGCGGAAAATTTTGTGCCAATGGCCAGCCCGGCGCTGGCGATCAAGACACCGGATGATTTACGACAAGCCCCCCTTTTGCATCTGGAATGGCTTTATCCCGATGCGATGACTCCAACCTGGGCGCGCTGGTTTCGTGCCGCTGGCATAAAGGATATTGACCTTGTTGCCGGAATTGCGTTTAGCGATGATACCCATGCCATTCAGGCCGCGATTGCCGGGCAGGGGGTGGTGCTTGCCAGTTTGGAAATGACACGGCATGAACGGCAAAACGGGCTTTTGCGGCCTCTTTTGGGGCCACAAATTGCCGGGCATGTTTATCATTTTCTGCATACCGGCAGGGGGCCGCATCAAAACGAAGTTTTGGCGTTTGGTGTATGGCTAAGCGGGGAAATTGCCAAAGATGCCGGTTGTTCGGCCCTTTCCCTTGGTGTTGAGCCTTAAATTACAACCGAAAACCAGATTGAGTGTTGACGGTTGGGAGCCAAGGGGAAATCATGGTTTTCTTATTCATATTGCTGGAAAGGGGATGATCCCATGCCCCGTTTTTGTGCCAATCTGTCGTTTTTGTTTGCCGATCAACCGTTTGAAAAACGTTTTGCCGCTGCCGCCGCCGCCGGGTTTAGCGGAGTTGAATATGTTGGTGCCTATGACATGGCGATGGGCGATATCAAACGGCAATTATCCGCACATGATCTCACCCAGGTTTTGTTTAATCTGCCTCCTGGCGACTGGGACGGTGGCGATCGCGGGTTGGCCTGCCGCCCCGGACGTGAAGAAGAGTTTCGCGATTCTGTTTTCAAGGCGCTGGATTATGCCGAAGCCCTTGATTGCAAAATGCTGCATTGCATGGCGGGCAATATGCAAAAGGGCGAAGAGCCCGGCGAACTGGCCCGGCTTTATTGCGATAATTTGTTATATGCGGCGGATGAAGCGGCCAAGGCCGGTGTCACCATTTTGATTGAACCGATCAATGGCAGGGATATGCCGGGATATCTGTTAAACTCGGTCGAGCAGGCCGCCGTGATTATCGACCAGCTTGATCATCCCAATCTGGCGTTACAGTTTGACATTTACCATGCCCAGCTTGTGGGGGGCGATATTGCCGCGCGCCTGGGCAAACATCTTCCTAAAATTCGCCATGTGCAAATTGCCGGGGTGCCGGGCCGCCATGAACCCGACCGGGGCGAGCTGAACTGTTCGTTCCTGTTCTATCTGCTTGACCGGCTGGGATATGACGGCTGGATTGGCTGTGAATACAAACCCCAGGGCACAACAGAAGAAGGGTTGGGCTGGCTTTCGCTGTGGCAGGGCAAAGCGTCATCCTAAAGCATGTTTCCTGATAAAGGTTCTGGCCGGATATTGCATCCAGCCAGTAAAGATGTTCCATCGACAAGGTTGTCTATCAGGCCGTGCGGACACAGTTGAGGAAAGTCTCGACCTGCAATTTTAATCCGTCGGCCTTTGTTGTAAGGTCCCTTGCGACATTGCTGACCTGTTTTGCCGCGTCCTCGGTATTTGCGACGGAATGTCTGACTTCTATAATGTTGGCACTCACATCATTGGTTCCTGCCGACGCCTGCTGAATGTTGCGAGCGATTTCCGTGGTCGCGGCTCCCTGTTCTTCCATCGCCGATGAAATTGTCACGGCGATCTCGTTAATTTCGTCGATGGTCCTGGTAATCGATTGAATGGCGCTTACCGCCGTTTTTGTTTCGGTTTGAATGCTGTCAATTTGCTGGCTGATCTCTTGTGTTGCCCGGGCTGTTTCATTGGCAAGTCCCTTTACTTCATTTGCAACGACAGCAAATCCTTTTCCGGCTTCGCCCGCACGGGCGGCTTCAATCGTGGCATTCAAAGCAAGAAGATTGGTTTGTTTGGCGATATTTGAAATCAGGTTGACAACTTCTCCTACCTTCTGGGCTGCGATAACCAAACCCTGTACCTGGTGGTTGGTTGTCTCGGCTTCCTGCACAGCACGTTGCGCTGTGGCAGATGACTGTGCAATTTGACGGCTGATTTCGTCAATAGATGAAGAAAGCTCTTCAGTGGCCGTGGCAACACTTTGTACATTGGCCGAGGCTTGTTCCGATGCCGCTGCCACAGTTGCGGCGCGCTGGTTGGTATTGTTGGCGGTATCAAGCATTGAGGCCGCCGTATTGCCCATCTGGGCCGCTGAAGACACAACGGCGGTTAATACTCCGGCAATTCCTGCATCAAAATCCCTGGTTGTCTGTTCAATCTTTTTTGCCCTGGCTTCGCGCTCTTTTCCCTGTTCGATTTCGCGGGCTGCAAGGTGATCCGCCCGGATCATGTTTTCCTTGAATATGTTGACGGCCATCGCCATTTTACCGATTTCGTCACCCCGGTCCGTATCAGGGATTTCAACGGTTTTGTCACCCGCAGCAAGTATTCGCATGGTTTCTGTCATCCGGACAATCGGCGAGGCTATGGCGCCGCCTATTATAATGGCCATGCTCACCCCAACGACAAGGGCAATGACAACACAAGCTGAAATCATGACATAGGCAAGGAAAACCGTACTGTGATTTTCGGCCTGTCTTATATCGAGCAGCTTTGATTCTGCTTCATGGATGTCGTTCATGGTAGCGCGAAATTCATCCAAATATTTTTTCCCCTGGGCCTCGCCCACCAGACCAGCCAGCCCATCCATCGTCGTGATACCGCTACCGCTATCGGTTCGGTGTGTTGCAATATCGCGCCGGATACGGATCATTGGCTCGGTTACATTGGTTTGCCAATCCTTGAGGATTTTTTCCGCTTCATCAAGACGGGTCACTTGTGCAGGATTATCTGAAACAATCTTTTTCAGATTTTCGATTTGTGAATAGGTGGTTTTTTCACCATCCTTATAGGGGGCGAGAAAGTCCTCTTTTCCCGACAGAAGAAATCCGCGCATCCCGGTTTCCATATTGACCGCTGATTCGGTAATTGCCTCTACGTCAATCAGAACCCGATTGGTATGTTCCACCCAGTTGCTTGTCGAAAGCATTGACTGGATACTGTTTAGGGAAACACCTGCGAGTAAAAGTAGAAAAAACAGCGGACTTAGTATTCCATACAGAATTTTTAGTTTCGTTCTGATATCGCGCAATGACATGATCTTTTCCTTTATAATTATGTCCCGATATGCTTTTGATTGGACATGACCAACATTTCTCGCGATTTGCTGGTTTTCTGGCAGGTATGGGAAAAATATTTACAGTTTGTTACTGTAAATTAATTTAATTTTTCAGTTTTTTGTGTACAATAAGTGAAAGGCCACGGTATCTTTGAAAAAATTGACCTCTTGGCTCTGGCTTTTCAGTCTTTCCTTACAAGGCGGCAGACTGAGCTGGCAAAATGGGTCATATTAAAGGAAAAGTGCTTTAGTAGATCGTTTGTGCAGTTTGATCGGAAATATCCCCGTCAGAAGGTTTTCGCTGCCTATAGGCACTTCAAAAAGCGTCCTATCAATCGAAATGCCTGCTTTCATCCGGATTGCGGCGAAAATGTCGTCATTTATCCCAATTTAGTGCCAGCATCTGAGGCGCATATAAGGGGCGATATGCAGTCCTCGTTTTTGGGTGTCTTATTGCTAGCGAAGTTGATTTCTGATTACAATTGCAACCCTTACGGATAATTTTAGATCATACCCCTGTGAAATATTGTGTGACAAATTAATGAAGGATGGTCCTGACTTGTCTGGGCTTGAGGCGTGCGATGTGATGGCTATCTGAGGCAAATTTTTGCTAAAAAATCAGGATTGCGCGGAAATCGTTCACGTTGGTTAGCGTCGGGCCGGTAACGATCAGGTCGTCCAGTTTTTCAAAGGCACTATAGGCGTCGTTGTGTGCAAGATGGTCGGCAAGGTCGATGTGCCGCTGCCGGGCTTTTTGCCAGCTATTGCTGTCCATGATGGCCCCTGCATTATCCTCGCTGCCATCAATGCCATCGGTATCAATGGCAAGCGCGGCAAAGCCCGCGTCATCGCGTAACTGCAATAATAACGATAACATAAATTCGGCATTGCGCCCGCCACGCCCGCCATCCCCCCGGACCGTCACCGTGGTTTCCCCTCCGGAAAGTAAAACACACGGTTTGGCTGCCGGTTGCCCATGCCGGGCGACTTGCCGGGCGATACCGGCGTGCATTTTGGCAATTTCGCGGGATTCCCCTTCTATTGCGTCGCCCAGAATAACCGGGTTAAGGCCAAGGTTGGTCGCAATATGGGCTGCGGCGCGCAATGAATCCTGCGGGCGTGCGAGCATGATGGTTTCATTGCCAGCAAAACAGGCATCATCAGGCTTGATGGTTTCAAAGGACGGGTCTGCCAGCAGTTTTTCCACGGCGCCAGGAACGGGAATGCCATAACGTTCAAGAATGGCACATGCGTCTTTCTGACGGGTGGGGTCGGCAACAGTGGGGCCGGATGCGATAATTGCCGGGTCGTCGCCGGGCACATCGGAAACCAGATAGGTCACCATGCGCGCCTTTGACCCGGCCATTGCCAGCCGCCCGCCTTTGATTGCGGAAAGATGCTTGCGCACACAATTCATTTCCGAAATCGTTGCACCACTTTTAAGCAGCGCCTTGCCAATTGCCTGTTTGTCTTTAAGGGTAATACCGGGGGCGGGCAGGGCCAGCAGGGCAGATCCCCCGCCCGATATCATGCAGACAATCAAATCATCGGGCCCGGCGGCATGGGTAATATCAAAAATGCGCCGGGCGGCTTTTTGCCCGGCTTCGTCGGGCACAGGGTGTGCCGCTTCGACAATTTCAATATGGGTACATGGCACAGCATGGCCATAACGGGTAACAACCAGCCCGCCCAGCCGGGTTTCAATATTGTCGCTGCCGTTGGCTTTGATCCAGCATTGTTCGAAACTGCGTGCCATATGGGCCGATGCCTTGCCCGCGCCAATCACAATGGTTTTTCCCCGGGGCAAATCGGGCATGTTGTGCGGAATTTGCACGGCCGGGTCGGCGGCGCGCAGGGCCGCGTCCATCAGGTTGTGCAAAATGTCGCGCGGGGCTTTGGGCAATCTGGCAGGCTGCAAGGACATCGACATGTCTCCGTCTGGTCAGGATGTTAAATATCGCGTTATCGGGTATTTGAGCACCGCCGACAGGGCAGGGTCAGTTTTGGGGCCGGCTTTTATTGCGTTCTGTCACGTGGGCTATCACCGCCCCAATATGATCATACATGGCCTGTTCGGCGCGGTCCGGGTCGCGTGCGGCAATGGCATCGATAATGGCGCTGTGATGGTTTTGCACCATATCGTCAAATTGCGGCCCGGCAAAAATGTGAAACCGAATTTCATCCAGGGCGGTTTGCAATACATCATGCAGCATTTTCATCAGGTGATAATAAATGATGCTGCCGCTGGCCTTTGCGATCATCATATGCAGGCGGTGGTCATCCTCGGCGCGGTATTTAACCGCCCGTTTCGGGTCGTGGGCGCGGGCAAAGGTGTTGCGTAACTCGGCCAGTTGTTCGTCGGTGGCGTTCAGGGCGGCCCGGCGTGCGGCCCATGTTTCCAGCGTGCGGCGCAGTTCCATTAAATCTGACAGATTGGTGATGGACCCGCGCACCAGATCGGTCATGGCGACATCCATTTCGATGCCGGTAGAGGATAAGACCTCGGTCCCGCCACCTTGCACGGCGCGCAAATATCCCCGGGTTTTAAGCTTTTGCAGGGCCGCGCGTACTGATACCCGGCTGACATTCATGTCTTCGGCCAGTTGGCGTTCACCGGGCAGGCGCTCGCCAGGCAAATAGTCGCCTGCGGCAAATTTGGCCAGCAGGGCATCGGCCACCCTGTCGGCGACGCGCTTGGGGCGTCCATCCTCGGGGGGGGCGATGCTGTTGTCGTCGCGGGGGATAGGCGGCACTGGCGGCATAGGCAACGGGTTCTCCGTGAACGGGCGCGATGGTTCTGGCGAAATGGTCATACCAGTTTACGTGAAGTTGTGGCGAAAATGAATTCCTTGCTGTCACGATATTCGCTAGCTTGCCAGAATACGTGCAAATTGCTAGGCATTTGAAAGTGATTTCAGGCTGTCTGTCTTGCCCGCCCGCCAGACTTTTTATTTTATTGAATTTTCAGGAGACTTCGCGTGAGCCACCATCCCGCGCATCTGCTTTGCAGTGACGATCCCGCCCCGTTTGATGTTTTAAATGACGATGGCAAGGGACATGCGCTGTTTGTGTGCGATCACGCATCCCATGCCATTCCCCGGTCTCTTGGCACCCTTGGTCTGCCCGAGGCAGAGCGTAAACGCCACATTGGCTGGGATATTGGCGCACGCAAGGTTACTGAAATTCTGTCGGAGCGCTTTGATTGCCCGGCCGTGCTGGGGGGATTTTCGCGGTTGGTGATCGATTGTAACCGCCAGCTTTGGGACCCGACCGGGATGCCCGAAGTTGCCGATAAAACCGTGGTGCCGGGCAATCAGAATGTGTCGCCAAGCGAACATATGAAGCGGATTAAGGAAATTTTTCTGCCCTATCACTGGGCAATAGAAGAACGCATTGCCCGGTTTCATGCCCATAAAATTGCCCCGGCCATTTTAGCCATTCACAGTTTCACCCCGGTTTTTCAGGGATTTGAACGTCCATGGGAAATTGGTGTTTTGTGGGATGAAGATGCGCGCATTCCGGTTCAGCTTCTGGAAAATCTGCGGGCGCAAAACCCGGATCTGGCCATAGGCGATAACGAACCCTATTCCGGGCGCCATATGGCCGATTACACCATTGATCACCATGCCGAGGCGGCCAATTTGCCGTGCGTATCGATTGAAATTCGTCAGGACCTGATTGATACTGACGCGGGCTGTGAAAAATGGGCGAAAATTCTGGGCGATGCTTTTGACAGCATCCTGGCCGACCCGAACCTTTATAAAATCCGGAGAGACTGATTTGCCAGCAATTTTGCGCAAGGAACCGGGATTTACCATTGGGATTGAAGAAGAATTCTGGCTGGTTAACCGGCAAACGCGCGATGTTGCAACCGACCCGGCGGCCGGTTTTCTAAAGGATTGCAAAGCCGAACTTGGCGACCATGTGTCGAGCGAGTTTATGCGCTGCCAGGTCGAAATTGGCACCAGGGTCTGTGACAGTGCCGCCGATGCACAGGGTGAACTGACCCATATGCGCGGTGTTTTGTGCGATGTTGCGGCCCGTCATGATATGTCGCTGTTGGCGGCATCAACCCATCCCTTTGCCCATTGGGACAGCCAGAAACATACCGAAGGCGAACGCTATAGCACCATCGCGCGCGATTTACGCACGGTGGTGGAACGGTTGCTGATTTGCGGCATGCATGTGCATGTCGGGATTGAGGATAACGACCTTCGCATCGAATTAATGGCGCAGGCAGCCTATTTTCTGCCCCATCTTTTGGCCCTTACCACGTCCTCGCCGTTTTGGCGCGGGCGTGATACCGGGCTTCAAACCTTTCGCCTGTCGGTGTTTGATAATTTGCCCCGTACCGGCTTGCCCGAAGTGTTTGGCTCGTGGGCGGAATATCGCCGTCATGTGGATATGCTGATCAATGCAGGCGTGATCGAGGATGGCACCAAACTCTGGTGGGATCTGCGGCCCAGTGATCGCTGGCCGACCCTGGAAATGCGCATTGCCGATGTGTGCACCAACCTGGAAGATGCGGTGTGCGTGGCATCGTTAACGCGCTGCATTTTTCGCATGTTGTATCGGTTGCGGCGCAATAACCAGCGCTGGCGGATTTATGCCAATATGCTGATCCGCGAAAATCGCTGGCGGGCTTGTCGCTATGGCAGTACGGCAGGCGATGCTGCCGGGCTGATCGATTTTGGGCGCGGCGAAATTGTGCCTTATGCCGATTTGCTCGAAGAAATTCTCGATCTTGTCCGCCCCGATGCCGAACATTTTGGCTGTGTGGCTGAAGTGGAACATGCGCGTAAAATTCTGGAGCGCGGCACCAGTGCGGATCGCCAGCGCAACATCTATAATGCCGCGATTGACCGGGGTATTAGCCCGCGTGACGCACTGGTGGAGGTGGCCGATTATCTGATTACGGAAACCAGCCCTGTCAGGACAAAACCGATTTAACTGCTGTGAGCCTGTCTGAAGGCTTGTCATCAATTGGTGCTTTGGGTATCGTCGCGCCGCCTTGAAATTTTGCGCTTCGCATTATGCGCAGCGCTCTGCATATCATCGGAGATCAGAGAATGACCGAAGTCGGAGGAATCGCAGCCGACCAGCTCGTATCCTATGTCGAGCGTATCGAGCGCCTTGAAGAAGAAAAGGCCAACCTGATGGCCGATATCAAGGAAGTTTATGGCGAAGCCAAAGCCCTTGGCTATGACGTGAAAATCCTGCGCCAGATTATTCGCCTGCGTAAAATTGAAGAACATGAACGTTCCGAACAGGAACAAATCCTTGAAGTTTACAAGCGCGCGCTTGGCATGAGCTGATTTTCTCCTGTCTGATACTGACAGTCAGAAATGCTATCAAGGGCCTGCTGGTAACAGCGGGCCTTTTTGATTTGAGACGACGGAGTTTGCGATCATGACCCGATCCCGCCCCGAAATAACCGCCGAGGTTACCGAAGGTGTTTGCCGGTTGCTGCATCATCATAATATGGCGTGCATCACGGAATTGCGGCTGGGCAACGGGCGCAGGCTGGATGTATTGGCAATGGGCACAAAGGGCGAATTGTGGGCCGTCGAGGTCAAATCATCGGTCGAGGATTTTCGTGTGGATGCCAAATGGCAAAGTTACCGCGATTATTGCGACCGATTGTTCTTTGCCGTGCCGATGGAATTTCCGCGTGATTTGATCCCGGATGATCAGGGGTTGATTGTTGCCGACCGCTTTGAAGCCGCGATTATTCGCCCCGCCGAAGAAAGCAAGTTGAACGCCGCACGCCGCAAAAAGCTGCTGATTGATTTTGGCCGTTTGGCCGCCGGGCGCCTGCGCGGTGATGATAAAATGGATATGCTGATTTCTTGAGGTCCTCTTATGTGTAATTTGTTGGTATTTCTTGGAAGAAGTCGCTGACACAGGCAATCTCGGTATCAGATAAACAAATTATTGCGTGATGCGCATAGCGCAATTATAGTGACTTTATGATCAGGAGTTTTATTCATAAAGGCTTGGAGCAATTTTTTATGACCGGCAGTACCGCCGGTGTGCAAGCCAAGCATGCGGTCAAGCTGAGAATGCAGTTGGCGGCGTTGCATACGGCAACCCGAATAGATGATATGCGCGCTCCAGGCTGGCGATTACATCAACTGAAGGGGCAACGGAAGGACACTTGGTCAATTACCGTGAGTGGCAACTGGCGCATTATTTTTCGGTATCAAGATGGTGATGTACACATTGTAAATTACGAGGATTATCACTGATGACCATCCACCAATTTAATCCCCCACATCCAGGTGAATTTATTCGTGAAGTGTATTTGGAGCCGCTTGGTTTGTCAGCAAATGAAGCATCTCGAAAGCTTAAGGTACATTCATCGACTTTCGGTCGTCTTATCGGGGGGAAATCTGATGTATCCGCAGAGATGGCCGTGAGACTGGAAACTGTATTTGGTCGGTCCGCCGAAAGCTGGTTGGCAATGCAAGATCACTATGATCTCGCACATGCCCGCCCAAAATTAAATCTTTCCGGGTTAGAGCCGGTAAAGTTTGATTAACGCAGAATGCGATTACGAATGTTCAGCGCACTTCAAAATAACTGTTGATGTTACAGAGAGTGTGTAGGTGACGCAAAACGTAAAACGCCGCGGCAATTTGATGCTGCGGCGTTTTGATTGGTCAAACTAAAGCAT
>TARA_R110001583_G_scaffold4966_1_pt1 | contig 14666 bp, 10 predicted proteins | sample TARA_R110001583 | Tara Oceans TARA_R110001583 (sample SAMEA4398432) | marine metagenome | biome: Polar Biome; feature: [MES] marine water layer (ENVO:01000295) within the mesopelagic zone...; material: water (ENVO:00002006), including particulate matter (ENVO:01000060) such as...... | reverse complement strand
ACGTAAAGCGAGTGGTTTTATGATCTTCCTTAAATAGCCTATATCAGCTTGTTGTGCTTGTACTAATACGGACTCATCTGTTGTCGCAGTAATTAATATTGCAGGTAGTGGGTAATGACTTTTCGCCCGTAGACAAGCAATTAACTCAATGCCATTAAGTCTATTTTCATTAGCACAGCGATTATTCTTATTGTGATTATTTGAAAAATTGGTTCTTTTGTGTGAGTTTTTGTATTGAAGATAATCACTTTGCTTTTCGTCAACCAATTGATAATCTACTAATAATATATCGATATCTTCTTCGTGAGCCTGATAAATTTCAAGAGCCTGCTTAGCAGTGCGGGCAGTAAAAACTCGACATTTCCACGCGGTTAATAAGTCACTCATGCCCGAAATTACATCCATCTCGTTGTCAATGCAAAGTACGCCTACCCCTTGTAAAGTTGCACTGGCCCGAGTGGCTTTTGCTTGTATTATTTTTGGCTCTTTGGCAATGGGAACTTCAACGCTAAATAAGCAACCGCATCCTACTTTTGAGATGAGTCCAAGGTCATGCTGCAAAATGTTGGCTAAACTTTGTGCTATGTTTAGTCCTAAACCTAAGCCTTTAGGTCCTACCAAATTTGTTGATAACTGAGTGAATTGTTCAAATACTTGTTGTTGCTTATCTTCAGGTATTCCTGGTCCATTATCGAGTACCTGTATACATAAATTTTGACCTTTACGACGACAGCCTAATAATACCTTGCCATGGTTAGCATAACGAAAGGCATTACTTAGGAAGTTTTGCACAATTCTTACTAATAACGTTAAATCACTTTTGATGTATAACTTACTTGAATGACAATGAAAATCGATATGGTAATCTTTAGTTAGCACTGAAAACTCTGACTGCAACATAGAAAATAATTGTTCAACACAGATGATCGAAATATCCGGGATTATATTGCCACTTTCGATACGGGCTATTTCATTTAAGTCTAAGAGTAAATTGTTTGCTATCTCGAGTGAATTGTCTATTTGTTTTATTTGCTGTCGTTCTTGTCGGGACACTCTTGAACTTAAACATACAGCAGATGAAAATAGTCGAGCAGCGGATAATGGTTGCAATAAGTCATGGCTACAGGCACGTAAATATTGACTTTTTTTCAAATGCGCTTGCTCTGCTTTAAGCTGCGCATGCGCTAATTCTCGGTTGGCGTTTTCGAGTTCTAAGTTTGCTTGCTCTAATTCTTTAGTGCGTGATAATACGCGACTTTCAAGGTCGGTGTTCTCTTCTTTAAGGTAATTCTCTGTTTGACGAAACTCCGTAATATCGGAGAAAATCATGACAAAACCACCGCCGGGTATTGGGTTCCCCTCAATGTTAATGATTTTATCATTTGGTAGTTTTCGCTCTGACTTATGTTTACTACCAGCCCTTATAAATTGTAATCGTTTTTGAACTTGGGCTTCAATATCGAGAATGTAGTGTTTTTGATTAGCGAGGTTATAACGAATAAGTTGGCTTATTGGGCAACCGATATAAACCAGATCTTTGGGATAATTAAAAATGTCGAGATATTGTTTATTCCATGCGACTAAATTTAAATTTCCGTCAATGACTGATATACCTTCACTGGTATTCTCTATTGCTCCTTGTAATACCGAACGGCTAAATTCTAACTGCTGTGTTGAATTGTCTTTAACAATTTGGGCTACTTGGTCAAATGCTATGTCGCGACCACCTAAAGCGAAGGAAATAACGAGCTTTGCAGATGCTGAGCCCATAACACTGGCGAGAGTGTTTTCTGCATGAAATAACAAGGCTTCGTTGTAGGTTTTATGTTTTTTATTTTTGTGTGATTGATTGAATTGTGCAAAGCAATCAGTTGATTTTTCTTGGCCAATAAAGCGTGCAACGAGATATTCTAATTCGAGCAGATCAACTTTAGGTTGCTTAGGTAAATAAGGGAGCTGATTTTTATCTTCTTTATAAAAAAATTTACTCTGCATTTCTTCACGGATACTTTGCCGTGTTAGTAGTGAAACAATATACAGTACTAAGATGTTAATGCAGAGGCCAAAGAGTGTCACCATGGTTGTTTCAGGCCAGCCTGTATGCGTTAAAGGATGTTGGTAGAAGCCAAGTTGTGGTAATAAATTCAATAATGTCCAGATAGAAAACCCGCTTACTATTCCCCATAACACACCTTTTTGAGTCGCTCTTCGCCAGAAAAAAGCGGCTAAAAGAGCTGGACCAATTTGTGCGATAGCCCCAAATGCAACTTCCCCCAATGACGCTAATGTGTCAGGAGGAGAAAGTAGTAACATACAATAACTGAGTGTGATCACTGCAATGACAAGGGCTTTACGGATCAGTAATAAGCGTGATTGAAAATGTAGAAAATCATGATTTTTTCGTGGTGCTAACTTGAACATTAATGGGAATACTATTTCGTTACTTAACATCGTGCTTAACGCTATTGTCGACACGATAACCATAGAGCTAGCAGCAGAAATGGCGCCAAGAAAAGCAAATAAAGAAAGCCATACTTGCCCGTTATAGGCCGGAAGAAACAACACATAAGCGTCTGCATCTATTGATTGACCATAATTTAATGTCCCGGCAAGGCCTATCGGGCCAGCAAAAAAAGCAAAAACAATAATGTAGATGGGGAGCAACCATCTTGCTAAATTACTGGTTTTTTTTTCCTTAATTTCAACAAACATTACTTGAAATTGTCTTGGTAAACATAGGAAGGCAGACATCACGATAATTAATAAACCCACCATACCGATCAGGCTGCTGCTATCAAATTGTTGTGTAAATGAAATATTGTTTTGTGATAGTCGCCAAATGTCGATGGGTGAATCATAGATGACGAAGGAAACAAAGAGGCCCACCAATAAAAAAGCGATTAATTTAACGACAGACTCAAAAGCAATAGCAATCATTACACCGGGATGACGCTCAGTAACATCTATGGTTCTTATGCCAAATATAATCGTGAAGCCTGCCAAAATGCCACTCACAACCAAACCAATCTGCCAAACATTAAGATCTTGATTTTGCTGTAATATTTTGTATGAGTAAACAATAGCTTTTAGCTGTAAGGCTATATAAGGCAAAGTACCAATTAACGCAACTAGCGTGACAACAAATGCCAAGCTTTGGGATTTACCAAAACGGGCAGAAAGTAGGTCCGCAATGGAAGTGATCTTGAGCTTGAGACTTGTTGTTATTATGCGTTGAATAAAGGACCATGCAAAAATAAATAATAATATTGGTGCGAGATATACCGAAATATAAGTAAATGAATTATTTGCTGCTTGTGCCGATGTGCCTAAAAACCCCCAAGAGGTGCAATAAACACCAAGCGATAATGCATAGATAATTGCATTTTGTTTTTCTAATAATTTATGGCGATATTTTCCACCTAAATAGGCAATGAGAAACAATAAGCTGATATAGCCAATGCTTACGCTTACCAATAGCCAATTTGAAAACATATATTCCTTATTATCACGCCAGTTGATTTTATTTGTTCATCTTAACTTTAGCTATTTTCCCTCACAAGATTAATTATACGGAATTGGACTAAAGGACTAAGTGTTAGGTGCTAGGCCTTATTTCCAATTGTCGATTTGTTCGACTGCCATAGTATTGATTAAACAAATACAAGGGGAAATAGTTAAATGTTTAATTCAAAATATAAAAAAATTCTACTTGCATCTTCGTTTATGGCAGCAACAAGTTCTGCGTTTGCTGGCTACGAAATTGACTTAACAGAAGATGATAAATTAACTTTTGGTGGTTACATTAAAATTGATGCTCGTTATGTTGATGGTGATGTTGCTTATAAAGATTTTTGGATAGGAGATGGCGAACCACTTACCGAAGATGCTTCTAAATTTAAAATTTTTGCCAACGAAACACGCTTCAATACCAAATATGTTCATGGCGATGTTATGGGTTTTATCGAAATGGATTTTTGGGGGGGTGGCGGTAATGAAATAGTTTCTAATTCAGCCCATCCACGTATCCGTCATGCATTTGTTAAATATAAAGATTTAACGGTTGGTCAAACGTGGTCAACGTTTATGAATACAAGTGCTATTCCTGAGTCCGCTGATTTTGCTGGTGCAACTACCGGCTTAGTGTTCATTCGCCAGGGCCAAATTCGCTATAACATGGGTAATTTTCAAGTAGCAATTGAAAATCCAGAAAGCTGGGGGGGTGATACCGCTAATGACAGCGTACCGGATGTTATTGCTCGATATAATATTGAAGGGGACTGGGGCAGTATTTCTGTTTCGGGTCTCGCACGTCAATTAAATACCAGTTTAGGCAATAGTGAATCTGCTTTTGGTGCTTCAATTGCCGGTCGAATTAACACCACGGGTAAGGATGATATCCGTTTCCAATTTCATAAAGGTGAACTAGGTCGCTATGTTGGCGTTGCTGCTGTTAAAGATCTTTATGGTGAAGAAGTGGAAGATTTAACCTCTGTACTTGTTGCTTACCGCCATTTTTGGACTGAATCTTTACGCTCAACGGTTTTGTACGGAAAAGTCGAAGGTGATGTTTCAAATCGAGAACGTACACAGTGGGGAGTTAATCTGTTTCAAGACTTAACGAAGGAACTCACGGTAGGTTTTGAAGTCGGTAACTTTTCTCTTGATGAGCTAGATAAAAATTCTAACTACATACAAGCAACCATGAGATACGCACTGTGATCTCGTTATCAATTCTACTGTTTAAATTTACGTAACTTTCCCAATCTTTGTTGCGTTTTCGAGGGGGTTTTCCCCCTCTATTTTTTAACATAATAGTTGTGACAGAATTTTATCCCCACTTGAATTTAGGAGGTTGAGTATGACTGCGTCAATACTCAATATAGAGCAAATATCACTGGCGTTTGGTGGTGTGAAAGCCCTTACTGATGTTAGCTTTTCAGTAAAAAAAGGCTCAGTTTTTTCCATTATAGGGCCAAATGGAGCGGGTAAAACTTCAATGCTCAATTGCATTTCGGGGCGCTATCGTCCTAATAGTGGAAAAATAATCTTTGATGGTAACAATGTTACTGATTTACGCCCCAATGACCGTGCCGATCTTGGTATGGGACGTACTTTTCAAAATTTAGCCTTATTTGGGCATATGTCGGTATTAGACAATATTATGGTTGGTCGTCATCACCTGCTAAAAAATAATTGGCTTACAGGACCTTTATATTGGGTGTCTGGTGCACAAAAAGAAGAGTTAGCACATCGTCGTAAAGTGGAAGAGATTATTGATTTTTTAGAAATCTCTCATATTCGAAAATCAATTGCAGGCACATTATCTTACGGCTTACGCAAACGTGTAGAGCTTGCTCGTGCAATGGCATTAAACCCGAAATTAATTCTTTTAGATGAACCCATGGCGGGCATGAACCTTGAAGAAAAAGAAGATATGGCCAGATACATTCTCGATTTAAATGAAGAGTTTGGTATTACCGTGGTAATGATTGAGCACGACATGGGGGTGGTTATGGATATTTCTCATGAAGTCATGGTACTTGATTTTGGCAAGAAACTGATTTGTGGTTTACCTGATGAAGTGATGGCTGATCCATATGTTAAGCGTGCTTATCTTGGTCTTGAAGAAGAGGAAGAAGACATATTGCAATTAGAGGGGGTTAACTAATGGCTTCATCAATTAGCAATAATGAAAATGATTTTGAAATGGAAAGTTTAAATACTTTCCCTAAAATTTTACAACATAATGCAAAAAATTGGCCTAACGATGTGTCAATGCGTGAGAAAGAGTTTGGTATTTGGAATGAATTCACCTGGAATGACTATAACAATCGTGTGAAATGGCTATCAACAGCTTTACTCGATATGGGAGTAGAAAAAGGTGATGCTATTGCCTTGCTTGGTGATAATAGACCTGAATGGGTGTGGGGCGAAGTCGCTGCCCATGCGATGCGATGTTATTCGATTGGAATCTATCAAGACTCGATGCATGACGAGGTGATTTACCTACTCGATAGCAGTGGCGCGACTGTTGTTATTGCTGAGAATGAAGAGCAATGTGACAAGTTACTTGAGCTTGGTGATGGCATTCCTAAAGTGAAGTACATTGTATATTGCGACCCACGAGGTATGCGTAAATATGATGATCCACGCCTTATTGACATAGAGACACTTTATAAACGTGGTCAAGAAATTGATAAAGCACAACCAACGTATTATGGCCAATTAGTTGCAGCAACAACGCCAGAAGATACAGCTATTTACTGCACGACATCAGGTACCACGTCTAAACCTAAAATTGCCCTGTTAAATGGAGGAAATTTTGTTAAGCACTGTAGCGCTTACTTAAGAGCCGATCCTCGTAATGCGGGTGATAATTATGTTTCTGTGCTGCCATTACCTTGGATCATGGAACAGGTTTATGCCGTTGGTCAAGCGTTGATAGCCCGCCAAATTGTCAACTTTGTTGAAGAGCAAGAAACCTTAATGTCTGACTTACGTGAAATTGGTCCGAGTTTTGTTTTGCTTGCGCCTCGCGTTTGGGAAGGCATATTGGCAGATGTTCAAGCGCGTATGATGGATTCAACCCCGCTTAAAAGAAAACTGTTTAACTATGCTATGAAGTTGGCTAAAGAGAGCCAAGCACAGGGTAAAAAGTCTTGGCTTGCTGATGTGTTATTGATGAAAGCTCTACGCGATAGGTTGGGTTTTTCATTTTTAAAATCCGCTGCTACGGGCGGGGCTGCTATGGGACCTGATACTTTTAGGTTTTTCCAAACTATCGGAGTGCCGTTACGTCAACTTTATGGACAAACTGAAATGTGTGGTGCCTACACAATTCATCATGAAGGTGATGTTGATTACGATAGTGTAGGGGTTGCTTTTGATAATGCCCAAGTAAAAGTCATTAACACTGATGAAGAAGGCGTTGGTGAAATTATTGCTAAAACAATTGGAATGTTTACAGGCTACTTAAATAACCAAAAAGCGTATGACGAAGATGTTATTGATGGTTGGATGCAAACAGGTGATGCAGGCTACTTTAAACCGTCTGGCCACCTAGTGGTCATTGATCGTATTAAAGATCTTGCTTGTACCAGCAATGGCGTCCAGTACTCACCACAATATATTGAAAATAAATTGAAGTTTTCATCATTTATCGGTGAAGCCGTCATCTTAGGAAAAGATCGTCCGTATCTTTCTGCTCTTATCTGTATTCGCTTTAGCATTGTCGCCAAATGGGCGGAACAACAAGGTTATGCATTCACTAACTACACCAATTTATCTACGCTCCCCCAGGTGTATGAAAAAATGAGTGAAGAGATTGCACGTGTTAATGAATCACTGCCTGAAGCACAAAAAATCCATAAGTTTTTACTACTTTATAAAGAGCTTGATGCCGATGATGGTGAATTAACACGTACACGTAAAGTGAGGCGTGGGGTTATTGCCGATAAATACGGCGATATTATTTCATCTATCTATGAAGGCAAAGAAAAGGTTGATATTGATACCGTTATTGTCTTTCAGGATGGTACTAAAACGCGTATTCAAACAGCGCTTACAGTGGCTTCGCTTTTACCTAATCCCGATACATCAACAAATGAACTCACATCAGAACGGAGAGCATCATGAATTATGAATTATTAATCCAACTGGTTATCAATGGTTTAATTGTTGGCTTGCTGTATGGCGTAGTCGGTATGTGTTTTGTACTGGTTTATAAATCCACTCAAGTGGTTAACTTTGCCCAAGGTGAGTTTCTATTGGTTGGTGCATGGGTTTGTTGGGCAATGCTGATTTACTTGGAATTACCATTTATCGTCGGCTTTTTAGCAACAATGGTATTTATGGCAATATTTGGTATTTTAATCCAAATGATTGTACTAAGGCCGATGATTGGCGAACCCATTATTTCAGTGATTATGGTCACCATTGGGTTATCAATATTTTTCCAAGCGTTAATGAAGTGGATATTCGGTGTGTCTGCACAGAGTTTTCCAAAAGTATTTGAAACTGAAAATATCCAAATTTTTGGTTTGAATATCGAATCAGCTTACTTAATGAGCACAGTGATAGCGTTAATTATCATGGTCGCGTTCTTCTTATTCTTTAAATATTCCAAATATGGTTTAGCGATGCGAGCAACCGCTTTCGATCAACAAATCGCACAGAGTTTAGGGATATCTGTTAAGCAAGTGTTTGCTATGAGCTGGGGAATTGCTGCAACAGTATCGGCAACCGCAGGTATTGTTATTGGCATGGTAAACGGTGTTTCAAATTCACTAGCCGTGATGGGGGTTAAAGTGTTTCCAGCTGTGATCCTTGGCGGACTAGATTCCATTATTGGCGCTATTGTTGGAGGCTTAATTATTGGCGTGCTAGAGAATGTGGCAGAGTTTTTTGATAGTCAATATCTTCATATCGGCAACATGTATGACATCGCACCATTCTATGTATTGTTAATTATTCTTTGGTTTAAACCGTACGGTTTATTCGGAACCAAAGATATTGAACGCATTTAAGCTATTTGCAATTTCAAAATAAAACATGAGCAGCGCTAAGGATTAAAAAGTTCTGTTCGTGTATTGCATATTATATGTAATTTTTAGGAGTTAATTATGTCGAGTTTAACAATGCGACCGTGCGGAGATTTTCGTACTAGCTATAAACAAGATAATACTATTTTTGAAACTAAAACCATCAAAAGTATCGCACTGATTACTATTGCACTGCTATGTCTTGCGCCTTTTGTTGTTGACGCTTACTACTTGACGCTATTTATTCAAATATCGTATTTGGGCATAGCTGCTTTAGGGTTAAACATTCTCGTTGGTTACACCGGACAAATATCCTTAGGTCATGGTGCTTTTTTTGGCTTTGGTGCGTTTGCATCCGCTTGGCTGAATACTTCATTTGGTATACCGGTATTGCTTTGTATTCCACTGGCCGGTTTTTTAACTATGGGGGTGGGCATGATATTTGGTTTACCTGCTTCTCGTATTAAAGGTTTGTATTTAGCAATAGCAACACTCGCAGCACAATTTATTTTGGAAGACTTTTTTGCACGTGCCGACTGGTTCTCAGGTGGTTCATCGGGTTCTTCTGCAGACCCTATTAGTTTGTTCGGCTTTGTCTTTGATACCGATGAAAGCTTTTTTTATGTGGCATTATTTGCTTTAGTTTTCATGTATATCTGGGGTTGTAATTTAATGCGTAGCCGAGAAGGGCGCGCGTTTATTGCCGTACGAGATCATTACCTTTCTGCAGAAATTATGGGTATTAAACTCAATAAATATCGCTTGTTATCGTTTGGTGTTTCTTCATTTTATGCCGGTATTGGTGGTGCGTTATATGCGCATTACTTGGGCTATGTGTCTGCTGAAGGTTTTACCTTATTTATGTCAATTCAATTTCTAGCGATGATCATTATTGGTGGCTTGGGTTCTATTAAAGGCACGTTAATGGGCGTTGTGTTTATGGTGTTTTTGCCAGAAGTGCTAGAAAGCGGTGTTGGCCTAATGAAAATGACTGACTGGGGCAATATTCCTGCCGTGGTTGATGGTTTGGCTTACATCAAAGAAATGGCAATAGGTTTGGTCATCATATTATTCCTCATTTTTGAGCCCGAAGGTATGGCACATCGTTGGGCACAAATTAAAAACTATTGGAAATTCTACCCTTTTTCTTACTAATCCGTGTGGATAGAAAGGGAAAGAATAAATAAAAATTATTACAACAATTCATTGGCAATATAGCCATTAAAAGAAGAAGGAAATAGTCATGCAACATAAAGCAAAATTAAGTTCTCTATTCGTATACTGTGCTTTGGGGATGAGCACTCAGGTAATAGCAGAAGATTCTGTATTTGTCGGACATTTAGCCGACATGTCAGGACCAACAGCCTTTGTGGGTAAAAACTATGCTGATGGTGTGCGAGATTCACTCGCTTACATTAATGCGAACGGTGGTATTAAAGGCACAACCTTAGAATATGAAACTATCGACTATGCCTACAAAGTACCGCAAGCCATCGCATCATATAAAAAATGGCATTCACGTAAAAAAATGGTCGCGATGCAAGGTTGGGGAACCGCTGATACTGAAGCGTTAATTTCTTTTGTTGCAAAAGATAAAATTCCAGTTTTTTCAGCGTCATACTCTGGTCATTTAACTGATCCTACCGGAAAAAATCCACATACTAAAAAACCAGCACCTTATAACTTTTTTTATGGCGCCTCTTACTCAGATGCTTGTCGTGGTTTAGTGCAATGGGCGGCACAAGATTGGAAAGACAAAGGTGAAAAAGGTAAGCCTAAATTCACTCATATCGGTGCCAATCATCCATTTCCTAACGCACCCAAAGCGGCATGTGCGGAATACGCTACTGAACTCGGTTTTGATGTACAACCATCGATTGTTATTTCAATGAAACCCGGTGACTTTAAGGCGCAATGTTTAAGTTTAAAAAGTTCAGGTTCTAACTATGGTTACATTGGTAACTTAGGCGGTTCAGTGCTTTCACTGGTGAAATCTTGTAACACCGTAGGTACTGATATTCAATTTATGTCGAATATTTGGGGCGGGGATAAGAATATCTTCGCCGCCGCGGGCGAAGGGATAAAGGATTATATTTTCCCGACCATGACACCCTTTTGGAATGATGATGCGCCTGGTATGAAGCTAGTACGTGAAATATCTAAGCAGTCTGATAAGTCAGGTACAGAAGAGCGTGTTCATCATTATATGCGCGGTGTTTGTTCAACCTTCTTTATGAAAGAAGCAATGGAATGGGCAAAAGATAACGGTGGTATTACCGGTGAAAATGTGAAAAAAGGCATGTACGTGCATAAAAACTGGGTGCCAAAAGGGTTAGAGGGCGTGTGTTTAGCGGCTAATTGGAGTAATGAAGACCATCGTGGAATTAACCAGGTCAATATCTATAAGGGTAACTATAACGGCGGTGATGTCGTCGTAGAGAAGGTATCGCAAGTTACGCTAGAGCGTCGAGACGATTGGTTAGGTTTTTAATTAACACTTAATTCAATAACGTTTAGGTTGCTGGGAGCACAGCATAGTGTGTGTTTCTCAGTAACCATCTTAATAGCCAAATAGCATCGACGGAGTAGATATGCCACAAATTGCAACAAAAATACAACCCACATCATCTATATTAACGGTGAATAATATTGAAGTGGTTTACGATGACGTTATTCAGGTATTACGCGGTGTAAGCTTAGATGTGCCAGATGGCGAAGTTGTTACCTTACTAGGCCCTAATGGTGCTGGGAAATCAACGACGCTTAAAGCTATTTCAGGTTTGTTAAAAACCGAAAATGGTGAGGTAACGAAAGGTGATATTACTTTTATGGGCGAGCGTATTGACAGTAAAAATGCTGAAGATGTTGTTGCTAGTGGCTTATTTCAGGTGATGGAAGGGCGCCGCATTATTGAGGATATGTCATCAATAGAGAATTTAAAGCTGGGTGCTTTTACCCGTAAAGATTCTCGAATAAATCAAGATATTGAAATGGTATTCCACTATTTCCCTCGCTTGAAAGAACGAACTGGATTAGCGGGTTATTTATCCGGTGGTGAGCAGCAAATGCTTGCAATAGGTCGTGCATTAATGGCGCGTCCAAAGATGATTTGTTTAGATGAACCATCAATGGGTCTATCCCCACTATTAGTCAAAGAAGTTTTCGGTATTATTAAAAAAATTAACCAAGACCAAGGGATCACCATGTTGTTGGTCGAGCAAAATGCCAATTACGCTCTACGTGCAGCAAATTATGGTTATATCATGGAATCAGGAAAAATTGTGCTTGATGGTACGCAAGAACAACTCATGAGTAATGAAGATGTTAAAGAGTTTTATCTCGGCGGCGGTAATGAAGAACGCAAGAGTTTTAAAGGCTTGAAATCTTATAAACGCCGCAAGCGTTGGTTATAACTATTATTGACTAATTAGTTTGTGACGTTAATTAAGTACTCATTTAGAAAAACTCAAATTAAATGAAAAATCACAAATATAGGCTAACAATGAACAGCTATTTTAATAAAAATGCGTGCCAAGATGCAGATGCTCGAGAGCATTCACTATTCACTAAACTGCCTGATTTTCTTAACTTTGCTAAACATGAATGTTTACACTATCAGCAGACACTGAACAATATTGATGTTGATAAAATTGATAGTAGAGCGCTATTAGCTAAATTACCTATTACGCGAAAATCAGATTTGATTAATCTGCAAAAGCTGAATCCTCCGCTGGCAGGATTAAATGCTGCAAGCGCAAAATTTCATCGAATTTTTCAATCGCCAGGGCCTATTTATGATCCTGAACATTGTACTGATGACTGGTGGCGACTCGGGCAAGCTTTCCATGCTGCAGGGTTTAAGCAAGGTGATATTGTTCAAAACTGTCTTTCTTATCATTTAACACCTGGCGGGTTTATTTTAGATTCAGGAGCGCGAGCCTGTGGCTGTGTGGTTATACCGGCAGGGCCAGGACAAACAGAACAACAGCTCGATATAATCGAGGATTTAAAGCCTAACGGTTATTGTGGTACACCTTCATTTTTGAAAATTTTATTGGATAAAGCAACTGCTGACAATCGTGATGTGAGTAGTTTACAAAAAGCATTGGTTACAGGTGAGGCATTACCTACAGCACTTAGACGCGAGTTTGACGCTGCAGGAATTAGTACCTTACAAGCTTATGCTTCTGCAGATGTTGGCTTAATTGGTTATGAAACTATAGCCGACGATGGCTTTATTATTAGCGAGGATGTCATTGTTGAGATTGTGCGTCCAGGTAGCCTATTACCGGTTGCTGATGGCGCAATAGGCGAGGTTGTGATCACAAGTTTTAATCGAGATTATCCCTTAATTCGTTTTGCGACAGGAGACTTATCTGCAATCAAGGCAGGTGAAAGCGCTTGTGGTAGAACCAATATGCGAATAAAGGGATGGTTGGGACGTGCAGACCAAACCACTAAAGTTAAAGGTATGTTTGTTCATCCTGAACAAGTTGAGAAAGTCTGTCAAAGTGATGCCTGTATTATAAAAGCGCGTTTAGTCGTGAGTCAGGTTAATCATCAAGATAAGATGCACCTAGTTTGTGAAGTCATTGAATCAGCCCTTCGTGATGGTAATGAACAGGTACTGAAAGATAAAATTGCCCAAACATTAAAGACAGTAACCAAATTAACAGGCTCAGTAGAATTAGTACCCCTTAATAGCTTACCTGATGATGGTAAGGTGATTGATGAACAAAGGGATTTTGATTAACCGTTATCCGCAGTTTTTAATCATTCAAAAATCATAATGTAATTCCAAAGGGCATTACATTAGGGTCTGTCAATCTTTCAAGGTTGTTTTTGCAGCGAGTTGTTGTTCATTACTTAAACATGATCTACAAGGTAGAGGCTTTGTAGTGTAGTTCTTCTAAAATAGAAGCCGATAACCCAGTAGAAATGAACAACAAACGCTGCCCAAAGGGTTCGGCTAAAAACGATTTACTCTTTGTTGAGCGAATTTTACTTAGATTGCTAGGCAGCAATCCACTCGCCTCGATTAAAACGTTTTTATCTCGAACAAAATTTAACCCGCAAAGATCAACAGACCCTAGCATAGAAGGAAAATATTGTGAGCGAAGTTGCTTTTCAAGACTGTTACCCAGATGAGCTTAGCCATTGTTATGGCTGTGGAAAAAATAATACTAACGGTCATCAACTTAAAAGTTACTGGCAAAGTAACAATAAAAACCCACAGGGCTTAACCATCGCTCATTATACGCCTGAAGCTTGCTATACGGCTATCCCCGGCTTTGTTTATGGAGGTTTATTAGCATCATTAATTGACTGCCATGGCACAGGTAGCGCCGCAGCGGTGGCTTTTCAGCAGGCAAATCGAGCTATGGGAACATTGCCGCCATTACGTTTTGTTACCGCGGCATTGAATGTGAGCTATCTAGCGCCAACGCCCATGGGAGCTGAACTTGAATTAATTGGGACTTTTGTCGAAGTAAAAGAAAAGAAAGTCGTAGTAGAAATAACAGTCTCTGCAAACAATGTTATTTGTGCTAAAGGCACTGTCATAGCAGTAAAAATGCCAGACTCTATGTTAAATGTTAAAAATTGAATATGAAGTCGTTCTACACTTTTTTTGTTGAACATACAGGTGTATACATAATCTATATGGAAATGCAGTTTCAGTGCTAAGCGAAGAAATCAGGGTTGTTATTTAACTAATGTATCTTTTATTGCGCGGTTTTACGCCAATGACTAAATACTTACGTTGATGTGCTTTAGTATTAATGAGCCATCATAGGCTTAATCAGTATAAGACATTAGGGCCTGGTAAACTTTTTTGGTTAAATTTCGTTCAATATAACAACATTTTAATCGAGGTGCTTACCAAAGAATCGCTCAACAAGGAGTAAAACGTTTTTAGCCGAACCCTTCGGGCAGCGTTTGTTGTTCATTTCTACTGCGTTATCGACTTTTTATGTAGAATGACTACACCTCAACGTCTACTCCTTGTAGCTCCTATTTAAGTAATGACCAATAATCGCTGCAAAAACAACCTTGAAAGATCAACCGACCTTAATATAAACCGATCTTTATTTCAGGAAAGCAATAATAATGAAACATTCTGATGGC
>TARA_R110001583_G_scaffold19886_1_pt1 | contig 14671 bp, 17 predicted proteins | sample TARA_R110001583 | Tara Oceans TARA_R110001583 (sample SAMEA4398432) | marine metagenome | biome: Polar Biome; feature: [MES] marine water layer (ENVO:01000295) within the mesopelagic zone...; material: water (ENVO:00002006), including particulate matter (ENVO:01000060) such as...... | reverse complement strand
CAAGATATGAATAATCAGATCGCGACTTCGGCAGAGGAGCAGACATTGGTTGCAGGTGAAATCAATCAAAGTATTGTCGGAATAAATGATATTGCTAAGGTGACTTTTGATAACTCTGCAGAAAACGCAAAAAGAGCACAAGATTTATTAAATATATCAACTGATTTGAATAAGTCTGTTGACGTATTTAAATTATAAAACAGTAATTTAAATACGCATTCTATTAATAACCTAAATCAAAAAAGACCAACAACGTGATATTTTCGTTGTTGGTCTTTTTAACTTATACCTTAGGCTTTTGTTGTTATTAATCTAATTTTATTGGGCTTACAAACCCTTTAGGTTTAAGTGCCAATAAGTCACAGTCTAACTTATCAATTACCTGCTCAGCAGTGTGCCCTAATAGCGCTAAACCTAATCCAGAACGACCAACTGTCCCCATAATAACTAATTCAGCGTTAATTTCATTTGCCACGTCACTAATTACATCTTCAGGTAGTCCTTGGTGTAAATGAATATTTTTGGGAGCGATTTTATACTTTGCTGAATAATCATTTAGTGTTTGCTGATGGAATTTTTTTAATCCGTCTTCGTAGTGAATTGGGTCAAATTCAGGTAATTCCATCATAATATTCATTGGAGGACTAGGGTAGGCATTCACCACATGAATATTGGATTTTATCATGGCTGCAATATCATTAGCTTCAGCCAAAATAGTTTCGTTTAAATCATGATGCTCTGTATCTTGAATACTTTTACAATCAATAGCGCACAAGATATTACTATTTTCAGGCCAAGATTTAGCCTTAACTAATAATAGAGGGATCGGGCATTTTCGTAATAAGTTCCAATCGGTTGGTGTAAATAAAATAGCACTTAGTCGAGAATGAGGATGCGTTGATTTAATTAATAAATCATAACTATTTTTTAATATTAATTGAATGGCAGCTTGGAAAGGGCGGTTATGCCAATGTACTTGGCAGTCTATTGTTTGGCCTTTTTCTTGGTAGGGTGCTGCCAGTGTGTACAGCCATTCTTTATTATCACGTATTACTAGTGATTGCATTGATTGACGTTCTTCCATTGAACTTAAAGAGGTCATTTCGTAGGTCAAATCGTAACAACATAGGAACAAAGTGATTTTTGCACTTTGTTCTTTTTCTGCAATTTCAACAGCGCGTTGTAAAGCAGGTTGTTGTTCTTGAGTTGGATCTATATAAACTAAAATATTACGGTATTTAAGCATGTTAGCCTCCAATTTTTAATAAATCACATAACTATAATTTAGATCAAATGAGGTCAAACAGATAGTGATATCAGCCAGAAAAATCAAATTAAATTGTTATCTGGCCATTTTAAGTCGCGAAAAAGGAAATAGGTTATTTGCCAGCTAACTCTGACAACTGAGCGTCATCCAATACTGTGATGTATTTACCTTTAACAGCAATCATGCCATTTTTTTGAAAGCGTCCTAATAAGCGACTAATCGTTTCCACTGTTAACCCTAAATAGTTGCCAATATCACCACGTGTCATTGATAGTCTAAATTCTCTTGGAGAAAAACCTCGAGCTGCATAGCGAACAGATAAATTATGAATAAAAGAGGCTAACCTTTCCTCTGCATTTTTCTTAGAAAGCAGTAAAATCATGTTTTGATCCCCCACGATTTCAGCACTCATAAGACGCAGGATCTGTTGTCTTAATTTAGGCATGGTTGTTGATAAATTATCTAAGGTATCATAAGGGATTTCACAAATCATTGCGGTTTCAAGTGCTTGTGCAAAGCTTGGGTGGCTGCCTGAGCTGATCCCATCAAAGCCAACTAAATCACCGGCAAGATGGAAAGCGGTAATCTGTTCATCACCTTGCTCTGTAATTGTGTAGGACTTTAAAGTGCCTGAGCGAATAGCATATAAGCATTTCATATCTTCGCCAGCTTTGAATATCTCTTGTCCTTTTTGAATCGGTTTTTTACGTTCGATAATAGTATCTAAACGCTCTAATTCAGACTCATTAAGGGAGTAGGGGATACATAATTGGCTTATACTACAATCTTGACAATGAATAGCACTACCACCGACTTGTACTCGACTTGAATTACTTTTATCCATATTCAGCTCTTAAATTTTGTTAATATGAACCAATAGTAACACCTTATCTATCACTATATAAAGTCTCTTTGAATGCTCAAATGTATATAAACAAAGGACTTGGTTGACGCTGTGATAAACATCTATCTAATTAGGTAAGATTGTAAAAATAAATCTAGTAGCTACGTGTCGAGGAAGTGCATTGATAGCAAAGGAACTTAACAGTTAATTACTTCAGAGCTGAATTCATCCTTTGCTATAAAATATGGGTTAATTTAATTGCTTGAAAGCGATATAAAGAGTTTGAAATGCAAATAAAGCAAGAATGAGTCCGCTACCGTATCTAAACCACTGGTTATTTAAGATTTTTTTAAGTTTATGGCTTAATGAACCCACTAACATCATCGCGGGTAATGTACCTAGGCCAAAACCTAACATGATCATCATGCCATTAACTGCATCGGCAGTACTTATTGCCCAGACTAAAGTGGAATAGACTAGACCACAGGGTAACCAGCCCCAAAAAAAACCAAGAGGGAATGCTAAAATAGGGTGTTTAAGTGGTAAAAAATATTGTGCTAAAGGTTTGATGAATTTCCACAGAAATTGCCCCCCACGTTCCACAATCAGTAAACCATTCCATAATCGGGCAATATAGAATGCTAACAGTAACATCACAAACGCCGCAAAAATCCGTAGATAAATAAGCGACTCTTTACCTCCCATCCAAACAATCAATACGCTGCTACTGGCGGCAAAAATAAACCCTGCGATTGAGTAACTACTAATACGACCTAGATTATAGAGTAATAATGATAGTAGCCCATTTTTTTGATCTGGATTGATTGAAAAGCTTAATGCACTGGCAATGCCAGAGCACATACCGATGCAGTGCCCTGCACCTAATATACCAATCAAAAAAGCACTGAAAAAATCATTAATGATCATTTGATTTTATATTTGTAGGGGTTACTTCCGGTTCAGTTTTTTCTGGAGATGTTGTTACTGGTTTATTGACTTTTTTAATATCTTCATCAAATAAAATGTTAACACCCTCTCTATCCAAATCGTCATACTGGTTTGATTTTACAGCCCAAAAAAACACTAATATCGCGATGGTAACAAATATGAGTGCAATAGGGATTAGTACATAAATAATACTCATTTCAACAACCTTAAGGAGTTACTCACAACAATTAACGAGCTAAAAGACATACCTAATACTGCAATGTAAGGTGGAACCAAACCCATAACTGCCAGTGGTACAATGATCAGGTTATAAGCAATCGCCCAGCCCAAGTTTTCTTTAATAATACGTGTGGTTTGCTTCGCATTAATGGTTAATAAACTTATTTTTTGTAAATCAGATCCTAATAGGATCACATCGGCACTATTTTTAGCGATATCTGTACCGCTGGAGAGTGCAACCGAAACGTGTGCGCCTGCTAAAACAGGGGCGTCGTTAATACCATCACCAATCATCATCACTTGTTGTGATTGTTGTAGCTCTTGAATATAAGCTAATTTTTGTTGTGGGCTAACACCTTTAACCACGTTATCAATGTGTAATTGTTTAGCAACTTTTTCACTTTTATTAGAAATGTCGCCAGTTAACATGGTGGTCATTAACTTTTTCTGTTTACAAAAATTAACTAATTTAAATGCAGACTCACGTATTTTATCGCCTAATTCAAAGATCGCAACTAGCTGATTTTCTACGGTTAAATAAATTAATAATTCTTGGCTTTGCAAGCTTTCTTCAATTTCACAAAACTTAGCATGACCTAATTTTATTTTATGTTGAGTATTACCATCATACCAAATTGCTTGTAAACCTTGGCTTGGAATATTCTCTATATTTTTTAATATTAATGTTTGCTTTAGTAATTTTGTGAACGCGATAGCAATTGGGTGCTCTGAATTTTTTTCGAGGTTAGCTGCGAGATCAATACATAATTGTTGGGTGTATTGTAAATGGCCTTTTTGATGTTTAACATTTACTTGCTTAATATTAGGCTGAAAGAGGTGTGTATTTAAGAGCTTAAAATCACCCTGTGTTAACGTCCCCGTTTTGTCAAAAACCACATGTTGAATTTTGTTCACTGTTTCTAATACATGATGTTTTTTGATTAAAATACCTTGCTTATTAAGCTTTGCTGTTGCACAGGTTAATGCTGTAGGAGTCGCCAGTGACAACGCACAAGGGCAGGTTGCTACGAGAACGGATAAGGTGATCCAGAAGGCCTGGTCAGCATCAATAATGCTCCAACTGATATAAGTGAGCGTCGCTACCACTAATAACGCACCAACAAAATAACGAGAGACAGTATCCGCTACTACCTCAATACGTGGTTTATTTTCTTGTGCACTATTTTGTAGTTGTATAATGTCTGAAATAAGCGTTTTATTACCCACATTAACCACTTCAATAGTTAACACACTACTGACATTGACGGTGCCAGCATAAACACTATCTGTTGATTTTTTAAAAACAGGTAAATGTTCACCAGTCAGCATTGATTCTTCAATATTACCTTGTCCATCAATAATTTTCCCATCGATGGCAATGGTTTCCCCGGGTTTTACTAATATATGCTGCCCAGGTATTAAGGTTTTGGCTGGGATCAGTTGATGAGTAATAAGGCCATTTTCATTTTCTAAAACCGTCGCCATAGCAGGTAACAAACGTAATAAGTTACTACTGGTTTCTGATGCTTTACGACGAGCTCGTAATTCTAATAATCGTCCTAATAACAGTAAGAAAGTAAACATTGATACGGATTCAAAGTAAACCTCGCCATGGCCTACTATTGTTGCATAACTCGATGCTGAATAAGCGCCTAATAAAGCGATTGAGATTGGAATATCCATGCCCAAAGTTTTGTTACGAATATTGCGCCATGCATTAGCATAGAAGGGCTGTGCACTGTATAAAAGAACGGGCGTTGCTAGAATAAAACTTACCCACCTAAAGTAATTAATAAACTCTTGTTCCATACCCGAAAAGAAGTCCGCATATAAAGCAATTGCAAACATCATCACTTGCATTGTTGCCAGTCCCGCCAGACCAAGTCGACGTAAATAAGATTTTGCCTGTTGGGTATAAAACAGCTCTTGTTGATTAACTTGAAAAGGGTAGGCCTTATAGCCTATTTTTTGAATTTGTTGCAATATTTGACTTAAAACAAGCTGCTTGTTATCCCAGCGAATAACGGCGCGGTTTAAAGTCGTATTGACATTAACAAACAGGAGCCCAGGTAAAAAACGTAATTGTTTTTCAATTAACCATGCACAAGCTGCACAGCTAATACCCTCTATCGTTAAAGTTATTTCGGTAGTTGAACCCGATTGTTTGATAAAATCCGATTGAATTTGTTCAATATCGTAATGTTTGAGTTGTTGTAATTCATCGGGAATTAAAGATTCACCTTTATTGGCTACTTCTGTTCGATGTTCATAATAAGAGCTTAATCCACTTTCAACAATTGTTTGTGCAACGGCTTCGCAACCAGGGCAGCACATCGTTTGTTTTTCACCATTAATCATAACATTAAATAATGAATTGGTTGGATTAGGCTCTCCGCAATGAAAGCAATGACTTACCTGTTGCATCTATAGTATTATTTTTTTCGTCGGGAAATGTACTTTCTTTTCTAAACGCCATTTTTTATCAAATGGTTCAATTCGCAGTGACCATTTACCCTCTAGCATTTGCTCTGTTTCATAATGGTAATTACCTTCTGCATCAGCCGTTAACATTACAAATTTATCACGCTTTGATTGTGTTGAATGAAATAAAGATAAACTGATCGATGTATTTGTTTGTAAACCATCTAATGTGATTAATAAACCATCCGATTGTTGTATTACAATCGCAGAAAGCCCTAGCTTTTTTGCATTGTTTAATAAGCTTAAATCAGCATTAACTGCTTTTCCTGTTTTATAATAATCATCAACTACCATTTCTGGTTGGTTAGAGGTCGCGATGATAAGTGTGCTGATACCTGCGACAACGGCTGCCAGTGGTAAAATAATTAAAAACCAAGGCCAAAATTGTTTAAACCAAGACTTTTTTTCTTTTTCTTGCATGACAGTTCCTATAATTAAAAGAAGGGCAATATAATAGGCGACAATCTAGCATTTATGATAAATTTTAGCTATAAAAAAGCCTCGATTAACGAGGCATTTTATGTGTTATTTGATTCGCTAAAAGCGATTAAAACAACTTATTTAGGTTGCGACAAAGAGTAAACAAATGCAGAGATTAAATGCACTTTATCTTCACCTAAGACATCTTTCCAAGCTGGCATTACACCATTTCGGCCATTACGAATAGTATCTTCAACTGCTTTGCGTGAACCACCGTATAACCAAACTTTATCCGTTAAGTTAGGTGCACCAAATGCGTGTAAACCTTTACCGTCAGCACCATGACATGCAGCACAAAGCATAAAACGTTCTGCACCTGCTTGCGCATCAATATCGTTTACTCGACGACCACTTAGTTGTAATACATAAGTCGCGACTTCTTTAACACCATCTTCGCCTAAAATATCTTTCCAAGCTGGCATTGCGGCATTACGACCATTCATTAATGTTTCTTTGATGGTTAGTGCCTCACCACCATATAACCAGTCATCATCAGTAAGATTTGGGAAGCCTTTACCACCACGTGCATCAGAACCATGACATTGGGCACAGTTTTGCAGGAATAAACGTTGACCTACTTTTACCGCTTCAGGGTCTTTTGCAATCAATTCAATATCTTTATAAACGCCTGCATCCGTATAGGTTAATTTTTTAAATACTTCACCGTATTTAATGTCTGCTTGGTCCATTTCACGCTGGTATTGTGAGTGAGACGTTTCAGCAGCCGCTTCAGATTCAGCTAGCGATTTGACGCTTTGCTCTGAACTGGTCCAGCTTAATAAACCATTCCAATTTGCACTGTAACTTGGAAACGCTAACGAATAAATTAACGCGATAACAATCGTAAACCAGAATAAACCAACCCACCATTTAGGCAGAGGGTTGTTAAGTTCTTGGATACCATCAAAGGTATGAGGCATTGGTTCGCCTTCTTTAACACCCGTGTTGTTTGTGTTTGCTGCTTTTAGAAGCACTGCACAGCCAATGATGACGGTTAGCGTGATAGCAGTGATCCATATTGTCCAAAATAGGCTCATTATTTTTTAGCTCCTGTATGTTCGCTTGAGGTGCTTTCATACTCTGTTGAGTCCAGATCATCATCTAAAATAGAGTTACCCATATCTTCAAATGTCTGTTTTTGTTTTTTACTGTAAGCCCACAAAATCAACGCCACGAAAATAATAATTAAGAATAATGTATATAATCCGTTAAAAGTTGCAAAATCCATATAGCCTCCAGTAGCCGAAGTGCCTATTGCTAGGCACTATATTAATTATTTAAACGCATGACCCAGTGATTGTAAGTATGCAATAAGTGCTTGCATTTCAGTCTTACCTTCAACAGCCGCTTTAGCACCCGCAACATCTTCATCCGTATAAGGGACACCGAAGTTGTTCTTGAATATGCTTAATTTAGCGGCAATGTCTTCACCCGTTAACACGTTAGTTGCTAACCATGGGAAACCAGGCATATTTGACTGTGGCACTACATCACGTGGATTCAACAAATGCACTTCATGCCATGCATCAGAGTAACGACCACCTACACGTGCCAAATCAGGACCGGTACGTTTTGAACCCCATAGAAATGGATGTTCCCATACATGCTCACCTGCCATGCTGTAATGACCGTAACGTTCCGTTTCAGCGCGGAAAGGGCGGATCATTTGGCTATGACATACACTACAACCTTCGCGAATATAAATATCACGACCTTCCATTTCTAAAGCAGTATATGGACGTAGTGTATCTACAGGTTCATTAGTCACTTTTTGGAATATTAGTGGTGTAATTTGTGCTAACCCACCAAAGCTAATTGCAATGATGATTAAAATTGCTAACAAACCAACATTTTTTTCAATAAATTCGTGTTTCATTATTATCTCCCGTCTAACCTAATTCTTGAGGCTTGATAGAGCCTTCTTTAGCCGCAACTGTTTTGTATGTGTTGTAAGCCATAACAAACATACCAGTCAGGAAGATAATGCCACCCACTAAACGGATTGCGTAGAATGGATAAGATTTTTCTAGTGATTCAACAAAGGTGTACGTTAAAGTACCGTCTTCATTTACAGCTCTCCACATTAACCCTTGCATCACACCTGATATCCACATCGCAACAATATATAAAACTGTACCGATAGTCGCTAACCAGAAATGCAAGTTAACAAGTGCAGTGCTATACATACCTTTTTGATCAAATAAGCGTGGAATTAAATGGTATATAGAACCAATTGAAACCATTGCTACCCAACCAAGTGCTCCTGAGTGTACGTGACCAATTGTCCAGTCAGTATAATGCGATAATGCATTAACTGTTTTAATCGCCATCATCGGACCTTCAAAGGTAGACATACCGTAGAAAGAAAGCGAAACAACTAAGAAGCGTAAAATAGGGTCTGTACGTAGTTTATGCCACGCGCCAGATAGGGTCATAATACCATTGATCATGCCACCCCAAGACGGAGCAAATAAGATCAGAGACATCACCATACCTAACGATTGTGCCCAATCAGGTAATGCGGTGTAATGAAGGTGATGCGGGCCAGCCCAAATGTAGACTGCAATTAACGCCCAGAAGTGGATGATTGATAGTCGGTAAGAATAAACAGGGCGGTTAGCTTGTTTAGGGACAAAATAGTACATCATACCCAGGAAACCAGCTGTTAATAGGAAACCAACGGCATTATGGCCGTACCACCACTGTACCATCGCATCAACCGCACCTGCGTAAACAGAGTATGATTTCATCGATGACATCGAAACAGGGATCGCCATACTATTAACAATGTGCAACACTGCAACAGTTAATATGAACGCACCAAAGAACCAATTCGCAACATAAATGTGAGAGGTTTTACGTATTGCCATGGTGCCAAAGAAAACAACTGCATAGATAACCCAAATGACTGCAATAAGTATATCGATTGGCCATTCTAATTCAGCATATTCTTTTGACGTTGTATAACCTAGAGGTAATGTAATAGCGGCTGATAAAATAACTAATTGCCATCCCCAGAATACAATTGAGGCTAACGGGCCGCCAAACAGTTTTGTTTGACAAGTACGTTGTACAACATAAAAAGAAGTGGCCATTAACGCAGACGTACCAAATGCAAAAATAACAGCATTAGTATGAAGGGGACGTAAACGACTATAAGTAAGCCAAGGTGTATCAAAGTTTAAAGCTGGCCATACAAGTTGGGCTGCGATAAGCACCCCGACAGTCATGCCCACGATACCCCATAAAATGGTAGTAAGTGTAAACTGACGTACAACTTTCATATTGTAATCAGGTTGAATATTGGTTGCGGTTGTCATTGTGTTGATTCCATGCATGTATTTACAATGTACGTTCGTTATGACGTAAAAATAAGTTTTCAATATAAATATTTTAAAATTAACGTTAAAACATCTATATTGGGCGGGAAGTTTACGCGACAATTAAAAAAATGAACAGATTTGCATTGATTTATTATTAAGAAAATTACCGAGCATGTTAAAAAATGCGCGTTAACCACTATTTTTACAAGGAATTGTAATGTTAACAAAAAGTAGATTGATTCAATTAGTTATTATGCTTAGTTTACTGGTCGGCTTATTTATTTGGAGAACAGTTGATTTATCAACTGCTGTTGAAAAAACCGCACCAGTTAGTGATTCAACATTGGATATTGGAGCAGGGTTATGTGATTTTTCTCAGCCTTGTATTTTTAATTCTTTATGGGGGGATTTTAGTTTATCTGTTGATGAAGGTGAAATAATTCCTGAGCAATGGTTTAACCTTACATTAAAAAGTGATCTTGAAAATTGGCAAGTTAAAAGCGCTAAAATAGTTGGTAAAACTATGTTTATGGGAAAAATCCCTATCAAATTTTCTACCGTTTCTAATGACTCAGGTGGGAATCAGGCTCAGGCTAAAACTATGTTAGGGGTGTGTACTGAAAATAAAATGGTCTGGCGATTAGAAATTTTATTAGTCGTTGATGACCAACCTGTGGATATACATTATGATTTTTTGATTGTTAAATAGCTTTTTTGTTACGCTATCAGTTATGCATAAGTACGTTTTAACGACTAAAGGCGCTTGTCTTCAGTCGCTAATTCCGCTTTTTTATTATGGCAGTTTATTAAACGCTCATATTCTTTTTAATCAATTGGTCTACTGAAATCTTGCCAGCTCCCCAGATCACATTCATTAAAATAAGCGCTCCCCAGAAGCGATGATCATAAAATCCGTTGTCCCAGATCGTCGGATATGACACTACTGCCATAATATTAAACATAAACAAAATTGCTGCCATTGGGCGAGTTAATAAACCTAATACTAAAAAAATAGGTAAGATAAGCTCGGCTGCTGTGCCAAGGTAAGCAGCGAGTTCCCAAGGTATAATAGGTACTTGATACTCTTCCTCAAATAAATACAAAGTACTATCCCAAGTGGTAAATTTTAAATAACCTGCTTTCCAAAAAATATTGGCGACCCATAAACGTGCAGCAAGTAATACTAGAGGTTCTATGTATTGCTGTAGTGCTTTAATCACTTGTTGGTAATAATTAATTAAAGTGTCCATTATTTATTCCTTGTTTTGTTATTTCTTATTGATTGTTTGTTAATAGCGATTGTTAATCTTTATTATCAATCGTGACGTCGCTAATTAAATTCATTGTGAGTAAATGGCTTAATTGTTCTTGTAAACTACTTGGGTCTAATGCTTCTAAGGTGGTTTGTTTTTGTAATTGTTGTATTAATTGCCACTGCTCTGTTGATAGTTCTGTTATCTCAATATGAAAGTTGGGATGTTTTTGTAATAACAAGTAACAAGGTTTTGTAAGGTCTACTTTTTTTACCTCGTTATTGACGATCATTTTTAATAGCAGATGAATATTCTGTTGGCTAGTAAAAGTACAACAATGTGGCACAATTGAAAACTGCAATAAACCGAAGTCATTTGGGTCAACTTGTTGTAACGATTGCACATCAAATGTAGTCATTTGTAATGGTAAGTTCTGGCATTGTTCGTACAACCATTCAAATCTAGCCATCTCTGCGATATAAGGCATTTCGTTCAATTGTGGAAGCGAAGCTAAATAACCTGAGAATAGTTCTCCGTAGATAATGATGTTATTAGTGGATGGTGGTTGCTGTAATATAAATTGTCTTGCAACGGCTTCGAAGAATTCGTCACCTACCAATTGCTCAGTGTATTTGAAGGTACCCTTTAAACTTTCAGTGACACTGATTATAAAGTTATTACGGTGTATCTGGACTAATTGATCGGCGCTGAAACCAGGTTTAGTTTTTAGTTGTAAACTAATGTCAGATGTCTGGTATAACAAACTTTGGCTAAAGTGCTGCTGTAATACTTTAAGATCAAAAAGCTTAATCTCACTTATGCCATTTATCTCTTTTTTATCCATTAATAAATCCTGCAGCCAGTTGTTTTGCTTTATCTCGTTCGCCTAGTAACACTGAAAGATCAGGTAATTCAGCATCCCATTCAATCAATGTGACTGCACTTTTAATTTTTTGTATATTTGCTTGGTATAATTGCCACACTGGCTCACTAATTAATTTACTGTGTGTATCAATTAAAATTTCACCATGCTCAAACTGTTTACAGGTATGGCCAGCAAGGTGGATCTCTTGTACTTTGTCAAAGTTAATGGTGTCTAAATATTGCTGAGCTGAGAAGTTATTGTTGGTTGCGCTGACATAGACATTGTTAATATCAAGTAACAAACCACAACCCGTTTGTTGGCTTATTTGATTAAGAAAATCTGCTTCATGAAAGTCTGACTTTTTAAACTCTAAATACGTAGAAGGGTTTTCAATAATAATTTGTGTTTGTAAATAGTCTTGTACTTGATTGATGTTCTTAATAAAACGTAATAACGCTTCTTTTGTATAAGGTACAGGCAATAAATCGTTAAAATAGGTTCCTTGCCATGAACTCCAACTTAGATGGTCTGATATCAGAAATGGCTGAAACTCTTTTACTAATGTTTTTAATTGTTTTAGATGCTTAAGGGAAATGTCTTCAGCACTGCCTAATGAAAGGCCGATACCATGGAAACTTAATGGGTAGTGTTGACTTAGTTGCTGTAAGTAGTAGTAATTAAGTGAGTTTTGCTCGAAATAATTTTCGCTATGAACTTCTAAGAAATCGATTGCCGGTTTAGTTTGCTGCATAATCTGATAATGTTCTGCTCTTAACCCTATCCCTACAGCACCTGTTTTTTTGTTTTTCACGCTTATTCCTTTAAATGATTAATATTGGCCAAGCCACCTTAACCAATATTAATTACAATTCACTTAGTCATTTAATTATCTTAGAACATCAAGATTACGTGAATTGTTTATTTAAGTATTATTAAGCTTCAACTGGTTTTAAGTTACCGCCTGCAATTTTGTCGCATAAACCTTTTGGTACTGCAATGAATGCATCACCTTGGTTATCGACTTTAGATGTACCAGCACAAGAGCTCGATTTTGTTGCACAATCATTTTGTCCTGCGGCAGCAACGCCGTAACATTTTTCTTTACCTGCAGCCATTGCGGGAGATGAAACTAAAGTGCCTACAGCAAGAAGAGTAGAAACAGTTGCAGCTAATGCTAATTTTGATTTTTTCATTGGATATATCCTTTATGTTTAATGTAAAAATGCACTTAATTTGCGTGCTTTATGAATGTGTTCAATAATAGATACCGATTATTGAGCAAAAAAATTTCAAAAAATTAAAATTATTTTCAGTTATGAGCTTTTTGCTGTCGAATAACGAAACTCTATTTTTGAGCATAAAAGCTAAGAGTATAAGTCTAAAATAAGTAATTAAGGAAATTAATGAGTTTTTTTACATCAAAACGAAATAAAAATTCATCATCCTCGGTCATTATGGATATGAATAGAAAACAACAACGATATGAATCATTAGTGAATGTTTATAGTGCGGATTTATACCGCTATGCGTTCTGGGTGTGCCGTGATCCTGAGGTTGCTCAAGATCTGGTACAAGAAACTTGTTTACGGGCATGGAAGAGTATAGATAGTTTATTAGATGACAAATCAGCAAAAGCTTGGTTATTTACTATTTTAAGGCGAGAGAATGCAAGACGTTTTGAGCGTAAGCAATTATCGTTAGTTGATATAGATGATTATGAAATAGCAGCTGAAGAAAATACTAGCCCACATGATAAAGAGTTAATTCAGCAGAAAATAGCTGCGTTACCGACAGATTATAAAGAACCTTTGTTGTTACAGCTTATTGCTGGTTTTACCGCGGAGGAGATAGCAACACAATTGGATTTAAATAAAAATACGGTATTAACGCGATTATTTAGGGCAAAAAATTTACTAAAAACGAGTTTAAAGGTGGAGAATAAAAATAATGGAGAAGCGCATGGATGATATTTTATTTCGTCATACTGCAATAGCGACACCAAATGATAAGTCAGACGTTTTTTTAGCACGCTCGGCGACTTCTGACTGTGCCAAAAACTTAGTCGAAGAGTCAAAAGAATTTGATAAGTTATTAAAACAGAGTTTAAAAGTTGAAGTACCAACTGATCTGGTTGATAAAATTATGTTGGAGCAAAGTTTTGCGATAGAACGCGATAAAAATATGAGTGCTCGTTGGCATATCGCGATAGCTGCATCAATTGCATTTGTGATTGGATTAAGTTTGCCTATGCTTGGGAGTTTATCTACTCCTCAATTCGACATTGGCACTGTTGCTTTACAGCACGTACAAGAAGAGTACTTCTTAACAGCTAAAGCAAATGAAAATGCAACCCTGCAAAATGTAAATGCAAAATTGGCTATATACGGTGCGACGGCAAAAGAAGGGTTAGGTGAAGTATTGTTTGTTAATTATTGCCGCTTTGAAGGTACTTCTGCTTTACATATGATACTTAAAGGTGAAAAAGGCCGTGTAACTGTATTTGTAGTGCCAGAGGATGCAGACTTTAAACCTTCAGCCGAATTTAGTAGCCAATACCTTAAAGGGATTTCTGAGAGAGTCGGCAAAGCGAGTGTTGTTATTGTCGGGGAACGTGATGAACCACTTGAAGCAATGAAAGAGAAATTAGATAAAAGTATTAAATGGGATATCTAAGTTGTTTTAGCATTGATTAATAAAACAACTAGTTTATCCATAATTGCGGTTGGTTGCTTGAATTATCAGCAACCAATTTTTTTATCCGCCTTTTTTGTTGACATGGGTAAACGCAAAAAATATACTGCGCCCGTCTTTACGTGACTGAAGCAAATAAGTTTCTGGTTACACTATCAATTATTTATTGAATTGATATGATAGAAGGCTCGATATATATAACCATAGCAAGTTACAATTCCTCTTCAGCTCAGTTGGTAGAGCAATAGAGAATACTTTTAATTCATTGTAATAATTAACAGTATAGAAATATAATTCCTC
>TARA_R110001583_G_scaffold19150_3_pt1 | contig 14678 bp, 8 predicted proteins | sample TARA_R110001583 | Tara Oceans TARA_R110001583 (sample SAMEA4398432) | marine metagenome | biome: Polar Biome; feature: [MES] marine water layer (ENVO:01000295) within the mesopelagic zone...; material: water (ENVO:00002006), including particulate matter (ENVO:01000060) such as...... | reverse complement strand
TGTGAATTAGCTGCACTTGCTGCTGCATTTGCTGTTGTTTTACCATCAGCTGTATCTTGAGCGGCATCTGCTGCGTCATCATTTGTAAAGCCAGAGTTGTTATTAAATCCAGATATATTAATACTACCTGCATTAGCCATAGTAATATTACCATTTATACTAAGAGTTGTTCCGTCCCAGTTTAGTTTATCTTTTAATGAGAAGTTACCACTATTATCTACATAAAACGCTGTATTTGCATTGTTTTGTGTTCCTGTTCCAATATAAATTTTACTAGCTGCAAGTGTTAATCCGCCTATAGAACTATCTCCGTATCCTGTTCCTAAATCACTTCCGACTGTATTTGCATTTAAAGTATTACCACTGGTTAAATTTGTACCACTTATCGTAACTGTTCCTTTAAACCCTGCTCCACTATTTGTAGAGTAAAAATATGGTGTTTTTATTTCTGCATTTGATAAATCAAATAACGCTCCTGCACTTGTATATGTAGAGGTTTCACTAGTAAGAGTGGTGGATTCAATTTGTCCTGTAGCTATGTTACTACCATCAATAGTAGTAATTCCACTACCATTTAATTCAAAATCTCCATTACTAAAAGTTACTAAGTTATTAAAAGCTGTTGCTTGTTTAACTGTACTATCAAAAGTAAGCCCGTTACCACCTGTAGAAACCCCTCCGGCTGCAGCATCTTCTACTGCATTGTATGTTACATAGTACGATTTAGACGTAGTAGCTCCACCTGTAGAAGTAGGCGGATTTCTATTCCATGTTGTACCACTAGTTCCAATTACACTTCCTGAATCATTAGAGAATACACCTGTAGCAAAAGTATATCTTACATTAGTTACACTTGGTGCTGAAGGAGCACTTGCTGCTTCTACTTGATAATATAATATTCCACTAGTTGCTTTTTTAGCGGCTGTTCCCCCTGCTCCATCTTCTCTTTGTGCTATAATTACTGGTGAAGTCCAACTACCTGCTTGAGGACTCGCCCCATCACTAGTAAATATTCTACTTACCATGTATACTTTGTCTTCATCTGCGGTTAGTGCTGGTTGAGCAAGTGTCCAACCTGCTTCTACACTATCTGTAGGATCTGCAAAAGTTCCTGCAGAGCTAGTTCCAAAACTGTCATCATTTTTCTTAAATAGTTGTGCAACTCTAATTCCTTGTCCATCTGATCCTTCTATACCAGCCTCTACTGCGTGTATTTCTATAGTCCAAGCATTTCCTCCTGCGTTTTCTGTAACTGTTGCTAAAACAACATCATTTACATAGTCTGGAACAAAACTTTCTTTTTTACTTGCTACTCCAGACCTTGTTACTACTATTGGTTCTGTTACAAACATTACAGTATCACTTTCTATTGATTGTACTGTGTAAGTTTCTACATCTGTATTATTTACTCGTATTTTTGCTCCAACAGAAAAATCTCCATCAAAGTTTGTACTTGAACCTGTTATTTTATGATCTTCACTACCTGCAGTACAAGATACTGTTCCACTTGCATTTGCAAACTCGCTTCCACCTAAGGTATACCATGTTTTATTAGTTGCATTTCTAACTTTTGCAGTTATAGTACCTGCACTAAAATCCCAATATACATAACCTACTCCACTATTAGCTAAACCTGCGAATGCAAGAGTGCCTGGATTAGATGCTGCAGTTTTTATTGTTCCTAGTGCATTTGTAACTGTTGGGGTTGTAGAACCAAAAGTTACATTAGAAGTACTTAAGGTTATAGAAGTATCAAGTTTACCACCTGTATTTATTTGAGATACTGATGTTTCATTTTTAGCAATTCCCGAAGAAGGTACTACAGCTACAGATGTTTCTAATGGTGCTGAGAGCTGGTTATTCATATTTACAGTTCTAATTTGAAATGTATAAGTTGCTTCTCTAGGTTGTACTATATCTACTGTATTAGGTGTTACTATACCAAAAAGATTAAAATCTTCACTTGGTTCATCATCATGTCTAAATTTAACTTGATATCCTTTAATAAATTCATAAGGTAATACGTTATTTGCTGCTGTTGCAGGATCAGGATCATAAACACCACTTGTATTTACTTTTGGTGGAGACCAAGATACTGTTAATAAATCTTGTACAGTACCTGCAGGCCCTGCTTCTCCTGTTGGTACTACTATTAGATTAGTAGGAGGAGGTATTTCATGATCACCAAGAGGTGCATTAATTGTTCTTGCAGTCTCTAAGGGTTCTAATTTATCTACATGATCATATTTACTTGCGTTGTATTTTAAACCTGAAATACTTAATTTATTTTCTCCATCTTCTGCTACCGCTAATACAGTATATTGTTGTGTTTTTAGTTCATTTGCTGCAGTCGTTCTTTGTAATATCCAAATAGTTTCATCATCTGGAACTACTGAAAAAGCATTTGCGCTTCCGTTAGTAGTAAGTATACTTACATCTGTTGCTGCACTATTATTTATATTGTTAGTTTCGGAATAAATATAAGGACTCCAGTCTACATGAACTAAATTATTACTGTCATCTCTTACTTGTTGAGATTCCTCTTGTGTATCATAAGATGTTCCTGCTAGTATATCTCCTCTTACATAAGCTACGCTGCTTATCGTTGCTGTGTCTTGTGCAAGTTTAGCTATATAACCTGGTTTAGTAAGTGTTAAACTATAGGTTTGTCCTGCAATTATATCTAAATCTCTATCAATTGTTACTGAGTTTACAGTGTTTACTTGATATACTTCTATAGAATCAAAACTTACAAATTCTGTATTATCTAAATTTGATCCTTCTACTTGTAAATAGTGAGTAGCTGTACTAGCTGCTGGTATTGTAAAATCTATAAATGTTTCGGTTGCACTATTTGTACGATAAGTACCTGCTCTACCTGTTGTTACTTCTCCTGTTCCATTAGTAGCAGTACTAATATATACTTTTGCATATTGATCTGAGTCTGCTGTTTGTCCATGATAGGCTCGTGCTTTAACTCTATAAGTTCTTCCATTTGTTAAAGTTCCTAAACTTTGATATGCTCTAGGAGTTTGAGCTGAGCCGCCTGAAGTTAGTTTAATTCTTTTATTTGTTGTATCATGGGCTGCTGTTGCTGTTCCTTGTGTCCACCCAGTTATATTACTACCAAAAGTTCCGTTAGTAACTAAAGCTGCTGATGTTGACGGTTTTGCTACTCTTCCTGAGTATCCTATATTTTGTCTTCTTGCGTCTTGTACATTTATTACGTCTCCTGGTCTTACAAAAGAAGCGTTTAATCCTGTACTAAAAGTAACTGTTTCATAATTTAATTTTTCTGTTGCTAATACCCATTTACCTAATCTAAGAGCTTGTCCTCTTGAAGTACAACCAAAGGCGCTTATATTTTTTACTTTTGCAAAAGAATTATCATCAGATAATAACTCATCATCTTGTACATATTCTACTGTTTGTTTAAAAAAGTTATTTGGATTATTATAACTAACTTTTGCCATATTATGACGAGTTTTTTTCGAAGTTCCCGAATATTCAAATTGTCCATCTATAACATTGGCTTGTGTAAATTGATATACTGGATCTTTTTCTCTATCTTGTATAGGCACTATTGTGCCGTTCATCCAAAACTGCATTCCTCTAAATACGGCTGCTAAGTCTTGTAATACTTTATATGCCTCTGTTGCTTTTGTAAGATATAAATTACAAGTAAATCTTGGTTCTGTTGTGTTTCCAGTACTGTCTGTTGGATCAGCTACTAATTCATCACAATATCTTGCGATTGCATATAGCTCCCACTTATCTATATCATCAGTTGATATATAATTTCCTAATCCGTATCTTTTATTTGTTAATAAGTCATAGTATATCCATGCGGGATTATTAGTCCATGAAGTATAAAAATTACCGTCCCATACTTGGTCTGTAGTTTCAATAGCTCCAGAACTTACATTTCTTTTATAACTTCCAAAGTTAACAGTATTTTCACTATAAGAAACTGCTGTAATAGTAGTATTGTTACCTGTATGATTATTACTATCATATATTGTACTATTCTTTAAAAATCTTCTTCCTGTATCTCTTATTGTTATTACATCTCCTGATTTTGATTGAACTGTTCCTGTTCCTAAAGTCATTACAATAGTACCCGAAGCACTATTATCACCTGGATCATTACTCATTTCATAAGTAAAGGTAGTTGAGCTAGTAGCTTTACATACAAAAGTACCATTATAATAGTTAGTTCCTGAACCTACTGTAGCTCCTGATATTGTTGCTGAAAAAGTTTCTCCTATTGGTACACCATGATCTGCTCCTACTGTTGCAGTTGCTCTTAAACCTTCATTTATATCGTCATCAGAAGTTAGTGCTGTTATTGTTTCGTTACTTGATACAGCGTCTCCTACTGCAAAGTTTGTTGCAGAAGTAAGTGTTAGTTGTGCGGCTCCTGAATCTGGAGAAAAGTAGTTAGTAGGTACTGATATTTTTACCCCTTTAAGATCATAGGATCTTGTAGGTACACTTGTACCAAAGGCTTCTGCATCTAGTTTTATTCCTACATAAGCTGAATGTGGATATTCTAATTTGTCTGTAATTTGTGATTCTATTATCCCACAGTAAATATTATTAAAAACTTTATAAGCATCTGAAGAAACATCTCCACCAACTCTTGTTACCTTAACTTCCCAGTCTGTAAAAGGTTGATACTGTTCTGTATCTATACCAAATGTATGTACATATTTTGATCCACATTTTCCGTTAAAACCTGATTGAAATGCTTTTACGGTCTGAGTACCTGCAGCATTATAATATATAAAATCTATATCAAAACTTACTACTGAACCTAAAACATCTCCTGTATTATCTCCTTCTTTATCTACTTTATACATAGCATCAGTAAATATAGAAACTTTAAGATAGTCGCTTAAAGCTCTTTCTATACTACCTGTAGTAATTTTTAAAAATTGAGGCGTATCTAATTCTAGTTTTCCATTACCAGAAAAATCTTGAGTAATAGAACTAGTACTAAAATCACTTAAAAAAGATGTAGGTATAGATTGATCTTGAGTACCGTATTTTTCAATAGTGCTTACTCCTTTAAAATTAGAAGCACCTGTGTTTTTATCAAATAGTCTAGTTTCATTAAAAAATATAGAAGAAGCTCCATTTACTAATCCTACTATTTCACCTTCTGATACTAAATCTATTACTCCAGCTTGATGGCGAGCAAATAATGTATCATCTGCTTCACTCGCACCACCGCCACCACCTTTTTTAGATCCTATAATTATTGGTTGTCTTTTTTCTTCTATCATTTTATATACCTATAAATCTTTCTTCAAGACCATGACCTAGTTTTTTAGATTCTTTAGACCATTTTTCTATTTCTGGTTTGTCTTTATTAATTAGAGCTTGTGCATATTTATTTAATGATGTAAAGTCCATACACCCTTCGTCATAAAACTCAATATTTTTAATCCATATGCGATTAGTTTCAGTAGTTAAAGTATACCAATACTCTGGAACATAACTTATTTTTTTAGCTAAAAGACTGTCTTGTACATCTAAAGTTTTTCCATTTTCTACTACCCAATGGGTTCCTGATACTATTACTCCTCTATAATCGTGTGCATTAGCACCTCCAATAAATCTATGTGTACCATATACTTCTCCGCCTTTCGTTATGTCTCCTAATTTTATTAATTCTATTGCTTTTTTTGTTCCGTCTGCCATTTGTACTAAAGTACCTTTATCAAAACAAGCATTATTAGATACAGTTGAATTTCCACCACCAACATCTGATACATACCTTCTTCCCATACCTCTTACACCTGCGGTTTCTTGATTTGATTTTATACTTGCACTAATTACTGATCCTCCTACTATCATTCTTCCATAAAGAACTGGTACGGGTGTTCCTTGTTTTACTGAATTTATAGCACCATCAAATAAATAACTTTGTTCGTCATTTCCTGCACTTCCATCTATAGTTGGGGCAAGTAACATAGCTGCTCCACCTGCCATTAATGCTCCACCCATCATCATACCCATTTGACCCATAGTTCCAGCCGCTGCGAAATTCATAGACATACCTTGACCAAAAGTAGTCATCATATTAGCCATAGTCATTTCCATGCCGGCTGCTCCAGCCATTGAAGTCATTTGCATACCACTAGCTATAGCAGACGCACCACCAGTTGCTAAAAATAAGGCAGCTCCCATAAGTATCATACCAAACCCACGACTTTTAGCACCTTGTACTATTGGTACAATAGTGAAATCCTCTCTCATTGGTGCAGGATATAGTAATTCTTCTTCTTGTTTTATTCCTTGATCGCCTATTATTACTTCATATCCAATACCTTTTTCAGCATTATCTAATATATGTTTTCGGAAGCCCTTTGTTTGACATTCAATAGCTCGTATAGCTTCATGCGGAGTTTGAACATTTAAGTTCCAAACCTCTCCAAACTTTTCTCCAAGTTCGCCTTCTAATTTAATTTTTCTAACAGTATTTTTCATGTCTTATTACGTGTGTTGTGTATTGTCTATAGTAAGAACCATACATTTCTCTACATGATAAGCGTCCGCTTAAATGATGTAAAATTTTATCATTGTCTATATAAACAGCACAATGATTTGATATTGGTGATCTTATATTCATTAATAGAGAATCATGAAGTTTTAAACTGCCATCAGTTATTCTTTTAAACCCGTTTATTTCATAATTATCTATATAGTAATTTTTTCCTTTTTCCCAAAATTCCCATTCATATCCATTGTCTTTATTCCATTGAGGAACTTTAAGTTTTATGTCGCATACATCTCTATAATAGTCCTCAACTAATGTAAAACAATCTAGTATTCCATAGGCAAAACTTCTTCCTACTAAATCGGGTTTTTTACCCGCAGATTTAACTTCATTCCATACCACGTTTGGGTATGAAATTATTAACCAGTCTATGCCTAAGGCGTCACAGGCTGCTTGATCTAAAGTACTTGGACTAGCCGTTCCATTTGGGTGACTATGTACAACTTTTACTATATCTCCCTCTCTTCCTGCTTTATAAAAATCTTTTGGATCAAGTACAAAATCTTCATACTTATCTTCGGCTAAATTATTACAAGGTATGTATTTTTCTTTTCCTTTCTTAAGTATTATAACTCCGCAGGCTTCTTTTGGGTATTCTACCTTAACGTGATTTAATATTTCTCTTTCTAATCTTTCATTTATCATGAGTATGTTACCGCACCTGGAAATCCACCGAAAGGCAATGGAACATCAGCAGGTTCTCCCGAACCTCCTCTAACTGTAGCTATTAATTGTGCTGCGGTTGAAGAGCCTGATGTTGATAATGTTATAGCAGGAGGGCTAGTATATCCTGAACCTGCATTTACAAGTTCAATTGCATTTATTGAACCACTAGAAATAGTACAAGTAGCTGTAGCTGTTGTACCTGAAGCAGGATCTGCTATTGTAATTGTAGGTGCTGAAGTATACCCTATTCCTGATTTTGCGTTTGTTGATATATGTTTAATAGTAACCGCTTCTATACTACCAGCATTTGGAATAAATCCATAACGTTTTCTACAAGAAGTTAATCGTTTTCCACAAACATCACCAACTTCCCAATGTTCTTTACCAAGAGTACTTCCTGGTCTAGTAGAGGCTGTATTTGTGTCTGTAGTTAATGCTTTTTTGCATCTAAATAGTGTGTTTCTAGTTTTAGAAATCTGACCACCTGATGACCATGTTCCACTTCCTACATCTGTAGAAATAACAGTTATTAAAGTATTACCACCAGATTCTGCAACTGCACTTACTTTTAAATGTATTTCACCAAAATCAAAAGCAGAAGGAGTTACTCCTCTAACATTTATATAGTCATTTACTGAAAAACCTAAACTAGTCCCTGCTATAGTATATTTAGTGTGCGTTGAATCTACTTTAACTGCTGCTGTTATAGCATAGTTTGCTGATAAAGGTATATAATATTCTGTAAAATGATTTTTAGTGTATGCTCTACCAATAGCAAAAATATCATATGTTGTAGTATTAGAACCAGAATCTACATTACCTGCTGTAATATAAGTATCGTCTACATCTACATATACTTTTTGATCACTTACAGTACCACCTACTGCATTAGTAAAATCTTTTGTTGAGTCTGAAGGCCAATCACATCCGCCTCTTGTTGCGTCTTTATATTTCCAATTACATCTTGAAGCTATTATTCTTCTTGCTGGTAATTGAACTCCTCTTAAATCAAAGTTTGTAGTAAGTTCATATTCTACTACCATTGAAGTTTCTGATACTAGTCTTTCTATATAATATATTTCTTTTGGAAACTCTACAGGAGGATTTTCTTCTAGATATTTTGCAAGAGTTCTTCTTCTTACAACTTTTGCCCCTAATAAGTCTTCATGACTAGTATTATATACAGTAAAGTCTCTATTTATATTTGAAAATCTAATTGTAGGTCTTGGGATAGCTCCTTTTGCTCTTCTTTCGTATCCATTAAATTCAAAAGGAAAAGGAGTATAAGTTTTTAGTGTATAATCACTTGCATCTGTTGATCCCCAATCTGATTCGCTACTAGGGCTATACATTTGTAAGTTCCCATAAGAATCTGCGGGAGATTTTGTACCATCATGAAAATATAATTTATCAATAGCAGTACCACCGAGGTCACTATTTTCAAGATAAACCTCAAATAAGGTTACAATCGCATTACCAGAAGCTGTTTCTTCAGCTGATGGTGATTGCTCTTGCAAGTCTACATTTAATAATAAATCACTCATAAACCCTCACAAAAGTTGCTGTTGCACTCCAATAATCTGCATAATCATGTGTTTTGTTCCATGAACTACAAATTACTTTTAGTGCTAATTCGTCACTAGAAGTTACATCAGTCTCTGATGTGATTCCTGGCGAAGAATGATATTGTTGATTTACAGTAAATGTAAATGCTGTTACTCCACCTTTTGATTCAAAGAATGATATAATATGATCTATTTCTGCTTTGTCTCTTGTTTTAAAACTTACATTTATACTTTCTTTTAAAGGGTTTATACCATCTATAAATCGTTGTTGATATCCATCTCCAAATTGAGTAGATAAAACTCTAGGTGTTGTTTGTCTTGTGTAACCTCTATCAGGTTTTCTATTAGTGCTTGTTAAATCTGTAAATCCTATTGCCATTATATATCTCCATCACCATATTGACTTAATAGTCCACCTGGTCTTTGTTGGTCTAATATTTCCCCTTGTACTGCGGCTGCTACCATTTGTCCTAGTTTTCTTTCTTTTTCTCCTGCTCCTGCCGAAGTTGTTGTTTGTCCTCCACTTGCTGAAACATTAACTGTTATGTTTGAAGTACCTGAGGCTCCTTTCATATCTACAGGAATACTTCTTCCATTTGGAAGAGGAACTACTGCTTCATTATGTCTACCTTCACCTACTAAATATGTAGGTTCAGTAGCAATTCCACCACTACTATATCTTGGTATTACTCCACCTTTTGCAAGTCCTGTTATACCTCCGTCTTCTAACCCAAATACCATACTCATAGCTTTTATTGCTGCTTGTTTTGCGAGTATTCTTGCGAGATCCATTAAAATTGATGAGAATAGCTTTTTAAGAGCTTGACCTAAAGTAGCTGCTCCTGTTGCTAAGTCTTCAAACATTTTTGTAAAGTGATTTTCTATTGATACTTGCATTTGACCTATTACACTATAGGCTTTCTTTTCTGCCTCTAGGGCTGCGTTTGTGTATTCTACTTTTTTCTTAGCTAGTGCTAAGTCTTGGACTACGTCTTGGTAATCTGTTTCTGTACCTTTATAGCCTAGTAATTTTTCTGCTGCCTGTGCTTCTACTTGTTTTGCTTCAGATATATCTCTTGTTAAATCACTTACTTTACTTAAAAATGCTATTTCTCCTTTCATTGCAGCTCCTCTACCTGCACTACCTAAAGCAAATATTTTATTGTCCATTGCAGCTATTTCATCTTTTCTTATATCTGTTAGTATTTGTTGATGATGTGTTAATTTTGAGTTTACAATCGCTAGTGCGTCAGCGGTTGTTTTAACTCCAGCTGCTGCATCTTTACCTATAATTTTTGTAAGATAGGCTCTCAAAGGACCATCTACTAGGTTCTGTGATTCTGTATTTAGGTTTTTAAATTCTGGAGCCATCTTTATTAAACTATTTACCATCGTTTCAGTATAACCCTTAGAGTTGGTTCCTAGATCTTTTAATGACTTTCCTAAAGATTCTACTTCTTGTACTACTGCAGTTATCGAAGCTCCTCCTGCTCCTGATTTTGTGTTTAGTAGTTGAAGATCTGTTATCATCTGTGCTATTGCTGAGTCGTCCATGTTAGCTCCACCCATTGTCAGTGCAGTAGCTAACTTCATATATCCCTCGTCTACATCTCTCAAGTTAAGTAATAGTTCCCCTATCTCATTCAAGGCTTCTGTTTTGTCCCCACCTGATATATCTCCTAAGTTTTTTAATAAACTTACTGCTGTGGCTCCACCTGTCTTAGCTGAATTCGAGTTGATCATTAATCTTTCAGAGTCAGTTTCTGGACGGTCTTTTGCAAGCTCTCTTCTTTTTAATAACATTTTATTTAATTCCTCTGTTGACTTTTTAGCACTTTTTCCAATCTCTGCAATACTATCAGCTAATGTTTTGGCTTTTCTTTCAGCCTCTTTTAGATCTACTTGTGCTTCTCCCATTTCCGTAAACTTAACAGCTGCTTCAGCTGCTTTTTCTGACAGTTTTTCTAATGCTTTACCATGAAAGTAGAAAAGCCCTGTGGCTTTCATTTTCTCAGCAAGCATTTTGAATACGTCTGACAGTTTTTGCAGTGCAGAGCCTATCCATTTATATATTTTATCTATATTACTTTTTAATTGTTCAAATACTTGAAATATCATCATAGCCATACCTATAAAACCTGCGGCTTTCATGGCGGTGTTTGCTACAAAAGCAAACCCTTTTGCAGCTAGTTTCATTCCATTATAGCCTGCTCTTGCAATATTAACCATTAACATCATTGTTCCTTTAAAACTATGAGCCATTAACTTGCCTGTTTGTACAACCGTCGTCCAAAGACTTCTTGTTCTATTATTCATTTGACCAATGGCTAAACTTAGGTTTCTTACTTTTTTAATGTTTTGTCCTGCCATTGCACCTGTTGTTATTTTACCTGTTTTTTTCCACTCGAGTTCAGCTCTTTTTAACATAGCTTTTGTCTGTCCTAGTTGTGCTGCGGATAATTTTTTACCGTCTGCCAATGCTTGTACAGATACAGATTTAGTTGGTCCTAGTGCTGATGCTGCTGATGTGGTTCTTTTTGCTAATTGTGCTGGACTAGCTGTTGCTGTCTTATATGCTCCTTTTACGTCACTTCCTGCTGATTTTATATTTGTCCAAGCGCCTCCCATGTTAGTCTTAAAAGCGCTTCCTGTTGATACAAGTTGATTTTTTAATTCTCCTAAAGAGGGTAATATTTTACTCATAATACTTGACGCAAATACTAATAGTAGTGCGATAACTGCAGTAAGATTACCTGAAAATACTCCAGCTAAAAACTCAACTATTGGTGCTAGTGCTTCCATTGCAGCATTTTTAACATCTTCTAATGCTGTAGCTAATTGTTGAACAGCACTTACATCTACTGATTCTGCCATTGCTGAGTACTTATCTTCTGCTTGTCCTATAACTTCATTATATACCGCTTGTGATCGTTGAAAAGCTGTTAAATCTTCCTGAGCAACATTCATTGCATCAGCGTATTTTCTAGTAGCTGTATCTAGTCTTAAAATAATACCTAATTCATCCAAGAGCTCTGGCTCACCTTTAACAATACCTTTTAATACTCTATCAAAAGAATCTGTAAAGTTTCTACCAAGAGCTATAGAAGCGTTCTTAGCTGCTTTACCTATTTCATTCATTTGATCCGCATTTAAGCCTGCAGCTAGTCCAATAGCGGAGGCAGAGGCGGCGTCTTTAAAAGATAGTTGAGCGTCTGTAGCAGCTTGTAAGTTTCTTGCAACCGATTGCATAGCAGTACCTGTAGCGTTTGAATAAGCTATCATACCTTCTCGTTGAACCCTTAATTCTGATGATTCTTTTAATGCACGAAATAATGCATCAACAGCAAATAAGGTTGCTGCTAATTGAGCATAAGCTGGAACGAGTCCACCAGTAATACCTTGAGACATTTTAGAAAATTGTTTTCCACTTGCACCTGCAGTTTGAGCTGCTCCACCAATTTGTCTTCTTGCACTTTGGGCGGATTTAGCAACTTTCTTTAAACTTCCCTTATCGTCTACTCGGACGTCAACATTAACTGTATTTTTTGCCATTATGGTCTCATTTTATCTGGGTGGGGAGGGATATTTCCTATGCCACCTTTATCTTTCATTTCTTGTTTTTTTCTGTCTTTTTCCATATCTTTATTTATTTTGTTTGTGGTAAAAGAATCTATATATTTTATAAAAAGTACAACTTCTTTTGGGTTCTGTACGTCATATAAATTAAATAAAAAATCTATAGTACTCCAATTCTTACCAAAATAGTTTCCTCCTGCTCCGTCCCATATGTCTGGGAGTAATGAGTGTATAAGGAAAGCCATCTGTACTTCATAAGGAAAATCTTGGTCTCTTAAAGGAAGTTTATCTGGGTTAGGCTGTCTGCCTAACTTTGCCATTACTGTGTAATACTCTTCTTCGTTTTTAAATTGACTATTACCCTTTATTTTCCTTTCAAGTAACTCTAAAATATCAGTTACTTGTTGCTGGTAAAATTTTCAAGTTCACCCACACACTCTGTTACCCATGTATCAAAATTAGGTGAGTTCTTCATCAAAACCTCAGCATTTTCTTGTGTATGTACACATTCAGATTCGGGATCTACATCACCTAAATCTATAAGTACTAATTCACTTAAATTTTTATATTTTAGACCTGTCCAACCTTTAATAACTGCTCCTACGTAGTTAGTAAGGAAAGTATCATCATCTAAAACTTCTTCAAATTGTCTTGTTTTTTTGTTGAATTTTTGTTTTAAACATCTATTACGAACCTTCATTAGTTCTTCTCTAGATAAATAGGTTAGGTCAACATTCCAACCTTCAAAATCTGGGTATTCCATAGTCAAAGTCTTACTAGGTGTAAGCAATGAAGCTAGGGATACTTGTTTTTTTTCTTCTGTCATTTTCTTCTCTGTTAAAAAATTTTTAAATTGTGTCAAGGGTGGTTATTACCACCCTCAACGGTTTGTAAAATAACTAAGCGTTTACGTCTTTACCTAAAAAGTCGAAAACTGTTATTTCATTTGTTCCACCTATAGTAGATGGAAGTGCATGGAAATTAGTTTCCAGCGAAATCACGTCATCAATCGAGTGAGTTGGTACTTCTAAATGACAAGTTGCCATAGTTAGAAGTAAATGTGGTGTACCACTAGCTCCGATATCAAAAGCTAAACTAACTGAATTTTGTATATCAGTCGTTGCTTCAATAAGGTCTTCGAATAGCTCTGCACTAGCGTTTGAGTCATTATCTAAATAACAAGTAAGGTTGCCCCCAATTGTTCTAGTTCCTGTCACATGTCCTAGTGGTTGATTAACTAATCCGAGAGTTTCGGGAGTCAGATAAGTAAGATTATTACTCATAGTTATGTTACCACCTGTTAAAGTAAGTACATAATCTGCTCCACCATTCAAAGTACTATCGTTAGGGGATATAGTTAGATCAGATAATCTATTACGTATAAATCCTGTAGTATTTGTAACACCTTCAGAAATTAATGTTGCTGCTGCTGTAAAAGTGCTGCTGTCTCCTAGAGTTGTGGCACTCGCGTGCATATTAAGCTCTGCTTCTTCAGTTACAATTTTACCCATTCCTGACCAGTTAACAGTAGCAATTCCATCAAGATCAAAGTCAATAGATGCTTCATTTACTGAACAATCTTTAATTCTATAGATCTTTTGGGCACCATCTGCGTAGTTTGCTCCTGGTGTGCTGTCTGTAGCGCTAGTAACTGCTACTTTTGCTCCACCAAATACAAAGTATAAATCAAATACACCTATGGTAGCTTTATTAGAGTTACCTGGTGATATTGATAAATTATTTGTATCAGAAGTCAAAGCTCCATTTACAGTTTGGTCAAAAAACATTGCCCAAAGTGCTTCAGAAACTTCGTGATGATCTCCATCTGTATCGCCTGATACACCAGCAGTACCAATAGTGGTACCAGAGGAAGTAAAAGGTGACATGTAGGTTGAAAAGCTCCACTCTGCTGGTGCATAAGAATCATTGAACATTTGTCGTCCTCTAACACTTACACCACCAATTGATTGTGCTTGATTAAGTGTAATTTCACTTGCGTTTGTAGCTTGAGAAAATGAAAATCCGTCTAAAACGGGTAGTTCATAGAACATATTCTTTGTAGCTGCTGAAGCCAAAGGAACATGTGCGAAAACTTTCACATCTCTACTAAAATAATAAGTTGCCATTACGGTTCTCCTTTTGAAAATTATCCGTATTGCTTTTGCTGTTACGAATTCTTTTCATCCTTGCCCTTTAAGGGCTATTTACTCCCCCTTATGGGGAGGTAAACAAAATGAAGAAATTACAATCTTCTTCATTCTTAGAACAATAAGTTCTAAGTCTTTGAATCATTTTTTTAATATCTT
>TARA_R110001583_G_scaffold6811_11_pt1 | contig 14726 bp, 3 predicted proteins | sample TARA_R110001583 | Tara Oceans TARA_R110001583 (sample SAMEA4398432) | marine metagenome | biome: Polar Biome; feature: [MES] marine water layer (ENVO:01000295) within the mesopelagic zone...; material: water (ENVO:00002006), including particulate matter (ENVO:01000060) such as...... | reverse complement strand
AAAATACACTACATCTGGTGGTGATAAACGGGAATGGTATTTTTATATCAGATCCGGAGGTTCATACGAAAATCTGCATCTTTATTTATATGATGAAAATAACAATGCTTTAATAGAGGGCATCGCCCCTGCGAACACAGTTGAGGCTGGCCAGTGGTACCATGTTGCTGCAATTTATGATGGTCAAGGTGGGCCAAACGCCGGCAACGGTATTAAAATTTATATCAATGGGACATCTCAAACTTTAACAGTCGTTAACAATGCAAGTTATGTTATAATGAGAAATACAACCGCCCCAGTTTATATTGGTTATACTACAGAGGGGTCGGCATATTTCGATGGGCAAATTGATGAGGTTTCGGTGTGGGACAAGGAGCTTGACCCCGGGAACGTGGTAGAAATATACAATAAGGGTGTTCCAAACAATTTAGAACAAACCGATGCATACAAAGTTGATGCCACTAATAAATTAGTAGCTTGGTGGAGAATGGAGTGGGCCGGTGTGGTTCCTGTTGACACAACTTCGACAATATATGATAGATCTGGAAATGGTCGAAATGGCACCGGCCAAAATTTAGATGCTGCGGATCTTTTAACTACAAACTATGCCGGCATTAACAAGGATAATGCCTCCAATACAGCTTTATATTGGGTTAACCAAGGTGGTAGTCTTGTAACTGGAAGTGAATATGGCCCTTCTCTTTATAGTCAAGATTTTGTGACCGGTGTGGAAGACTTGCAAGTGGATGTCACCCATCAGGTGGAAGAGTGGCTTAATAATAATACGGCCAGCTATGGTTTCGGAGTTTTTCTTTCTAGTAGTTATGAATCAAAAGAGCGATCATATTATACTAAAAAGTTTTTTGCAAGAGATAGTCAATATGTCCTAAAGAGACCAGCGCTAGAGGCTCGATGGGATAGTTCTAAAGGTGACGATACTTCCAATTTCTTTTTAAGCTCTTCCAGAGTCCCTGCGGCACAAAATCTTAATACAATCTATATGTATAATTTTGTTCGCGGCCAATTAAGAAACATACCAAATGTTGGTACTGGGTCAATATTCCTTAGTGTATACTCGGGCACTACTGCGCCCACAGGAGATAAAATACAATTTCCTGCAGGCGGCGACGTTGCCGCCACTTTGGACACCAATGTCACCGGCGGCTATGCAGGAAGCACCGGCGTATACTCTGCGTCATTTGCGTTTAACAACTCTTCTGTTACAAAGATATTCCCCGTTTGGCACAGTGGGTCTGGTGGTGAAAACGATACAGAGTATTTAACTTCGTCTGCAATCACAGTAAATGTGTTTGATGAACAAAGATCATATCCTATAAGTTCCTATGTGGCAAATATAACAAATCTTCAGTCACAATATTCTACAAACGATGTCGCTCATTTTAGGGTCTTTATGAGAAGTAAAGATTGGAATCCAAACATTTACACAGTTGCGTCAACAGAGGTTGAGCCAACAATCATTGAAAACTTATATTATAAGGTAATAAGGGCCGTTGATGAGCAGATAGTTATTAATTATGGCACCGGCAGTGGAAATCAGGCTTATACCAAGTTATCATATGATGCGTCAGGGAGTTATTTTGATATGGATATGAGTGTTTATGAAACTGATTTTTCTTATCAAATAAGCTTTTTGGTTAATGAGGGGAGTGACTACATAGAGTTAAAAGATAAATTCAATTTTAGAGTTGTTGACGAAAATGATATTCCCGGCTAATAAAAATATAAACTGAATAATTACTAATAATGGGCACTAAAAGTTTTTTTACAAAGCAGAAATCGCAGGATTCAAGTATACGAGGGCAAGAAAAGTCTACCATCCAAGGACTCACCTCTAGTATTGAATCTGTAGATTATATAAAACAACACACAATAGACAAAGAAACTTTTTTACCGGAGTTTGATTTTTCTGACCCGGCAAAATTTGTCAAATATGGTTCTGCGAAGGATTATTACACAGACCTCGTGAGCCGGGTAACACAGTCATATCCTTATGATGGCTCTTTGGCAGAAAGACTAAAATTTAAAAATGAATTAGTTGGAATTCAAAGGTATGAGCTTGATAATAATTACCCAAAATCAACCGGCTATGCAGATTTTTCTGATGATTACTATGCCGGCACTTTAAATAAATTTGCTGTTGGCGGTATTCTTTTTAGTTTGGGCGATGCCACCCTCGGAACAGACAATTATATTATAACTGATAACTATTCTAAAGATTTAATTTATGATACATCATCAAGCCAAATTGGTGCCATAGAGTTGGATTTTGGTAAAGGCACAACAGTAGAATTTTGGATGAAAAAGGATACTTTTCCGGATCCGGCCGAAACTCAAAATGAAGTAATTTTTTCGATAAGTAATAGGGAACAAGATTTATTTCATGTAGTAACGGACGTAACGGCTTCGTCTACAATTATCGCTTCTTTTTCAAAACTTTTAACACACGATCAGTTTATTTATCAATTTAACACTGGACTGACATCAATAGCCGACGAAAAGTGGCATCATTATGCTCTTACTTTTTCTACTAGTTCTGCTGGTTTCACCGGAGAAATTTATGTCGATGGCGTTTTTCAAGAAAAGAAGCATTATGCTAAATCTAGCGCCGCTAGATATCGGTATATAACTGGCAGCACTATCGATGCAACAGTCGCAGCCTCATCCATTTCCTCTTATTTGGGCGACGGAAAATTAATGGGGTACTTGGACGAAGTTAGGCTGTGGAAAACAAGGAGAGACGCTAGGGAAATTGGCTCTAATTATTTCTTTGATGTCGGCGGCGGCGGTAATACGGACAACACCAAAGTTAACAAGAAAAGTCCATTAGACTTAACCCTTTATTACAAATTTAATGAAGGAATTACTGGCACATCTAGCATTGATAACATCGTTTTAGATTATTCTGGTCGATTGGCGGATGGCATTTGGATTGGATACAATGAATCAAATACTTCTAGAAACACCGGTAGTGCAATAACATTATCGGGACTTACGACCGAACCGGGAAATCCAATTATATATGGTAGTCATCCGGATGTAGTTTCTTATAAGGCGGAGAAAGAAACATCCGGCTCCGCTTACGATGCAACAAATCTTAGTAGCATGTATGACATGCTCCCACAGTGGATTAGTGACGAAGATAGTGAAAATGGGCTACTGATTAGAAAATTAGTACAAATAATGGCAAGTTATTTGGATACTTTACACGCTCAGATTAGTGCAATTTCAGAATTACAAGATGGCAGATATGTCAGTGGCTCTTCTGCAAAGCCAAACCCGTTTTCAAAAAGAAATTTAACTTCTTACGGATTTGATATCCCTGATGTATTCGTTGATTCAGGCGTCATTGAGGAAATTTATTTTAAGGATGAAAAGAGGCTGTACCAAGACAAACTTTTCAATTTAAAGAATTTAATTTTTCAAAACATATTTAACAATCTCAATTTTTTAAATAAAACAAAGGGCACCGAAAAGTCTTTTAGGAACTTGTTTAGATGTTTTGGCGTTGATAATGAGTTAGTTAGATTAAATATGTATGCCGACAATCAACAGTATGAGTTTAGAGAGGGTTACGAAACTGCACAATCTAAAAGAAATATTGTTAATTTGTCAGGGTATAATGGTTTACAAAATAGAAATGCGGTAATATATACTTTTACTGATACAACTACGGGAGTGCCTGCTTCGGAAACTGGCGACACCGGATATGTCCCGTCTGCCTCTAGTCTCTATACCCCGCTGACAGTTGAAAATCAAATTTATTTTCCAAAATTTGTAAACTATCCAAATGAAAAATTAACTAGGCTTAACGTATCGTCACTTTTTGGTATGCACAGCGCAAGCAGCGATACAGAAGAAACAACAATTCCAACTGGCGATTTATATTTTAAAGTATACGCTGAAACAAATTTGAATAATAAAACCAAGTTTGTGCTGGAATCAAACATAGAAGATGTGGGAACTTTATCGTCCTCCTTCTATGAGGGGGTGTACAACAATAATCCATGGACATTTGCCGTAAAGGTAAAACCGAGAGAATATCCATTCTCAAATGAGGTTACATCATCAAATGTTTTTGATTTTGAGTTTTATGGTGTGAACTATAGTTCAGGTCTAAAAGTTCATGAGTTTTCATCCTCAGTAGAAGCCACCATAAGACCGACAGCTAATGACATCGGCACTTTTTTGACCGGCTCAAATAAAAGGTTATATTTGGGGGCGGATAGAACTAACATTACCGGTACCGTAGCTCATAAAAGCGACACCAAACTGTTATCTAGCAGGGTGTGGTTTGATTATTTGCAAAATACTGAGTTGCAAGCTCACGCTAAAGATATAAGGGTGTTTGGTAGAACAAATCCTTATCAGAATAGCTTTGTTTTTGAGGGATCTTTGTCAGCAAGTTATATTCCAAGAATAGAAACCTTAGCGCTACATTGGAATTTCGAAAATATAACGGGGTCTGACGAATCCGGTCAGTTCGAAATACAGGATATTACTTCTGGCTCAAGCGCAACATTAAATAATAAATACGCCGCTGGCGACTATTATAACCTTTCAGGTAGGAATTATAGCGGAAAAGGTTTTGGCTTCTCTACTAGTTCTACAGACGTTGTTGATTTTTTGTTTGTCGATACGGCTCAACAGCAATTGCCAGAAAATTTATATAATTCAGAATTGATCGAGATAAGAGATTCAGATGATGTTATTTTCACAAGAGAAAGTCGACCAAGTAAATATTATTTTGCGGTGGAGACAAGTCTCTATGATACAATTTCTAGAAATATTTTAGGGTTTTTTGCTTCTATAGAAGACTTCAATAATTTAGTTGGCGAACCCGTCAACATGTATCGTCCAAATTATAAAAGTATGGAAAAACTTAGAGGCTTATTTTTTGAGAATATTCAGAATGATCCAGATTTAGATAAATATGTCAATTTGTATAAGTGGATAGATGGGGCACTAGATAGCGTCATTTCCAACATGATTCCTGCGTCTTCAAAGGTTTCAGATAAAGTGAGAACTGTTATCGAAAACCACCTCCTTGAAAGAAACAAATATAGACACAAGTATTTACATGCAAAACAAATAATTAAAGACGAAGCTCCCAAAACAAAGACTCATGGTTATACACCAGACTTTAAGGGCGTCGTCCCGACTTTAACCCCAAAGGACTTTCCACAGCCCACGCTGGATAGCCTCGATGGTGCCCCTCTTTTTGGCGCCATAACTGTAGAAAATATTGTTCCCGTCGAGATTCAGAAAAGGAAAAAGGAAATTAAGGAGGCCGGCCTTCGCCCGGGCCAGTCAGAAAAAACTCCATTTGGAACCAGAGATGTGCTGGCGCCACTCGCTCAGAGCACGGCCGACCAGCGGGAAGCCCAAGCATGGTGGAGGCTCCGCGCTGAAAGAAATCCGGGTTCTAGTAGCCCCGCGGGCATTTTAAGCTTGGGCAATGCTGGAGCAGATAGAACTCGTGTTGTTCTTCAGATTAATCAGCATCTAAACGCATCTTCTAGTGTTTCCTCTCCGGTTGTTGTATACGGCGGTGCGCAGCGCCCCCTAGGAACAAATGAAGGGTATTCTGGAGAAAATAGAAAAAATTATTTTGCCGGTACATTTAAGCCCGGAACCGTAACAACTACTCATGAAGGTCTCGCCATCTCTATGAGTGCCATGCCTCACAACGAACGCGGCCGAGGCCAACCATATTATGACTATAGTGGCGCAATCGACGTAACTTATGGAGACAATAAGAGATTTCCTATTCAAATAACAGACACTACTCATAATATTGAACTACCCGATCAGCGGTATATTCCGTTTGATTTGCTAAGTGCATCAGCCCCTCCAAACTCAAAATATCAGGAAAAATTATTTGCGCAAGAAATTTCTGCATCGATAGAAACTGCACATAGAGACTTTGTTGTAGAGGGGACCACACTTCAGACTCCGTTTACAGAAGAGCATGTTGGTGGTTGGATGTATCGTCATGGTAACTTGTTTGTTACAGGTCCGGTTGATAGAAAAGAAGGGTATGCCCTTAATGTTGAGGCAAACAAAATTACAATCAACAACCCGCGCCTTTTTCACGGCGATTTTCAAAAAGATGTGCCAATTGGTTACTATTTGCGCGAAAGGGTTGCAAAAAGCCCCGTTAATGTAAAAAATATATCAGGATCAACCTTTTTCCATGATTACGAGGTGGTTCAGTCTACTGGTAGAAGAGAAAATAATAGGTACTATGTATCTTCTAGTGGAGATACAGGCTCAATCAATACCGCTATCGGAAGTATTGTTTATGATATTCCCCCCGGAACAACCTATAAGTATAAAGATTATACGACATTAGACAGGACAAGCACTGGTAGCAACAATTACATTTTTGTTAATAAATTTAGTGCCCCCGGTGGTCCTGAAGTGGAAGCCTTTTCTTTCTTGGATGTCCAAGCTGCAGAGTATTCACCTTACAATAATTTAAATTATAGAAATCTAATTGTTCGGTTGGCGAACAGGGACTTATTGACTAGACATGCTTTGACTGGCGGGTTTGATTCAGTTCGATTAGAGCCAACTCCTGCTTTTTATAAGCCACAAAGAAATGGTGTCTATCATATCACGGCTTCCGATGCTGAACGCCCGGATCCCATATGGGATAATTCATATATAAGTCATGGTATCCCACGAACCGATGTTCAATATTCTTGGGTACGCGATTCTTGGATATTCCAAAAAACAGGTTATCCAAACAACAAAATCTTAGAGACAAATCTTTTAACTGCCAGTGTTCACAGACAACTGAATCTAAAAGATGTTTCTTCAAGCGCCTATTCTCCAATTTACGGATTTCAATACTCGGATAATATAACTTATTTGACTTCAAGCGATATGACATATTTGGAGAACGACATCGGCCGAGCCGCTTTTAATGGTATTAACTTTATAATTCGTGGCGACGTAGATATCAATAGAAACCTGTTTGTCTCTTCTTCTGACGGGGCTGCTATAATTGAAGGGGACTACTTCTTTTTCCCTGAAACAACAGCAGCTTCAATACCGTATATATTAAATGCATTTTTGTTAAACGAAGGTGGTCCATATCGCCATGCATCTTTTAAACAGACAAGAACTGGAGACCACCGGGTTGCTAGGGTTCTTAGAAACAAAAATATTTATAGAACACAGTTAAACATCCTTAGTCCTGATAGGAAGAGAAGAGAACGACACGGCGCCCAGTATAGTATTACACAAAGCTCAATAACACCAAAGTTTAAGCCAATTCTACAAAACACAGATGAGACAACTGGTACACTAAAATATAGCTTTGGCAACAATTATGATTATTTTGCAAAAACTTACAGCACTGAAGACAATACCATCGAAGATTATAATATTGAGCTAGGCGCACCCAAAAACGATATATACGAATCAGATTTCTATAGGTTTAGTAAGAAATATGAAACAGTAAGATATAGCGAGATTGTTTATCCTAAAGAGGAAAATGTATATCGCCAACTGATCAGGAACAGGGAGAACTATATTTCTTTTTGGAATAGTGACACTTTAAGTGATAGGACTAGCAGCACCATTGTTAACTCACAGGGGGTCACAATTGACGCGAGTCGTTGGTTATTGGATGTCAGCCTTTCAGGGTCTTCTCTTGGATATCAGCCTGAAAAATCTGGTGAATTAATGAGGCGCACAGGATCGCTTGGCTTTAATAGTCAGATCGAAGACGAGAAAAATGCGAGATATGCTTTTAATCTTGGTCTGTGCCGCCCCAATAACTTGGTGCAATCTCAAGCGGGCAAATCAGCATTTTATACCTCTTATGAAAATTTCTCATCGGATGTACGATTGATGGGGCAGGATGAAAGCATAATCCCTGAATTTACCATATCTGACTTTGTAGAAACGGTGGTAACAACACATAATGGGGATTATGGTGAAAAATCTGTTTATAACTTTAATTTAACCGGAAGCAGAGAATTGGAAACAACTGCCAGCTTCCTAGAGGTATATGCAAGATCAGAAACCTTAACATACCTTAATGAATTAAAAAGATTTTATGGAGAACCAACGGCCATAAGAATTCAGTTTGATGTTACAAAAAAGCTTTTGCCCAAAGAGGGATTTTATCCGTCTCAGAGAACGAAACATTTGGCCCAACATTTTTCCTCTTCACATGAAAATTCAACAATTCTTGTATCGGGTGTTCCAAGTCCAAACCCACAAGGCGACGATCCAACGTATGAGACAACCTTAATGCCGTTCTGGGCACCCGGCGTCGGCTACAATTCAATCAAGGCTGGATTTGCAGTTGAATTTCCATATAAAACTTCATTATCTGGTCAGCCGACTGGTGCTTTTAACATTGCGTTCGATTCAGTTGCTCCATTTGAATCCATCTTGGCGCCATCGGAGTATGTGGGAGAAATTCATCACATTCACGATTCTGGGTCGAGTGTATATGCCTATACAGAGTACTCAACAAACCTAAATAGCACCGGATCGGTTAATAAATCTGATGGTGTTTACGAATTGGCTGCTCATAACTTTTTTGCAGAAGTTCCTGAGTTTTTCTTAGAGGGTTTAAGTACCTTTAAGTCATCGCCAGAGAAGACTTGGCAATTTGAAGGACCTATAACATCTAGCGCCGGCGTGAAAAAATATGCTATGAATATTGTGATAGAGCACCCGGCTGACTACATTCAGTATGGCGGCCCAGAATCATTTGGGCCGTTCCCATACAACAACCATGCCCCCCCGGGGCACTATTGTAATCTAGTTGGATCACCGGGTCCGGGTTGCCCAAATTATACTAACATCGCCGGCCTCTCCCCCGGCGTCGGCCGAGTATCAAAAACTACTGCAACTTTGATATTTGACCCAACTGATTTATTGGCGACATCTTTCAAATCCGGACTGTCCAGATTTTCTTTAGATGACATTATTGCTAATAGTACGATAGAGCATAGTCATGAAATAGGGTTTACGGTATTTATGACGGCCACTTCAAGTATGGATCTTTTTAACCGGGACGATGAGGGTAGATGGGTAATCAAAAGTAAGTGGGAATGTCCCACAATGCAGTTTTCTGGTACTGTTGCAACCGGGATGGGTGCACCAACAAATGCACCGCTAACCTATACTCGTGGTATGTGGCACCAATATGGAAGCTTGGCGGGGAGCAACGATCGTTCCCGCGTGCATGTCAGATTGGAAGAAACTGCATATGAGGACTCAACAATGACCGGTTCTTTGCTGGATGCAGCGGGGTTTGCCCCAGAAGCAAAAGCGTTTGGCAAGATAAGAAATCAGAAGATTTTAGAAGAGGCTGTTTGTGCCATACCATATTATGTTGATTGTGAAACGAAAGAAGAAAAGTTCTTTGAGATGCCAATTAACATTTTTGAAAATAGATATAGCAGGGTTAGAAGAAACGAAATAACTGAGGATTCCGTATCTGATATGATTCGAAAAATGGATAAGTACGTTGTTCCACCTCCTTATGATTTTGTACACGTTCGTGATAAGTCAAGAAAAATGTTGACGACAAAGGCTGACTTTGGTGTAATACATGCTCCATTTTCTATGTACTTTTTTGAATTTTCAAGCAAATTAACACAACAAGATTTGGCCGATATTTGGCAAGGCGTGATGCCAACAATAGCAACGACGGCCGAAAAAGAGACGGTCGTTTTAGAACATCCTTTGGTTGATGGTGAATTGTTGTCGCCCTCCATCTTTGGCTATAATGGCTTTTCGTCCGTGCCAAAAGATATTCGTTGGAAGATTTTTAAAGTAAAAAAGAGAGCGTCTAATGATTATTATAAGATGGTTCAGGGGCAAACAGGAGTGCCGACATATAAGAGATCAAACGCAGACCGCTTTTCGTTCAACTGGCCCTATGATTATTTCAGCTTAGTTGAGTTGGGAAAAATGGAGGTTGGATTTGAAGCGTTAAACGACAGCCCAGACAGGATTAGAGATATCCGCGGCGGCGGCTATATAAGCCCCGAAGAGGTGGTGAGGGAAACAACAAATTTGGGTACGCCTCTAACAATCTCTAAAGAGTCGGAGGATTATTCGGCAACAGAGGACGTTTATAGCGATTCTCTAGTTTGTACAGATGGGGAAGCAAGAGAATTACAACTTCTTATCAGCAAAAGCCAAACACAGATGTCTGTTTTGGGTGGCCCCACTGCCGGTACGCTCACCGCGAGAGAATCTAGCAGATTACAGAAATTATTAAGAAAGTGTCCAAGGCCAAAATCAACAACTCCAACCTTGCCGTTAATTGATATTGGGCTGCTTTCAGACCTTACAATTCCGGAACGAGAGCCTTCTGCGCGGATATGCGACGACCGCACCGCTCTGAATTATAATGGGCCGGCCCCATGCCGTTATGAAGCAGCAGACCGTCTCGTTGACGTTCCGGGCTGTAATGACCCCACTGCGCTAAATTATGATCCCGGCGCGACGATCAATGACGGAAGCTGTGAGTACCTTACATGTGACGACCCTGTGGCTAGTAACTTTGGCCAAAAAGGTGAGTGCAAGTATGAAGTCATAAGAGGGTGTATGGACCCAGATGCTGTAAATTATAATCCAAATGCCACGGAGGATGATCCATCTCAGTGTTTGTATGAAGGCGCCTCCGGTCTGCCACAGGGATACAGTCCGGATGATGCCGGTATGGGAAATGAAAGTGTGCTTTAAAACATGGAGAAAATATTTAATTTCTAATTATTTAAGGTGAATAAAATAATATGACGTTTTTTAATAAAAAAGAGGAGGTGTTTGAGTTAAAGCTGACAAGACTCGGCCGTGAAAAACTTTCGAAAGGGCAGTTTATACCTACGCATTATGAATTCGTAGATGAAGATATCTTATATGATAAAAGAAACATTTCTTTTACAGGCGATTCATTTGAGGAACAAAACGAAATAAAAGATAGAATTAAAGAAAACTCCATGACCTTGAGAATGCAAACGGCCATACAGGGCATTAAAGATGGTACTATTGCCGATAATCCAGAAAACAGGCTAATAGAGAGCTTGGGTACTTTTACTCCATACTCAAATTATAAACCAGCTTGGCAAATTGAAGCCGATGACGGGCTTTTGTTCACTGGTTCTGGTCCGATAGACTATACCCCTACAGAGGTCAGTAAAAATGGTAGTGTTGGGCCATCTTATGAAAAAATACCGCAGCTTTCTTTGAGTTGCAGTTACAATTATAATTTTTTTGTAGATGTGGATAAATACAATACAGAAACTAGTTTTTTTTCTGATGTTCTTGAAAATCCATATATAGATGTTGAGGACTTGTTTAAAAAAACAGAGCACGATTCGTTTGTCCTTTTTAAAAAAGACTTTAACGACTTTACTATAAGTGTTAGTGAAGAAAATGTACTCTCTTCTTCAAATCAGTTTGAAATGGAGATATTCAAGTACGAGTATTCTAATGATTTTAAAAATGTCAATGCCAAGAGATTATTTTTTGAAGCGGATGATATTACAGATGAATCAGTAGAGTGGTTTTTTAATGTTTCGTTTGATGCTGCCATCGGCCCTCAAAAAGAAGGATTTGTATTTGTTGATGAGCCGTTAGGGATTAATACTATAGATGACGAATGTGGCTTAACAACAGTACAAACCAAAGCTAAACTCGACAAGTGTGTACAAAAATGTTATGTTGGTGTTAAAAAGTGTGTAGAAAAATGCACAGACCCAAACAATTATGCCTTGTGTTCAGCAGCCTGTTCAGCACCAGCACAAGCATGTCATCAAATGTGTAAGTCAAAATTTAGTAACGTACCACAGGCGGGATATTAAGGAAGGGAATAGATAACTATGAATTTTGTAGATTTATTAAATCAAAATATTAAAACCTCGAATATTTCGCTAGATGGCTCAGTTGTATTCCCAATAGGCGCCCTATCTCAAGAATTTAGTAATATCAAAATGAATGATATTGTTGCTCACAAAAACGAGATTAGATTCAATTTAGATTTATCCGGCTTAGAATCTGCAGAATACCAAAAAATAAAAATTATCCCACTGAGTCAGAAGATCTTGGACGTGCTGCAGCAAGAAAATTTTCCTGATACTATCACGCCCGCAAGCAAAGAAATCTTGTTTTCCACTGAAAGTCAACAAAATATTTATAATTTTCAAGAAAAGATAAATGATATTCAGGTCGCCCATGTTAGTCGAGCCACCCCAATAAAAATACTCGTTGTTTTAATTACCTCTTCAGATTTTGGCCTAGTTAATATTTTTTCTTTTAATAAAAACGAAATTCTTCAAGAGGGAGACGTGTCAGATCTTGAAGTATCGTTTGATTACGAATCCTATAATAAAGACAATTATAATGAGCTTGAATTTTTAAGGCAGACCACATACACATCAAATTTACAATATTCTTACTCCGCAGAGCAAGATTTCAGTGCGCTGTTTGCGATAGATGCTGTTAAATTAGCAAAGAAATATGCCAAGTTCTCAAGCCTGATAAACACAGAAGACCCGGTGGCATTTTCAGACTTTTTAATAAAAATAGATTTTTATCTTTTGAGATATGATAAAGAAAAGAATGGTGCTTATGAGTTTGATAGAGTTTATGGGCCAATATCACCATCCGCTGTGAATAATTTGAGAGTTGACAATTCTTCGGGTAAGTTGTTTTACAATGTCGAGATGGGGGACATTAGTGGGTTGTGTGATTATCAAGCTCGTTTAGCGTTCACTTTCAACGACATCTCAATAGATTTGTTGAAAAATAAACTTGAAAGTTTAAAAAAGGCCAAGATGGACAACGATGCCGGCAAGGTAGTGTCGGTGGTAAGTGAAATATATGGGGCCGCCGTTCCAGACCAGTATCAGCAAAGACTAAATCAGGCTAATTTTCTATCTAAAACTTCTTTGTGTGAGGTAGTAGATGAAGTACTTCGTGATTTAAATGACCAATTGTTGGCCGCCAACACCAAGAGCCTAGCAGATGATTCTGAGGCTTCTGGCTACACTCATCCATACCCGGCTATTCCAAACACCCCTTTTATTACATATGAGGAAACTTTTATTTCGAATATTAATTTAGCGGGAAGAAAGGCGAATACAATTGTAAATTTTGATAAAGATAACATTTTTAAAGAAATCGGCTCACAAAATTTTATATCCAATATAGATGTGGGCACGATATTGGAAGTGTTACAAAAAAGATTTGTAAAAAGTAATAAATTTTTTGCGATTAATAAGTTTTCTGCAATTTCTATAAAAGATGAGAGTACAGAAGAGGATAACTTGAAGAGCGAAATAAATTGTGGGGTGTCAGAAGAGAAAGTATCAGATAAGATTGGCCTAGATACAGAATCGAGTTTTCTTGATCTTTCCTTTGTGAAAGAGAAAAATATAAGGTTTCTTTATCTTGATAGGGTGACGGATTCGGTATCGGGTCTTATCTACGAAGAACTCAATAAGGATTTTGTAACATCGATAGGAAACAACGAGAAGATTCTAGTTAAAGTAGCAGCAGAAACAGATTATTTTGATTCATATTTTTATGTAACTGGGGATAATTTTTAGGATTAAGGTTTAAAAATGGCAGAATTTGATTTAAAAGACGCAAAAAAAGCCTTGTACGGCGCCGCGCCCTTATCTGACCCCGACGACATCACCGTCAAACCGGGCAAGGTTGTGCTTTCAAAAAATATTGAAGTCATCAAAGGTTTAGAACCCATAGGAGATCTCTCGGAGATTATACCTTTCTCAGGTGGTGGTATACCGAAAGACATTTTCTCAGGTGGTGGTATACCGAAAGACATGGTTCCTCAAGGGGATCAAGGTGGTAAAACTCCCGGCTCGCCCGGGCCGGGAATGCCAACTCCACCTTCTGAACAGCCGACAGAGGTTAAAATACTAAGCAAGCCAATAATATACAATGTTAAAAAATATGATATAAGGCGCCTAAGAAGCGCTTCAAATTTGAACAAATATATAAATGAGGACCCTCTCGCATTCATAGGAAATTATGTATGGTCCTATGATCTTGACAATCCAAACAATCTTGTGTTTAGATATCAGTTGCCAGATGACTATCTTAATGTTATAAATAAAAATACTTTTAATTTTATTTATGCGTCGTACAACGCAATAAAAAAAGAGTCTGCGTATAAGATGGCCGATGGTCCAGAAAAAAATCTTATTTTAAATAATCGATTTAAAGACTGGATGACAAAGGCAATTGTTCAATATTTTAAAAATACAAAACATGATGATAAGGCGCTGGCCCCCTACTTTACATCAAACGATGGGAATATTTTTGTAATTAATTACGAGAGGCTGTTCTTTTTCTGGATAAATCAAATATTCTCTACCAACATGAAGGTCAGCGCCTCTTCTGATCAGAAGAAGGGTGTTTTAAGTTTTGCATTGCCACCAGATAAAATTAATGCTATTTCTTTAATATTTGCCCTGTATTATCTTCAGGACAGGCTTTCTCTCGGTGGTCAGGACATGAATTTTGTTGAATTGTTCGAAAAATTCACCAAGGAGAAAAAGACTGCACTTGCTTTGGCTGGTGAATTTCATAAATTGTCAGTTCTCATGAAGAACTATATTGGCAAAAGCGTAACCAATTCTAATAATTATTATTCAAATGAGATACTTTCATCAATAGAGGTTGAGAGCAAGGTAAATTATCAA
>TARA_R110001583_G_scaffold158611_1_pt1 | contig 14744 bp, 21 predicted proteins | sample TARA_R110001583 | Tara Oceans TARA_R110001583 (sample SAMEA4398432) | marine metagenome | biome: Polar Biome; feature: [MES] marine water layer (ENVO:01000295) within the mesopelagic zone...; material: water (ENVO:00002006), including particulate matter (ENVO:01000060) such... | reverse complement strand
GGATATCGAAGAACAGCGTGGTCATTTTAAGCATTTATCGGCGCATTTATCTAAAGGCGTAAAACTGTTCGGTGTCAACCAAAAAGTTTACGAGCAATTTTGTCCAATGGCTGATAATAATAAAGGAGCCTATTGGTTAAGTCTTGATGAATCAATAAAGAACCCTTATTTAGGGGCTAATATGCTTACTTGTGGAGACACGAAAACAGTAATTGTGAAATAACAACAACATTAAATAAAAACAGATGAAAAATTTAAAATTAAAACCGGTAGTAATGATAGCCTTAATAATGGGTATGTCAAGTGTCATTTATGCACAGCACGATCATAGCACGATGAGTATGAAACAAAATAATCATAGAATGATGAACCATGATAAACCAATGGTAAAGTTAAACGATAAGGACCTTACCCAAGCTTACATGCATTATACCATGATAAATGATGCTTTGGTCGCAGCCAATTCTGAAAAGGCACAATTAGCCTCTAAAATGCTTGTTGGGATTTTGAAGAAATACGGTAAAGCAACCGATGTAGAAATGGTAGCGGAAGACATGGCTTCTAAGTCTAATATTTTGGATCAGCGTATTTTCTTCTCAAAACTTACAACGGCGTTTGAGTCTATATTAAAAAATAACATAGTCGAAGGTAATATATACAAGAATTTTTGCCCAATGGCAAACAATGACGGCTCGTATTGGTTTTCAAATTCAAATATAATTTCAAATCCGTATATGGATAAAACTATGGCCAGTTGTGGAAGTGTGAAAGAAGTATTGAAGTCTATGTGATAGGAAGCAACAGCTGGCTTATCAATGCCTTGGACAGCATTTTTAAGCTAGCTTTTGATTCAAAGAAAGATCATGAAATAAATTAAAGTGTTTATACGAAAAGAAAAACTTAATGAGGTCGCCAAGAACCTTTAAAAAAACAGTTTTGTTGTTTTACGTTTTTTTGTACGAGAGGGTATTGGGGATTATATAGATCCAGAAACTGAATTTCCAAGTTTGAATTTTCCGTTTTTACATTACATAGTAATCAAAATTGTATCGGACGATGAATATGTTGATAAAATCATAAATAGTACGGAAACATGCACAGACCGGGAAAAGTGCCGACGGATTGATATATGTGGGCAGCCTTGATTACAGTGTGAGAATTAGAACGGATGAACGAAACATTGGCACATATAGCCATTCTTAATATTAAATAAAAGTTATGACAAAACAAGTGATTATTACAGTAATGACAGCCATTTTATTGTTAGCCTGTAAAACAGAAACCAAGAAAACGGAGGTTACAGAATCCATCGTTGAAGCTCAAAAGGAAGCTAAAATACAAACTTCCTCAGATTATCAAGTAGGATCTCAAGTGCCGAAAGACCTTGTCTGTATGGTAAACAATGCATATATGGGCAAGCCTCAAATACCAGTTCCTGTTAATGGAAAAACCTATTATGGTTGTTGTGAAATGTGTGTAGGTACGTTGAACAACAATGAAACTGCAAGAATAGCTACAGATCCATTAAGTGGGAAACTCATTGACAAAACAGAAGCATATATAGTATTGGTCGAGGAAGAAGGAGATGTGGCTTATTTTGAATCGGAACAGAACTTCCTAAAATTTAGGAAAATATCTCAATGAATCCTCTAAAGTGATTTGTGACAGACTTTTTGAATATGTTTATAAGGAAATTATTTGAGTAATGGATATATACTGGTGGGCATTAGTATTGGGTTTGATTGTCCTTAATGTATCTTTTCTCCTAGGAAAAAAGAACGGATTGTTAAATAGCCGTGAAGACGATACGGTAAATTTAGCGGATAACCAGATTACCAAGGACAAAATAGCACAAGATCGAGATGAAGAACAACTAAATAATTCAGCAAAAGGTCATACTAACCATTAAGAAGTTAGACCCTAGCAACCGTATCTATTTAGGAAGAAGTATAAACCCTGATATATTTTTAGATCGAAAAGGTTACAGAGTGGAATTACTATTGACAACCGTCCATAAAACAGGAACCATCGATTTTAATGACAAAGTGGATATTCAGGAGCAACAGCTTAAGTTTCAAGTCAATCGAATCGAATTCATCAAGGGCTACTATGTGAAGTCGGTCATGGTCAATTATCTAAGGAGTTAATATTCCGATGGATAAGGGCAGTATGTATCAATCTAACATGATATATTGGGATATTATAATTATTAAAAAAGAGAATCATGATCAGAAAAACAATAGGATTGCTGATACTTCTCATTTCATTTGAGGGCATTGCCCAAGTAGGCACCAACGGGCAGGATCGAAAGGAAGAAGGACGACCCGTTAAGGAATACAACCTTGTTTTGGAAAATAACAAAATAACGCTTGGAGGGCTAACTGCCAACGGAATGACCATCAATGGCAGTATTCCCGGACCAGTCTTGGAATTTACCGAAGGCGACCTGGCCATCATCAACGTAACCAATAAAATGAACGTTGAAACATCGGTACACTGGCACGGATTGATACTCCCCAATTTTTATGATGGGGTTCCCTATTTGACTACCCCACCAATTGAGCCAGGAACCACTTTCCAATACAGAATCCCGATCAATCAATCCGGCACCTATTGGTACCATTCCCATACGATGCTACAGGAACAAAAGGGTGTTTACGGCTCCATTATGATTCAGCCCAAGGAAAAAACATTGGAATATGATAAGGATTTGGTCGTGGTACTCTCTGACTGGACCAACGAAAAACCGATGAACGTACTTCGTAACCTAAAAAGGGGAAACGAATGGTATCAAGTCAAAAAAGGTACAGCGGTTCCCTTGGGTAGGGTCATCAAAGAAGGTGCTTTTGGGGCTCAACTTAAATTTTGGAGAGACCGTATGGAAGGTGCTGATATAGCCGATATCTATTATCCGGCATTTCTGACCAACGGGAAAATATTGGCAGAATATCCCGAATTCAAGCCCGGAGAAAAGGTGCGGCTTCGCTTTATCAATGCTTCGGCCTCTACCTATTATTGGATGGATTTTGGTGGGGGTAACCCAATGGTGGTTTCCGGCGATGGTATTGATGTGCAACCCGTATCCAAAAGCCGATTTCTATTTGGCGTTGCCGAAACCTATGATGTAATCGTCACCTTACCTGACGGCACTTTGGAAGTTACGGCAACGGCACAAGATGGCTCCGGGCATACCTCATTGCGTTTGGGAAAGGGAACTCTTTATCCTGCGAAAACGATTGACAGACCGGACAAAGTGGCGATGATGAAGCAAATGGCCAAAATGGATATGAAAATGGGAGCACCTGCAATGGTGGGAAACAAAAAGAAGAACACGCCCGAAGTTTTAATGCAGAAATATGGGATGAAGATGAATATGAAGGATGGGCAGATGCAAATGGGAATGCACGATAAGATGTTAATGAATAATGGTCAAATGGATGATAAAATGAAAATGGAAGACCAAAAACCTATGGATATGAATAAAAATCATATGCAAATGGAGACGGATAAAAAGATGGACGGTATGGCAGGAATGAAAAAAGATACAATGTCAATGAAATCCACTCAACCGTCGCATAAGATGGATGGCCATATGGGTCACGATATGTCTATGATGCAGAAGGATACCGCATCCTTTGATTACAGCACGCGTAAAACCTATTTTAACTATGATTTCTTAAAAGCGAAAGAAAATACCACCTACAAGGCTGATTTACCCGTAAACGATATTCTGTTAAACCTGACCGGAAATATGCAACGCTATGTTTGGAGTATGAATGGCGTACCCCTTTCAGAAACCGATAAAATAAAAATCAAGGGGGGCGAAGTAACGCGGATTACGCTCAATAACCTTACCATGATGCACCACCCAATGCACCTACACGGGCATTATTTTAGGGTCATCAATGAAAATGGCGAACGTTCCCCATTAAAGCATACGGTAAATGTACCACCAATGCAGAAAGTGGTCATAGAGTTCTATAATGAAGAGTATGGCGATTGGTTCTTTCACTGCCACATACTGTATCATATGATGGGCGGTATGGCAAGGGTTTTCAGTTACGATACGCCAAGAGACAAAAGAATGAAGGATTTTCCCGTTCAAAAACTCATCGATGAAACAGACCATTATTATTCTTGGGGAAGAGCACGTTTAGGTTCAAATTTCAATGAGCTTAACCTAATATCGAGTAATATCCGCAATGAATTTGGTCTACGTGCCGAATTTGACTACGACCAAAATGCCGAAATAGAAGTGAATTATAATAGATACCTGAATGATTGGGTACGTGTGTATGCGGGAGTAAATACCGAAACTTCAACACCGGATTCTTATGATACATTTAATACCGTAGGATTGGTTGGTGTAAAATACTTTACGCCTTATAGGTTCAATGTAGATGTGAGTATGGACCATCAGCTACGCCCAAGAATCCGTCTGGATAGAGAACTATTGATTTTTCCTAGAATTTTTCTAGAAGGTGAATACGAATACAGAGCAGACTTTGGATGGGTCAATGATTTAGGAAATAGCTCTTATGAAAGTGAAACCCAATGGTTGGTAGGGGCTTCTTATATACTCTCACGCAATTTTTCAATCCAAGCAAACTACAATAACCGATATGGCTGGGGGGGCGGACTTTTGGCAAGATTTTAATTAATGGAAGGATATAAAAAAAATAGCTTGAGTTTTACCGGTGCCGTATCTCTTGGTACGGGTGTAATGATTGGTGCCGGTATCTTTGCCCTGTTGGGGCAGGTGGCCGAACTGTCCGGCCAATGGTTTCCTATCGCGTTCTTGGTAGGGGCCATTATTTCGGGCTTTAGTGCCTATTCTTATGTTAAATTATCAAATGCCTATCCATCCGCTGGGGGTATTGCGACTTATCTGAAAAAGATTTATGGTAAAGGGGCACTGACTGCTTCCGGGGCTTTGTTGATGGCTATTTCCATGGTCATCAATGAGAGTCTGGTCGCCCGTACCTTCGGCTCGTACGCCTTACAATTGTTCGATGTTGGCGACAATAGTGTATGGGTTCCTGTTTTAGGGGTTGTACTGTTGATTACAGCTTTCTTGATCAATATTTCGGGGAATAACGTCATCGGCAAATCTTCGTTGGTAATGGCTATCCTGAAAATAGGGGGTATTTCCATTTTTGCGATAGGTGGTTTGTGGGCTGCGGGATTCTCCTTTTCTGAAGTAGTCCCGTCAAGCAGTTTATCCGAATATCCGGTCTCCAGTTATCTTGGGGCTTTGGCATTGTCGATTTTAGCCTACAAAGGCTTTACGACCATAACCAATAGCGGCGGGGAAATTGTGAATCCCAATAAGAATGTCGGTAGGGCCATCATTATTTCACTGGCCATTTGTACCCTTATCTACCTTTTGGTCGCTTTTGCGGTTTCCTCCAACCTTTCCATAGAAGAAATCGTACGGGCAAAGGACTATTCCTTGGCGGAGGCCTCCAAACCTGCCTTTGGCAAGTACGGGCTTTGGTTTACGGTAGGTATTGCTATTGTTGCCACAATTTCAGGGGTTATTGCCAGTGTTTTTGCCGTTTCAAGAATGACGGCTATGTTGACTGACATGGATTTGATTCCCCATGACCATTTTGGAATGCCAGGAGGCATACAAAAGCATATGCTTGTCTATACGGTAGTCTCGGCAATTGCATTGACCGTTCTTTTTGATTTGACAAGAATTGCATCTTTAGGCGCCATACTCTATTTGGTCATGGATATTGGAATCCATTGGGGAATTTTGAAAAACCTACGAAAAGAAATACGGGCGAATGCTGCAATAATCTGTGCCGCTATTATACTTGACCTTATTGTTCTGGGAGCTTTTTTATGGATTAAAATATCCAGTGATCTGTTGGTGGTGGTTGTAGCGATACTACTTACAATATTCGTTTTTACAGGGGAAAAATGGTTTTTGAAAAAAGCCAATAACAATTAAAAAATAAAATTTTGATGATGTACTGGTGGATAATAGATTTAGAAATATTGACGATAGGGGTTGTTCTATTAGCTATAAGAGAAGACTACCAGTTTGGTAAAAAGGAGAATCCTATTGACGTTCTGGGCGAACTTTTCGCCAAAGTTGAAATATCCAAAGAAGAATACGAGGAACAAAAACTAATTATTAATTCTAAATATTAAAGTAATGAAATATTATTTCAATAAAACCCTTCACGAAGATTTTAATAATGTAATCGATAGGGTTACAGAGGAACTGAAAAACGAAGGTTTTGGTATTTTAACTGAAATCGACGTAAAGGAAACCTTGAAAAAGAAACTGGATGTGGACTTTCAAAAGTATAAAATATTAGGTGCCTGTAATCCGCCTTATGCCCACAAGGCATTAGTGGCAGAAGACAAAATAGGCGCCATGCTACCTTGCAACGTAATAGTACAAGAAATTTCAAAGGGAATGGTAGAAGTTGCTGCTGTAAATCCAATGGCATCGATGCAAGCGGTCGGTAATCTAATACTTGCGGAAATCGCAAATGAGATAACAGCCAAGTTGGAAAATGTAATCGAAAAACTTTAGGTGTCAAACATAAAATAATACATGGAATTCAAACATAAATTATATTAATCTAAAAAGTAATCAGAATGAGAAAATTGAACATAAAAACAAGGATTTTAGCAATCACTTTTATAACCCTTGTTGCAACCTCATGTAAAGACACAAAAAAAGAACAGCATTTCGATAATGAGCTTCACAACGAAGCAAGCCATGATATGAGTGATGGACACCACAACGAAGGAATGGAGATGAAAGGTGATAAGACAATGGGAACTACCAAGGATATGATGACCAAAGATGTCCATAAAACTTCGAAATCGACTATGCTGATTAACCACTATCTACAATTGAAGGATGCATTGGTCTCCGATGATGAAGATAGTGCCGCGAAAGTAGGTGAAAAGATGGTCTCCGCCTTTAACGGTTTTGAAATAGGAGGTTATACTTTAGGACAACAGACCGAATTGGTCGACATTATTGAAGATGCCAAAGAACATGCAGAGCATATTGCTAAAAGTCCTATAGATCATCAAAGGGAGCATTTTGATGTTTTGAGTAAGGATATGATTGACCTAATTGCTGTTACGGGAACTGCAAAAAAGCTATATCAAGATTTTTGCCCCATGTATAATAACAAAAAAGGAGCACAATGGCTAAGTCAAACAAAGGTTATTAAAAACCCCTATTATGGCAGTAAAATGCCTACATGTGGGTCAGTACAGAAAGAGATAAACTAGATGAAAGTTGTCAAAATTGTGTCTATTGTGTTTGTGATAGTTTTCGTGGGGATTCAGTTTGTGCCAACACCACGAAACCAAAGTAAGGTGATACCTGACGCTGATATCTTGACATTGTTTGCAGCGCCGGAAAGAGTAGGGTCCATATTAAAAACTTCTTGTTATGATTGTCACAGTAACAACACTGAATATCCGTGGTATAATAAAATACAACCCACAAGTTGGTTTTTGGAAAGGCATATTCAAAAAGGAAAAGACGAATTAAACTTTAATGAATTTGGAACATATTCATCAAGAAGACAAAAGAGTAAATTAAAATCCATAGGAAGTCAAATAGCTGAAGGTGAAATGCCGCTTTCATCTTATACCCTGATTCACGGAGAAGCAAAACTTTCTGAAAGCGACAAAAAAATTGTTATCGCTTGGGTCAATAAAATGATTGATAGTTTATAAAAGAATAGTAATAATAAAAAATAGAAAACATGAAAAAGTTAAAAATCAGTATCGCAACATTTCTGTTTACAATAGCTGCCTTTACCTATGCGCAGGAAGAGCACAAAATGGACCATGATCATAGTAAGATGGATGTGACTGGAATGAAAATGACGCCAGAGTTTGATGACCGGAAACTTGCTGATGTATACGAACATTACGAACATATCAAAAATGATTTGGTTGGTTCAAATTCTGGAGATGCCCAAAAGGGGGCAGAGATGCTAATCAACGCCCTTGAAAAAATCGAGGTTTCTGAAGCAGCCTTTACGGCATCTCAACGCATAGCCAATTCCTATGAGTTAAAAGTGCAACGAAAGGCATTTTCTCAATTGAGCAATGAAATGGAGGGAATATTGAGAGAACATGTTAAGTCAGGTAAAATCTATAAGGATTTTTGTCCAATGGCATTTGGTAATGGTGCTCATTGGCTTTCCTCGATTGAGGATATCCGCAATCCATATTATGGTGCTAATATGATTAACTGCGGCAAGGTCGTGGAAGTAATTGAATAGTAAAATCCTGTTAAGGGAGGAGTCATTGGTGGTTCGTTAATTCCTTCCCTTTTCAGGTGCTATTTTCTTGCTTGCAATTTTTAAACCAAAAATATAAGAAAGATCATATCTGGTCGAAAGGTTATTTTCGACGGTTAGTTTTAAGATGTTCGACATTTCTGTCTAGATAATATAATTTTAAGTCCTGTACTGGGAAGGGAAAGTTAGTTAATGGTTAGTGTTTAATGCCCTTCCCATGACAGGCACAAGTACATAAATGATTGTGAAAAATCGCCGAGGAAAATATAGGAAAAAGAAAGAATCAAAAATAGCATATTGGTTAGGTTGTCTACTTTATTTGGCAATCACGGCATTAATAATAGGGTCGCTTATTTTACGGGTAATTAGCAATTAAACTTTTAAAAGTAAGAAATCCAATCTCAAATAGATTTGTATGGCGAAGTATAAGGATAAGCAATTTATACCTGCCCTTGGATACAACTGGTTGACTATTCTTTATTATATGGCCATTAAAATTACAATGCCAGAAAAGAAATTTAGAAATAGATTGATAGAATACTTGAATCCTCAAACTGAAGAACAAATCCTTGAATTTGGATTTGGTGTTGGACATAATTTAACTATAGTGATCGAACAAAATAAAAACACCAGCTTCATAGGGCTGGATACTGATCCAAAGGTTAAACACATTTCACAAAAGAAATTTAAGGATTTAGGAATTGAGATTAAACTTGATTTATATGATGGACAGGCTTTACCATATGATGATAACAGGTTTGATAAGGTATTTAGTTCTTTGGTGTTCCATCAGCTTGAAAAGGAAGCAAAGTTGTTTTCGTTAAAAGAAACCCATAGAGTATTAAACCCAAATGGGTTATTTATAATTGGTGACTGGGGAAATCCCAAATCCATACTAATGCGGATGCTTTTTTCTGTAGTTCAGATTCTTGATGGATTTGAAACAACTGCCGGAAATGTAAAAGGACTTATACCTTGTTATATGACATCAATGAGGTTTATGGATGTTACATAAATACTAAAGCCCGAAGGTATTGTTTCTATAAACGCGGAAAACCATGTACGGATATAATGAAAATATGATAAAAAGACAAACAGCAACAAAGATCAGGAAAGCACATCGTTATCTAGGTATATTCTTGGGCCTTCAGTTTCTAATGTGGACCATTAGCGGAATGTATTTCAGTTGGACGGAGATTGGTGAGATACATGGAGACCAATTTAGAAATGAGGCTGCCCTTTTACCGGCTTTCGAGGATTTAATAAGCCCTACGATATTTAAAGACAGTGCGAAAATCAATTCTCTAGAACTACGCGATATTGCTGGAAAGCCCTATTACTGGATAAACAAAAAAATACTGGTAAATGCAAGAACGGGAATCATAAAAAAAGGGATTTCAAAAGAAGAAGCCTTAAAAGTTGCTGAACAAAATATGTTGCCGAATCTAAGAGTGAGAAGTATAAAAGAGATAAAAGAGGTAGGGGGTCATCATGAATATCGAGGAAGGCCCTTGCCTGCATATGTCATTTCCTATGAAACCTCGGAAAATATTAATTCTTATGTCTCTATAACAGATGGTTCATTTCAGACTCTTCGTCATCGTAATTGGCGCTGGTTCGACTTTCTGTGGATGACCCATACTATGGACTATAAGGGCAGGGATGATTTCAATACTATCGTTCTTAGAACCTTCTCCTTAATGGGATTGATTACAGTACTGAGCGGATTTGTATTATGGTATATATCCTCGCCAACCATAAGAAAATTAAGAAATAGCCCTAAAAATTGAAGAGGAGACATTTAAAGCTTTAGGAGTAAAAGGATGAGTGGAAATCCTTTTAGAAAGGGAAAAAGTTAGTGCACATATCAGAATTTCAATTGTAATTTTATTTGTATAACAAACACCTATAGCAGCCATTATTAGTGCTTTTTATTAACCATTATGTGTGAATTCGTTTTTGATAAAACTTTTTAGAATATAAAATATTATGTCTCAGAATAGAAGAAACAGAAGAAAACAGGAGAGAAAACCACTAAAGAAGAACATAACAACGAAAGATAAGATTTATGGAATACTTGCGTTAGTGTTATTATTCCTTATAGCATCAACATTAGTGCTTATCGATGCATTCTCTTAACACCTTTCATTATGTTGAAATTTGAAACAGAAATAATATGAGCAATATCATCTATATAAAGAATATGGTCTGCCCAAGATGTATCTTGGCGGTATCCAGTATATTAGAACAACTTGAGACACCATATGTATCTATTAATTTGGGGGAGGTTCAATTCGCTTCAGCATTAAATGCAAACACCAAAAATGATCTTTCCAAAGCACTTCAAAATTCAGGATTTAGTTTGATTGACGACCGTAAAAGTCAACTCATTGAACAAATGAAAACATTGGTTGTAGATAAAATCCATCATTCTTCCGAGGGGTTGGATTTTAAATGGGTAGATTATATAGGCAAAAATATTCATCTTGATTATAAATATTTAAGCTCACTGTTTTCATCGGTTGAAAGTATCACCTTTGAGCAATACATTATCAACCAAAAAATTGAACGCATAAAAGAACTTTTAGTTTACGACGAATTAACTTTGAGTGAAATAGCCTTTAAAATGAATTACAGTAGTGTGGCCTATTTAAGCAATCAGTTTAAAAAAACAACTGGGATGACGCCTTCACAGTTTAAAAAGTCGATTGACAAAAACCGTAAATTTTTGGATGAGATTTAAAGTGTTTTCTCTGCTATTAATTGGGATAATTTAAAATCAAAATTATATATCAATATATTTAAAAGCCGAATAAAGGCATCAAAATGAAAATAGACAGAAAGAAACATTGGGAATCAGTTTACGAAACTAAAAATCCAGACCAAGTGAGTTGGACGCAAGAAACACCAAAAACTTCGATGGAGTTTATTCATTCATTTGGGCTGAATAAAAACGCAAAAATCATCGACATTGGAGGTGGAGATAGTAAACTTGTTGACCATTTACTTGAAGAAGGATTTAATAACATTACTGTTCTAGACATTTCAGAAAGAGCAATTGCCAAAGCAAAAAACAGGCTTGGAAAGAAAGCAAACAAAGTTAATTGGATTGTAAGCGACATTACCGAATTTGAACCTCATTCGTCTTTTGATGTTTGGCACGACAGGGCAACTTTTCATTTTCTTACTACGAACCAACAGATAAAAAAATATATTAAAATAGCGACAAAATGTGTAAGAGGTTATTTAATAATAGGAACCTTTTCGTCAAATGGACCAAAAAAATGTAGTGGACTTGACATAAAACAATACGACGAAGATGAATTAACTATGGAATTGAAAAATGGATTTGATAAAACACAGTGTGTAACGGAAGACCACTTAACACCATTCAACACCACACAAAATTTCTTGTTCTGTAGTTTTAAAAGACAATTGTAACGTTATAAGCCAGCAACATATTTGGTTTTCGTCAATAGCAATCCCCTTTAATAACATTAAAGAGCTAAAATCTTCCTAACAATTTAAAGTTTATTATTTTAGTATTTGCTTAAATAAGAAATAAATTTACCTTTGTGTTATGGAAAATAATTCGTGTATAAGGCAACAAGCCGATTTAGAACAAATAAACCGTTGTAAAGAAACAGTTTTGGAATTAAACGAATCATTCGACTATTTGGCGAACGGACTTTCATTGGTCGGAAATAGCGTTCGACTGAAAATCCTATACCTACTCTTTGAGGAAAAAAGGCTTTGCGTTTGTGATTTGAGCGATATTCTCGGAATGAATATTTCTGCTATTTCGCAACACTTAAGAAAAATGAAAGACCGAAATCTATTGGAAACAGAAAGAGATGCTCAAACGATTTTTTACTCACTCATGGCGGAATACGAAAAAATGCTGATTCCATTTTTTGAGATACTTGATAAAAACAAAATTTTAAAAGCGGTATGAAAAGTGAAAACAAATTAATCGGTGTGAGTTTGTTAACTGCAATTGCAGCTTCATTATGCTGTATGACACCAGTTTTGGCTCTAATCGCAGGAACAAGCGGAATTGCTTCAACATTTTCTTGGATTGAGCCTTTTAGACCTTATTTAATCGGACTAACAATTTTAGTTCTTGGTTTTGCTTGGTATCAAAAACTAAAACCGCAAAAAGAAATTGACTGCGAATGTGAGACGGACGACCTGCCTGCTGGCAAGGCAGGAAAAACAAAATTTATTCAATCAAAAACCTTTTTAGGAATTGTAACCGCATTTGCGATTGTGATGTTGGCTTTCCCATACTATTCAGGAATTTTTTACCCAAACACAGACAAGCAAATCATCGTAGTTGACAAATCGTACATTAAAACAACTGAATTCAAAATCAGCGGAATGACTTGTGCGAGCTGTGAAGAACACGTCAACCACGAAGTAAATAAACTCAATGGTATTATAAGTTCAAAGGCATCTTACGAAAATGGAAATGCAATCATTGAATTTGACAAAACCAAAACCAACGAAACGGATATCGAGAATGCAATTAACTCAACAGGTTATAAAGTGACCGACAAAAAAGAAAACTAATGGAAGTCCAATTAAAATCAGAAATTACTTGTACAAACTGCGGACATAAAAAAATAGAGGAAATGCCAACGGAGTCCTGTCAATTCTTTTACGAGTGTGAGAATTGTAAAACAGTATTACGACCAAACGAAGGCGATTGTTGTGTCTATTGCAGTTTTGGCTCTGTAAAATGTCCTTCAATACAGCAGAAAGAAAGTTGTTGCTAAATAAGGGTGTGACAATTTAAACCTTGTAAAAATGAAAACAAAAACACATAAATTGCCCTCTGACTTAATTTTAGATATTAAAACCAGACTGAATACATTAAGTGGCCAGATAAATGGTATTGTAAAAATGCTCGATGAAGGAAAAGACCCTGAACATATAAACATTCAATTCAAATCCATTGACAAGGGAATCCAAAAAGCACATTACTTACTGCTGGACGAAGTTTATCGTAAAGCACTCGCCATTGGAATCGTAAAGGCTGTTGATTCTTGTCCAGGAAATTGTGGCAGTGAAGATAAAATTGAATATTTAAAACGTGAATTTCCAAACTTGGAATTGTCTGACTTGACAGATAAATTGAAAGAAATCCAAACTATAGAAAACAGGTTAAAAGACTATAACGAAAAAAAAGACTAAAAAAATTAGGTTACCCCCTACCTACCGTTCTCATCTTTGTTCTATTATTAATTTAAACTTCAAAATAAGATGAAACGACAAATCGAAATATTTACGGCAGGATGTCTAGAATGCGAGCCTGTGGTACAATTGGTAAAAGAGACAGCAGGAAAAGACTGCGAAATTATACTTCATAACTTATCCGAGCAAAGCGAAAGTAAAATCTGTATTTCAAAAATGAAGGAATATGGAGTTAAAAGAGTTCCTGCAATTGCTGTTAACGGAAAACTATTGGACTGCTGTACAAACATCGCAATAACAAAAGATGATTTGACCAATGCAGGAATAGGAAGCTGTTAGAGATGGGAATAGTTCAATTTAACAAAAAAGCATCTATGGGGACTGCTGTATTTTCAGCAGTTTCCCTAAAGCTTTGCTGTTGGGGACCACTATTGCTGACAGGTGTCGCAGGTATTAGTGGTAGCTCAGTGTATTTCTCTTGGCTCATTGCTTTAAAACCTTATTTGTTGGCAATTGCTTTTTTGTCCTTGGGCTTTGCTTTTTGTCAAGTTTACAAAAAGAAGAAGGCTGATTGTGGCAACTGTGAAACTGATAAACCATCATTTTTTAAATCAAAATTCTATGTGTGGTTGGTTGCATTGTTTGTGGTCATAATGACATTGGTTTCGTATTATCCTCAATTGTTTCACAAATCAATAGGAAACGATGCTGTAATTGTAAACCAAACAGATATTCAATCTATAAAGCTTTCTATTGAAGGGATGGTATGTACTGGTTGTGAGGAAAATATCAATTATTCAGTGAAAAAATTAGATGGAATTCTAGAAATCAATACTTCTTACATTAAAGGGACTTCTGAAATTAAATTTGATAGCACAAAAATAAGTATCAGTAAAATAGAAAAAGTAATCAAATCAAAAGGATATTTAATAAAAAATAGAAAGAATAGGGGACTATCCCGAAAATTGTATAGTATAAATCGTAGGAGGAAATGAAAATTCAAATAGATATAAAAAACTTGTATAAACTGTGGCCATAAAAAAGTAGAAGACATGCCAACAAATGTTTGTCAGTTTTTTTATGAGTGTGAAAATTGTAAAAAGGTTCTGAAACCAAAAGAAGGAGATTGTTGTGTGTATTGCTCTTATGGAACTGTTACCTTGTCCGCCGATTCAAGAAAATAAAAGTTGTTGTTAACACCACAATAATCTTTGCACAACCTGTGCATCGATTAATTTGTATCTTTGTCAAACT
>TARA_R110001583_G_scaffold182357_3_pt1 | contig 14756 bp, 15 predicted proteins | sample TARA_R110001583 | Tara Oceans TARA_R110001583 (sample SAMEA4398432) | marine metagenome | biome: Polar Biome; feature: [MES] marine water layer (ENVO:01000295) within the mesopelagic zone...; material: water (ENVO:00002006), including particulate matter (ENVO:01000060) such... | reverse complement strand
TGGGGTCGAGGTTCAATGGAATGCGTTACCGAGTGGCGCAACGACAGCAAGCCCGCCACTCAGGTCTGCGGGTCCCATTACGTCTACCGCAACCCTGATGGATAACAAGGAATTCTTCTTTTACGCCCGCGTTGGTTTCAAGTCCGATACGGCCGCATGGGATGGGAAGGCTGTCATTGGCTGGGTTGTTACGGATACAGCAGTAATGGCCCCGGCAACCGGCGCTCTGACCATTGCTTCCGGCGGCGGGATGGGTTTCCACGTAGGTGAGGATGGTGTTCTTGGTTACTTTACGGGTGCCGGTGCCATTACTTCTACGAATGGTTCCACTTCGGTTGATATCACGACTCTTGATGCGGCAGATACATTTCAGTGGTATACGCTGGGTGTGCGTACCCGATTCATTGATGCCTCTGCGTCAACCGGCGTTACCGATTTCTATGTGAACGGGAATAATGTTGCCACTGTCGAGGACAGTACCACGATGGCGTCAACACCCGTTTATAGTGTAACTACCGCGATCCTTAACGGCCCCGCGAGGGACAGTGACATGGCCGTGGACTACGTGGTTACCGGAATGACTCGTTCCGGCATTACCTATCCCTACGATACCGGAAATTACTAACCCACTGGGGCACCTTCGGGTGCCCCCTATTCACTGGAGTAGCCTTGTACGAAGTCGGACTGAAAAGTCAATACTTTGCTGATGTGTCTGGGGGTTCAGAAACTGCCCAGTATGTACCTGCGTCCACGGGCGGGGGCGTGCGCTTGCGCGCCCTTATAGTTGCTCCGGACGGGGGAGGAGATCCGGGTTACAGGGTTATTGATTTCAGGAACGGGAGTGCGTCTGGTGATATTTTGTTCCGGATGGCCGTTCAAGATGGTTCGGGAACCGGAGGAACTCCGGATGCTAGATCCACCTACCCGATTAAAATACCGTCTCTCGGGATAAGGTTTCCGGACGGCATTTATTTCAACCAGATTGGTAACTACGTTAAGGGAGTTACGGTTATATATGAGGGTTGATGATGTCTAATAGGGATGTGATTTGTTCTTTTAATGAAACCGGAAGATCTAGCGATACTCCCGATGATACTTTTACAATTGCCGGGGCGGTGAGACTTTTCAACATATGGATGACTAGGGGGGGTAGCTCAACCGATTCTATTGTAATCCTAAAGAACAAAGATTCTTCAGGGGATGTCTTGTTGAAGTTTGATTGGAATACTGCAAGCTGGCCGTCTGCTAATACGAATGTAGAAATCCCCGGTGGTGGGATATTGTTTCCGGACGGTCTGTATTTCGATACGGGAAATGGTAGCACGGGTTCAAATATTTCCACTTGTCAAATCCGAACCGTGACCCTTCTTTATCAGAGCGGATAACCAATGCCCTATTATGTAAACTCGCACTCCTTCGGAGCCATAACGTCCTCGGGCGGGTCTGCTACAGCAGACGCGGACAGAAGGATACAGGGCCGATGTTATCTTGTTGGCTTTTCTCTTGTTCCGATATATACGACCTCTACCAGCACTTATTCGGTGAACACAAACGGGACCATTAAATTAGAGGATCTTAATTCGGCGAGAACAACTACTTCCGGAACGGTTGTTGTTCAATTTCCCGTCGTTTCTCAGTTACAGTACCCAAGTATTACATATTGCTCTCTTTCCGATGATGATGGTGGGGTTTTGTTTGAGAATGGAATCTATCTAAATGACACCACAAACCTAGGGGGTGCGTCGAATACAGATAACCCCCTTAAAAACTTTTCCCTTACAATTTTTTACACAGGCCCAGAGTTTTCGGATTATAGCTAATGAAAAGACTTAAAAGTAAATACATTTCTGGAGCAAACGGTCAGGCCATAAACGGAAGGACTAGGATATATTCTTTGTTCTATGCCGGAACCCACACAGACCTAGACGCTATGCCGATTCTAGAGTTTAAGGACGGCGACTCTTCCGGGGATACCCTTCTTTATGCAAACGATTCTTTAAGCACTTTTGATGATAGCAGTGTTTACAACGACTGCGTTTCATTAGACCTTCCCCCCGAAGGCGTTCTTTTTCCGTCTGGTGTTTATGTAACGTCTACGAGTTGGACTGTTACGGATGGGACTATTGGTGTGTGCATTTTTTTTGAAGGCGGAGCAGCCGCCTAATGTCTCAGTTGACCTCTGAAAAGTTTTTGTTAAACGCAAATAAAACAATTTCTGGTCGGTGTCGCTTGGCTGGGATTCAGTTTGTACTTGAAGATCCCTCGGGTGGAATAAATGCAGCCACAGGGGATCAGTCAAGTTCACCTTACCCTCTGGTTAAGCGAAATTTTGAGTTTCTAAATGGATCTGCATCTGGCAGTACGCTTTTTAAGTTTTCGCTTCCGGTAGGAAGGGACGATGAGTATGGCGCGGGGTGCACTGTCTATACTTTTATGTTTGGTGAAAGCAGGATCCTTTTCCCGGATGGAATATTTGTCAAGGCTCTGACTGGAGATGCTACGGATGAACCGGGTCCAGCCAAAACACGAATGATCGTTTACTACGAGGGCGGGTGATGGAGAAAGTTTCCCACACCGCATTCTGGTCCGTGATCTCAATCGTGGCTGCCGCCCTTGGCGGCCTCTTTATTTTCTCAGTCACCCATGCCGGCGAAAGCATCCATCCCGGGGCAGCGTCTGCCAATAGGGTCTCTGAGATTGAGATCAGTGTGGCAAGGATGGGCATGACCGTGCAGCACAATTCCGAAATGCTCGTAGAGGTCCGGGAAGATGTAAAGACCATGCAAGTTGAGCAGCGGGAAGCGACTCAAAATATTTTAGAAGCACTAAGGGGCAATGAGTAATGGCGATTAGTGATACTTATACATTCAACCCCGATATCGGAGACATCGTAGAGGAGGCCTACGAGCAAGCGGGCCTTGAGCTTAAATCGGGATATGATCTCAGGACTGCTAGGCGTAGCCTTAATCTCATTACCCTTGAGTGGCAGAATAGGGGACTCAACCTGTGGACGATGACGCAGGAAACGATTTCCGCCGATAGCGCGGGGACCTCTCTGGGCTCTGATAACTATCTCAAGAAGGGGACAGCCTCTTACAATATAGCCACTTCCACCAGTGCATTGTTTGATCTTGTACTGAGGACGAATGCTGGAGAGGTATCGAGTCAGTCCGACTATCATCTAAATCGGATATCTCAACCCACATACGCGACAATCCCAAATAAGCTCACGCAGGCTAGGCCACTTCAGTATTACCCGGAAAGAAAGGAAGTGCTGAATCTCACATCGAGCACAGACCAGAGCAGTACAATTACCCTCTGGCCTGTTCCGGACAAGGACTCGACGTACAGCATTATCTATTGGAGGATGAAGCGAATCGCGGATACGGGTAACGATGCGTCCCAGACAGCCGGCGTTCCCGATCGGTTTATACCGGCTCTCATATCGGGGCTAGCTTATCAGATTGCCCTGAAGAACCCGTCTGTTGGTGATAGAGTTCAGATGCTGAAGCAGTTGTACGAAGAGCAGTTTAAGCTAGCGGCTGAAGAGGACAGGGTGAAGACTTCCGCGATGTTCGTGCCTCGCATTTCGGGTTACTGATTTTGGGAAATCCGTATGCTGCGGGGAACAAAGCTTTTGGGTTTTGTGATCGGTGCAGCTTCCGTTATTCGCTCTCTGAGCTTAAAAACGAAGTGATTGATCTCAACAAGACGGGCCTTCTCGTTTGCCCGGAATGCTGGGATGAAGACCACCCACAGAATCAACTCGGGCGATTCCCGGTAGACGATCCACAGGCCCTCAGGAATCCGAGGCCTGATTCTGGACTGACTGCAAGCAGAAGCACCGATGGCATAAACCTCAGTTATGATTTTGTTACAGCTTCCACTTCCACCAAGGTTGTTGGCGTACACACTTATCACTCTGTTAATGGTTTTTCATACAGGCTGAACGGTCAGCCAAGTACAGATTCGTCTGCGGTTTGGGATTCGGATGGTTTTTACGTGAATCTGAGCATGAATTCGGCCGGCGGGATTCCTTATCAAATTTTATCCAGAAGATCTACCTATTCTGACAGCGGCGCGGTCATCATAGATACATCGAAGTACAAAGAACTTCAGGTCAGGATAAGGAAGGCTGTAAATGCTCCAGACTTGAATAAAGTATGGGACAGTGAATCCAGCCCGTATACTGGGACATTTTGGTTTGATACAGGATCTGGTAGCCTGGATGGCGGTGCTTCCATGACCCCAGAACCTGATTGGAATAACGGTGTCGGTGGTTGGAATATCCTTACATACAATTTGTCAAACAATACGGCGTGGACAAGTGCCTCAGAAGTTGTTGGCTTTGAGTTTAGGTTTTACGGATATACAGAGCCGGGAAGCGGAACAGTTCTGGACTCATACGATTTATCTTGGATAAAATTTATACCATATTAAGGAGAGACAGATGCCGAAAGTGGGAAACAGGAAATTTAGTTACGATCCGGAAGGCCTAAGAAAGGCCCAGGAGTATGCTGCGTCTACGGGGAAAAAGGTGGAATATACCCAGCGTTACAATACGGGGGGTATGGTTGAGCCCTCCAAAAAGAAACAGCAAAAGGGTTGCGGGGTTGCCATTCGCGGCAACAAGACCAGAGGAATGATTTAATCCATGCAATATTCTGAGTTAAAGCAGGCGATTCAGGATTACACACAGAATTCTGAAACAACCTTCGTGAGTAATATAGATAACTTTATCCGAGCAGCAGAGGATAAGGTCTTTCTTATTACCCAGATGCCTGCTACGAAAAAAAGCCAACTCCTCTACACTACGGTGGGCAAGGATACGTATGAGGTGGGTGAGGGGTCTATCGATATCCGATCTGTGACAATGTCTGAAACTGCGGACTCCGCGTCCAATTACACGGGAGACGAGTTTACGAGCGGGGTCGATAACTGGGTTGGCTGGGCGTATGGGTACGCTCCGAACGGGGCTGCGCAAACCGTTCTCTACCATAACTCTGCCGATCAGACTGTGATTTTTGGACAGGCTACCGAGCAGTACACGAATCCAACGCTCAACAAAACTGTTCACTTTGTTAGCAGGGGTTCCGCCAACTACAGCCCGGTAATTGACGCCGATGTGTACAAGTATGTCGTTGTGAGAATGAGGCAGTTGGTTGGGCCACAGGGAGAGGTCGGGATTGGTTGGATTGGTGACTTTTTTTGGGGGAAACCGGACAAGAACTATATTAGGGGATCGACCTCTACGAATCCTACAACTTGGCCATTCTACACAAGGCGTGCAGCAAGCCACCGTCCGGAGCCCGATTGGAACAATGACTGGCAGAATGTGATATGGGACATGCGAGACGAAAAGTCATGGACCGGGAGTGTGAATGCGGCCCGTTTTGATTTTTATAGGTACCAGAATACTTACGATGGTGGTATTCCGGATTCTACGGACACGAAAAATGCTGTTTGGGAGATAGATTACATTCGATATGTTAAGCCCGTTGACAGTGGGCCAGTGAGGCACTTAATCAGGAAGGAACAGGAGTTCCTGATGGAGGCTTATCCCGGTTCTTCTAGCGCGAGGGATTCTGGAAAGCCCAAGTTTTATTCAACATCGGGTGCTTCCGAATCTTTTATTTACAACGCTGGTACGATCGCCTCAAAGAGAGGGGGCAGCCCCACCACTCAGTTGAAGATATCGCCTTCCCCGGACGCGGTTTATCCCTTTGCTGTATCTTACTACGGTAAGGCAACTTCCGATTCGATTACGTATCAGAGCGCTGTTGGAAACGAGGGTATCTCCGAGGCGGATGGCGCGAACGATGTTGTACTTCTTTACGGGAACGCTGACGGTAATGAAACTTGGCTCAGTGTAACGGCCCCCTATGTCCTCCTTTATGGTGCGCTAGTGGAGGCCTACACCTTCATGAAGGGTGATCCCGAACTGATAAACGAGTACAGAAGCAGATTCCAAGACAGCCTCACAGACCTTAAAAATCTGGGAGAGGTTAGGCAGAAAACGGACGTATACCGAACGGGCGACAAGCCCACCGGTCAGAGGTAACGAGAGTATATAATGGCAACCTATTCTTCAGGCTACGCAGTAAAGCTCATCACGACAGGCGACGAGTCTGGTACATGGGGTACAAGCACAAACGAGAATCTATCCAGAATAGATAATGCTCTGGGCGGATGCGTTGTTATTAACGTGGAGAGTCCTGCCACGGGTTCCACTTGGAATGCTGGTACAAACACTCTTACTTGGCTTCAGCGCGACACGGACAATGCGGGAACCACGGGAACCTCACCGGGAGGGGGTGGCCGAGCGCGTATGGTTGTTTTTGCCGACTCCGGTACTATGGACGGTGACATTACGGTTCAGGTGAGGGGTAACAGCTCAAGCGCTTATCCCGAGCGGGTCTTCTTCGTGAAGAATGCTCTTAGCGATAGCCGAAGTATCAACATTGATCTGAATGGCACAGATTACGTTCTGAGGAACGGTAGATTCGCCGCTCTTTTTACGTCGGCTACCAACAAGGGCCCATCAAACCAGATTGCTGCCAATACGGTCAACAATCTTCTTGATTACCTACAGATTAGTAACCTAGATTTTGGGGACGACTCGACGGCACAGATCATCGTCAAGGATAGTCAGGCCAACGCTCTTAAGGTAACGGATGGGACCACGACGTTCCTTACGTTTGATTCCAATGCCAATAAGACAAATTTTGCGGCCATCGAGATTGAGGGGTCGAACTTCGATATCAATGGCGGAACGATTGATAACGTGACTACCGGTGATTCATCCAGCTTGGGCAGTAACAATGTCCTGATGGGGGCAAGTGCAGGGGCCGCCTTTAGCGCAAATACGGACGAGGTTGTTTCGGTCGGAAGCTCGGCCATGGCCTCGGGCGGGGGTGGTACGGCGGCCAACAGCAACTGTGTCGCCATAGGATTTGAGGCTGGTAAGACCGCGACATCATCCCCCCAGAATGTCTTCATTGGGTCTAATGCCGGGGAGACTTCGGACTATACGCAGCATTCTGTGTATGTAGGGTTTTCTGCCGGGAAGTACCACAAGGGCGCTTCTTCGGGTTACGCTCTAAGAAATATCGGTATCGGCGCTTGGACAATGACGGGCGCCGATGACTCTTCCGATGCTGGAGATGACTGCGTGGCGGTTGGCTCCTATTCGCTGAAGGACTTCACGAATAACAGTGAGTGTGTGGCGATTGGGTCTTACGCCCTCGGTAAGTCGTCGAGTGGTAATGAGAATGTGGCGATTGGGTTCAAGGCCATCTATGACGGCACCAGCGTACCCACTGGGGCCAACAATATCGCCATCGGGTCTGAGGCCCTCAAGGCTGCCGTAGGTGCGGAGCAGAACGTCTGTATCGGGAGCAACTCGGGCTATGCCCTTGTGAGTGGCGATGGGAACGTGATGATTGGTTACGAGTCGGGCAAAGCAGAGACTGGCTCCAACAAGCTGTATATCCAGAACAGCGATAGCGCGGCTCCTCTTATCTACGGTGAGTTTGACAACCATAAGGTGCAGATCAACTCTGCCCACACATCAAATAATACTCTCACCGTAAACAACAGTCATTCCGCTTATACCGGGGACTTGCTCCACTTGACCACGACGGATGCGAGAGACGCGGGCTTTGATTTTATCAAAGCTGATGCAAATACAGCTAACCAATTTAGAGTTAACGGTCTTGGAACGGTCTACGCCCAGAACACGACGGTTCAGGCCGCAGATTACGCCGATATGTTTGAATGGGCCGACGGGAACCCGGATGACGAAGACCGGATCGGTCTTAGTGTTGTTCTCGATGGTGATGGGTGTTGCCGGAGCGCTTTGGGTAATGACCCGATAGAGGACATAGTGGGTGTCGTCTCGGGTACTGCCTGCATGATCGGCAACGCCGCATGGAATGAATGGGAGGGGAAGAGCGTCAAGGACGAGTTTGGTCGCGTAAAAGACGGAGAGGTGAGCCCTGACTATGATGAGTCCATGGAGTATGTTTCGCGTCTGGACCGTAAGGAGTGGGCGACTGTCGGTCTGGTGGGTCGCATCCACATTCGAAAGGACTCTTTGAAGAACCCGAGCTGGAGAAAGATTCGCAACGTCTCGGATACTACAGAGGAGTGGTTGGTTAGATAATGCTTCGAAAGCTTAAGCTACCGCCTGGGGTAAATAAGGAATCGACCGATTATGCCGCATCAGGCACTTGGTTCGACTCCAATAATGTTCGGTTTCGCGGGGGCTTTGCGGAGAGCATCGGTGGTTGGAGGGAAGCCAGTGCGCTTAGCCTACAGGGTGTGGGTCGCGGGATATTCTCTTGGATAACCGCCTCGGGTACGAGGTGTGGCTGTGTGGGTACGAATTGGAAGTTTTATGCTCTTATTGGTGATGCCGCTACGGACATTACGCCGATACGGGACAGCAGCGATAATGACAATATGTTCGCGGCCACAAACGGATCGAGCATTATTACGGTTACGGACGCCTCGCATGGGGCTGTCCTTAATGATTTCGTTGGCTTCGAAGATGCGGCCTCTCTCGGTGGCACTGTTATTGCCTCTGTACTTAATACAGAGCATCAGATTACAGAAAGAGTAAACGATAATTCTTATAAGATAGATGTTAGCCCCATTGTGGCAAATGGAAGTGATACCGGGAACGGCGGCACTTCCACCGTTGCCTACTATCTTGAAAACGTGGGACTCGTTTCGTCTGCCGTCGGGGGCGCGGGTGGGTTCGGTGTGGGTACATACGGCGGGGCGGTGGGGTGGAGCTATTCTGCTGCGGTCAATGTTGTTACGGAGTCGATGAGGACTGTTTCTATCGACAATTACAACGAGGATCTTATTATCAGCTACAGGGGTGGTCCCCTTTTCTACTGGGATGTCTCTGAGAATATTGCCAACGGATCAGCGAAGGCAACTTCCGACTACAACGAAATTACCAATCGTGAGGCAAGGGCGCTTTCCCTTGCTAGTTTTGATGGATATCAGGCTGCGCCCGTTAAGGTTGAGAGTTTTTTCGTCTCCGATCGGGATGGTCATTGTATAGCCTTTGGGGTCAATGCCCTTGGGTCAACAACTTTGGACCCGCTTTTGGTTCGATGGTCCGATCAAAACAATCCCTTTCATTGGAAGCCCGAGAGCACAAATACTGCGGGTGGACAGAGTTTGACCATAGGCTCAAGGATAGTAAGAGCTATTCAATCCAGATCTGAGATACTTATATTCACCGATGCGGCCCTGTATTCTATGCAGTTCGTTGGTCCGCCGGACATATTCTCATTTCAGGTAATAGCCACAAACGTAAATATATTTTCAGGGGCCTCTGCGATCGATGTATCCAATGTTGTTTACTTCATGGCCGACGACGGGTTCTACGCCTATACGGGATCGGTGACTCCGATGAGATCACCCGTTTCCAAGTACATTTTTGACGATATAAATAGGGATCAGAGAGAGAAGGTTTTCGCTGGATCCAATTCCGCCTTTAGTGAAGTCTACTGGTTGTATCCCTCTTCCGGGTCAGATGAGCCAGATAGATATGTATGCTTTAACTATTCTGAGAATGTCTGGTACAACGGAAGCTTCGATATGTCTTCTATGAGCACTAGCGAAGGAACCGAGACTGGATTTGCGAGAACATCGTGGGAAGATATAAAAGTGAGAGCATTCCCGTCTGCGACATACATAAAAGAATTCGACGCGACGACAACCCCACCAACCCAAGTGACATCCATTGCGATTCATGAGGTTGAAAATAACGCAACCGGGGTGGAGGAGATGTCGGGTTCTAGCAAGGTTTGCTCCGTGACGAGCGGTGATGTTGATATATCGGACGGAGACAGTTTTTCGTTCGTGTCTAGGTTTGTTCCGGATATAAAGTTTTACAATGGGTCCGTGGATGGTGAGATGTCGGTTACGGTTACGGGGAAGGATTACCCTGGAGGCTCATCGACAACCTCATCAACAGTGCAGATTGTGCAAGATCTTTCCACCGGCACATACACTCCCACCGGGAATAACACTGCTGTTCGGTTGAGAGGGAGGGCCGTTTCGTTCAAATTTGAAACAACGGGTGAGACATTTAGCTGGAGGATGGGTGATAGCCGTGCTGATGTCAGGCCGGACGGGAGAAGGTGATGTCGGGTTCTACAACGAACGTTCCCAATTCAATTCCGTCATCCGAATACTCCTCAGTGGAGGAGTCTCGATACAGGGGGGATCTGTCACGTTATCTCCAGTCTGTTTCCAGTAGGATATCCTCAGTTGAAGATGGATCTCTATCCACCTCATCAAACACAATCAGAAGGGCGACCTTGATCAGGGTTCCGATTGGTCAGGTCAGGGTGGGCTGATGCCGGATAGATATAAGATACTCAGCCAGACTCTTCCGGCCAATACGAACGAGACCGTGTCGTACACCGTCCCTTATCCGTCAGAGACAACAGTTACTTCAAGCACTAGCCCCACCTTTGACGTAATTACCGCAAACAAATCTCTTGATTCTGTTACTCAGTCAATTGTCTCATCTATTATAATATGCAATCTGCATAGCGGTGCTGTGACGTATGACATTAGGCTCAAGACCGATGCATCAACTCTCCCCAATGCGAGCGGGAGTTCGGGATCGACTCCGGCGGGTACCACCATCGCAGACAATGACAAGGAAATGCTCTTCAAGGCAAAGTCTCTTGCAACAGCGAGTACAGATGTGCTGTCTCTTGGATTGGGACTGTCTGGGGGGAATCAAATAATAGTTCAGACGAGTGTCGCGAGTAAGCTTGCGTTCACGATAATGGGAGTTGAAGTGACATGAGCGGTGACTCTAAAGATACGGATTACTCTAAGAAATACGCCTATGGGGGTGAGGCTGAGAAGCTCGCTTCGATGGGCCGGTACGGCGACAGCATGCTCCTACATGTAAACCCACTGGAGGTAGAATATTTAGAGAGGAACTTCCCGGGGTCTGTAACAATCAACCCCGAAACGGGTCAGCCCGAGGCCTTTCTTCAGTTCTTGATCCCCCTCTTTGCTGCGATTGCCGGCGGCATCGGATCGATTGGTGCAGTCGCCGCTCCGGTTATTGGTGCCTTAGGAACTGCGGCCGGGGCAATAGGCTCCGGGATCGGTGCTTTGGGGGGTATGGCCGCGACAGGCCTCGGTGCCGCAGGTACTGCGATTGGGTCTGGATTGGGTGCTGTGGGCGGCGCCCTGGGTACCGCAGGTAGTGCGATTGGGTCTGGATTGGGCAGTGTCGGCAGTGCGGTTGGCTCTGGATTGAGTACCGCAGGTAGCGCGATTAGCTCTGGATTGGGTAGCGTCGGTAGCGCGCTTGGCTCTGGGGTGGAGGCGGTTGCAGGACTATTCGGCGGTGGCGCTGAGGTCGGGGCAGTCGTTCCGGGGGCCGAGGCAGCGAGCTTGGTTGGCCCCGGTGCATTTCAACCCTCTTCTCTTATATTTCCGGAGTTGGGGGGTGTTGGTTCTGGGAATATGATGGCGGGTATGCCAGTAGGTGAATTGAGCGCCTCGGTCTCATCTATACCGTTACCCCAGGTTGGTTTTGCGCCGGGATCGGCCTTTGGAACCCCAGGGTCAGGCTTGATCCCATCGGCTGAAATATTTTCTGGCATCCCGGGTGATACGATGGGTGGACTGGGTCACGCGACTATGCAGCCTTCGAATTATGCATCAGTGGGCCCGCAGCAATCCGGTACGGGTTTCGAGGGTATGTTGGGTGAGTTCCAGACACCAATGGAAGGCGGGATTAACACTATCCAAAACCCTTACGCTTCTGTGCAGAATACGGCTCCCGTCAGGGGCGCTGAAGCTTTTGGTTCCCCCGAGTCAAGTGTCTTCATGAATGAAGGTGCCTCCTCGGTATCTGGACAAATGGATCCCGTTTCGGCACTCAGTGTCGAGAATCTGATGGACCCTGAGGGCGGGGGTGGGATCACGGACTGGATAAAAAATAATAAAATGTCTACGGCGTTTATGGGTATGGGCCTCTTGGACATGATGATGAGAGGCGATGGAGGAGAGGAAGACCCACGCCGTGATCCAGAGGGTGGCGTTGCCTGGGAAGATGGTGAGGAGCCCTATTGGATGGACTGGGCACAGCGATCGCCCGTTGGGCCTTCCCCGGATTGGTTTGCCCCGGGCGGGGGCGGGACATACGGACATCAGTGGGATTACTATGCATAGGGTTATTGGTTAATCATGGGAATCGGATCCTCTCCTTCATTTTCTGGCTCCCCTGGATTTCTTCCGCCCGGGGCCGCCGGTAAGAGTGGCCTCGGCGTTGCGCCGGGTGGGTCGCCCTACTTTGGCTATGGCGGCGCCCCGTACCCCGTCGCGAACCTGAATCCGTCGATCCCGTTGGATAACTGGACTTCTTTGTTTGGTCCTCTTACCCCGCCGCCCACGACTTTTAATACCGGTCCTTTTGGCTCTGGATTTTTGCCCGGCCCAGGTACGGGTGGGGCGTTCCAAACAAGTTCACAAAATCGGCTTTGGAATGCTTTCCACTCTCCCACGGATTCGACGAGTACCAGTTACTATAACCGTTATAACCTTCCAGATTTTCAAGGCGGGTGGGGCGTTACTCCAACTCCCGGATCTTCTTGGGTTCCAACATGGGGCGTGGGTGGATTCCAGACTGCTGGAGGGATTCCCGATCCTTACGCTGCAGATCTGTATTCCCTCGTCAATCAGAATATTGGCTGGGAACCGGAATACTACGTTAACCAATTGCCAAATCCCTTTCTCCCCGGAAGGACGTACATGTCGGCCGGTAACTACTACGAAGAGCTGGCGAGATACAATGCTTTAACGGAGGGCATCGCTGATCTAACGATGCCAAGGAATTATTCGGATGTTCCTAGCGACTACCTTCCTACTGACAGCACCGGGAGATTCAATGCTCCACTCGGCTACTTTCAGGAGAATTACGGAGATGTGAATCTCGGCGGGACTACCATGCTGGGCGGCGGTCTCCAGACGTTGCCAAGATTTTTTAACCAGAGTCTAGGTCAGTACGCAGGGGATCCCGGTAGTGACTACGGCCTTCCGCCCATCGGTGGTCCCCTTCCGGATAGTGTATTCGATCTTTACAAGGGCTATATTTCTCAGCCGGGGTATGGGACAGTAGATATCCCTGAAGGTGCAAGGGGAACCGGATCCTGGGCCGAAGCGTTTACAGGCTACTTCCCTCCCGAGTATGCTGAGCTTGGGCGTGCGCTGGGCACGGCGGGGTACGGGTCTGAATTTTTGGGACAGGTTGCGATCAACCAGGGAGCCCCGCAAGGGGTGTTGAATTACTGGGAGACGCTGCCGAGTCCGAGTTACTCATACGACCCATCGACGGGTAGCGTAGTTGGGGACCCGAATAGATTTGTACACTACGGGGGTGGCCAGAGTGGGGAAAGTGCTCCTCGGGGGAGCTTGTCCGAATCTCTGGGGGGCAAGTTCTGGACTGGACAGGGTGACTATGGGAGTGATAGAACTCTGACTGGATTCGAAACGAACAGGTTGACTCCCTCGATTGCGGACGATTACAGGTCAGCACTTAATGCTCATCTACTGGGGGGTCTTACTCCGGAGGCGGGCCTTAAAGATATTATTTCCAATGCGGGAGTGTACAATCTTCTTCAGGGATCTTCCCTATCGCCACTCGGCGAGACGCGACGGGACTTGGGACCCGATCGCTATTTTCTCGGCCAAGTAGGCCACGCGCTCCCATCGCCATTGACAGGACGCTATGAGCCCACCTATGCGCCGGATGGCCGGATCTCCCCAATGTCCGCTAATGCGCTGAGCGGGTATATATACAACCCTCTGGGTGGACTCGGTTCTTCGGGTGTCCTCTCGGCGGCCGAAGAGTTCTCAAGGCTTCAATCGATGGGCTACGGTGATAGGATGGCTATATACGAGCAAGAGACCGGACAGCCATTAGATCTGGACTGGTCGCAGCTTAATGATTTCTACCAGAGTATTCCTGAGGCTCAGAGAAAATCACTCTTTGGCGAAGGGCCTCTGGAAACTGCGTGGGATCAGAGGAAATCCTTTATCAGTGATCTCGATTCTAACATGGGGTCAGTTCTCGATTACCTACAGGCGCGTACTCAATTCCCCGAATACGGCCAATATGTCCAGCCCAGGCCGGGACTCCCACTCTCACTCTCGCCGGAGGCCTCCATTGCTACGGATCCTTCGATGGAAGAATTCGTAACAACAACATCCCCGGGAATCGGCTCCGGTGGCATTTCGGGCGGGAGGGTATGGAAAAGCTGGGATAATTATCGAGACCAAGCACGGGACTTCATCTTGGCAACCGATCCGGAAGGGGCCAGCCGCACAGATATTATTCAAGAAGGGGAACGGGGGATGTTCGGACCCCCTCGGGGCGGACACCATGCGAGCATGAAAACCTTCCAAGAATATCTGGAAGCGAGGTATTCACCCGAAACTAAATATGACCCAACGGATCCCGATAAGGATCTGTCATTGCCTCTTTTTGGAGATGACTTTGATAAAGAGTTGATCTATGGAAATAGAAATGCTGTCCCCACTTCCGTCTTTAATCCAGAAGACTTTGATGAGCCTGGGGAGTTAATTTACAACTTTGGTTCGTCTTTCAGTTTGAATCAACCCAGTATTTTGGACAGGAACGATCCTAGCAAGTGGGCCGTTAGTCCTATGGCGAGTTTTGGCCCTGAACATGATAGCGCCCG
>TARA_R110001583_G_scaffold61148_3_pt1 | contig 14781 bp, 13 predicted proteins | sample TARA_R110001583 | Tara Oceans TARA_R110001583 (sample SAMEA4398432) | marine metagenome | biome: Polar Biome; feature: [MES] marine water layer (ENVO:01000295) within the mesopelagic zone...; material: water (ENVO:00002006), including particulate matter (ENVO:01000060) such as...... | reverse complement strand
CTTTTTACTGCTTTTGTCATCTAATGTACTTTTTCAGTGGCCTCGATACTTTGTCAATCTCTTTTTTGATATCGAGATCGTACATACTCAAATCTAAAGGATATTTTTGAGCAACTGTCTCAGCTAATTCTGCCCATAACACTTCTCCTAAAGGATCAACTTTGAAATCATAACCTAACTTTGGCTTGTCCTTATACTTAGTTAATAAATCTCTAAATATCTCTGGGTTTGCTACTAGTATATCAGCTAGTTGTGATTTGTTATGGTTTTTGATAATACTCTTCCAATTCATTTTTATTTTTTTGTTGAATTGTTGCCTTAATTGTTCATTATAGGCATTAACAGCATCCATTTCACTCCATGAATCAGCTATTGGTAGCGCATTTAGGAATTTCTTAGGAATAAAGAGTAAATATGTGTTGCTACAAGGGTCTGGAGGCAATTGATAAATTTTGTTTTTCACCTTAAAATCCTTTGTATCAATGTTTAATTCCAATGAGATTCGCTGTGTGTATTCTACAAATCTCTCCAAGAGTATCACGAGGGTCATATCACTTATTCGATCAGCACCAATGTCTTTTTGAAATAGTCCAAGCATCTCGAACACTTCTGGGTCTGATATTCCTGCTGAATGAATCTTTCTTCCTGCTTTTAGTATACTTTCCGCAATTATTGGACCAATTGCACTCCCATGTTTACTTCCATTAGAATATCCTAATCCTGCATTTCCTTGTTCTTTAAAGAGTAATCGTTTATGTCCTTCTTTCCAGAAATCATCTCCTTTATTCTTGATTTTACTTATCAAAGCAAATACTTCTGAAAAATAGTCTTGAAGCTCTTTTCGTGCATTTTTAAATTCAGGAATAGTTGAATTTTCAACTAAACTAGGATCGATGTGAAGTTGTGCATCGATATCAGCGAATCCATCGAATATTCCTTTGTCTTCTAATTCTTTCGTGGTTACTTTTACCACATTACTAATTCTTATCGGCATAGTATTTTTTGTTTTATTTGATTTTGTCGTCCGACAGAACAGAGCGGATCCACTCCTGATAAATGTGGTCAAGATCTAAATTAGACTTGTTCAAAAGAAAATAATATTTACTTTTGGTCACACAGTTCAAACATTTGGTCAACTGTAAAAGGGTGACAAGCCCTTCCGAGAATATTGCTTCAACAATATTTTCTGCTTTCGGTCGTATTATCTTACGGCCTTTTTTTATGTCAGCATTTTTCTTTTTGTATTAAAGATATTTATCGTCAATTAGTATGCCATAATTGATGATGTTATAGCACTATGACTATATGACATGTTCTAGTGTTATGGTAAAATATACATGTCATGGTTAGGTGTCATTTTGTCACTTATGTTATAGTTGTAATTTTAATGTGTTAGGTCATAAGTGGCTCTTTTGTTGAGTGGTATAGTTTCTTTTGAACAATTTTGATTAATTTATTATTGTATTAGTTATATTCTTAGTCTTGATTAAATAATAAAGATATATTGACAATGCTCAATGGATGTCTAATTTCTTTATTAATAATGCTAATTTCAGTAATGATAGAAATTTCAATTATAGTGATATCTATACATTGTTAACAAACTTTATTTTTATTTGAACGTTTTAGAAATTCGCTTTATCCTTAGTGAAAAGAGAGAAATGCCTGACTTGTGCAACTTGAAAGAACTTTATGAGTTCATGGGGATATGAAGGTGTGATTTAAACCAAAATATTTATGACTACTATATTTGAAATCATTTATGGATTGATATTAATCTCTTTAATTCTTTACACCAAAGGAGAAAGTGCCATTACCCATCCAAAATTTAAGTCTTTCATTAAAAAAGTAAACAATCTCTCAATTTGGCTGGTAAGAAAATCACTTCGATCAAAGCTCACCAATTTTTATAAACACTACGGTAGATTATTAAGAAGAATGATGATTTTTAATTTCTTTTTAATGGGTATTGTTTCATTAACTCAATTGGAATTTGTGCTTCTTCTTATTCTTGTTGTAATAGAAATAATTTTACTCATTATTTACAGTACTGTTAAGCCTATACCAGTCTATATAGCCAATATGAGAAAATCCATGAAAGAATCATTCTTATGGAGTATTATCTGTATTCTATTTATTGGATTTTTATGGATGAAAGACTCTGAGTCTTTCAATAAAATCGTTAAAATAGTAAAGGAAATATTCGAATTGATAAAAGAAAAATCACTTCTATTATCTCCTTCTCAAGTAACCTATCTTTTCCAGATTGTTCTTATTGCAATTCTGGTGTATTGTTTACCTTTTATATGGAGAATGTTCATTTTTATCCTATCTAGAGTGTACAAATTATTTATATCTGTTTGCTTCAGATTAAACCATAGAAAACCAATACGTCCAGCTATTCTATTAGGATCAATTGGTATAGTCATTTTTACAAAAACACTAGAGATTATTCTGAAATGAAAAAGCATTGTTCTCGAATATTGATTCACATGCCTCTTTAGTAGGCATGTATATCTTTCTTGATATGGGTATTGAGATATTAGGTTATATATGTGTTGCTCTCGTCTTTTTTCGTTTGTCCTTAGCCATGATGTAAGACGGATGGTATATATATATCATTAGGCGTGATTTACCTGATACCTTTTGGAGTAGGACGAAGGACTTGGTTGACCTTAAGATCAATGAGTAAAAACAAGGAAGAAGAATTGTAATACCCCCCCTAAAAACCCGACAGCATCGATGCCGATTCTTTCTAACCAATAAATGCTAATAGCTTAAAGTTCGATATACAGACTTAATTGGTATTCAATACCAGTAAGGTCTTTTTTTTTGTTCAAATGAATTAATCAGTTCAATAATTTAATACTAGCAAGAAATGTTGATGAAATATTTCAATGAAATATTATTCTGTTAATTTTGAATTCCTGTTGATATCTCTATTTTTTTATGAAAGTTATCAGTGGATTGTGAATTAATGAAAATATCATCTAAAGAAACTATGAATAATACTAAGCAAATTAACCAAGAGGTAGCACTTAACTATATCGATAAAATAGCCGTAAACATACAAGTAATTGGAAGAAAACTAAATCGTACAATAGGATTTTTATTAGTGTGTAGTCTGATATTGTTAGGTTTAAATTATGATATCATAAGTATTTCTAATAAAATTCCAGTTTTAGGTCTCGAAATACAAGTGTCTGAATCTATTGTTTTAATAATCATGTGTATATGTTGCTATTTATTACAAGCATACATGTTTGGTTTGGGAGTTAAGGAATCTGAAAATATTGATGTTCTTGCAAATATGTATAAGAAATTAGGGTTTTATGATGAGAGTATGAACCTAGAAGATGCTTGTTTAATTGAATATCCTACATTTATTACTATTTCATTTTCAAGAAGGATTAAGAAGAGTAAAAAACTAATTAATGTATTTAATGATTCTGCATTTATGCTTTATTCATTAATAGTTCTAATTATAGCTCCGATAGTTTTTAGCTTAGTTTCATATGGTACTGTAATAAATAAAGGGATTTCATCTTGGGAGAGTATTGTGATATTAGGAATCCTGGTTCTTTCTATTATTAATTTTATTTCAGGTTTTACAAAAGGTTCTTCATTGTAGGGATATAACTATCTATACAATCTAATGATTTCTATAATTCTATTTCAACAATTAAATTCTCCTTTACATGAGCTACAGCGAAATAGAAAACTGGTTACAAGAGTCAAAAGATAGGTATTCCGATTTTTATAAGGGGAGTCCCTCGGTTGTCCGCATGAGGCTGATGCTATTCTTCTTAAGGCTGATCTTTGGATTGGTTGCCATTGTTTCAGGCCTACTGCTTTTGTTTTCCTTATTTATGAATATCGGGCAAACCCTAGCCGATACTTTTGGCTTTACCGATGTGCCTCTTTACGAAGAAGGGAAGCTGAGTTTTCTAAGCATTACTCTGGGCATTCTGTTGGCGGTATCCCTATTCAGTCTGTGGCTGATCAAGCTGGTTAGTCGCCGAAACAATCACATGTCCAATTTGCATAAGCTATTGGATACCCACTTTGCAGAAGGTGAGAAGCTGTTGGATGAATATAGACATACCATAAGCTAATTTCGGTATGCGTAAATAAGGCAGAATAATTGTAAAATAAGGCTGTCAGCAACATCCCGAAGTATCCCTTAGGTTTAATATGATAATAGCCCTGATAGATATGATATATCTATCAGGGTTTTGTTTGTGTAAATGAATTGTAATTTATGCGCATTATGCATTATGCAGAGACGCACGGCCGTGCGTCTGTACGATGTGGTGTGTCTGTACGATGTGGTGTGTCTGTACGATGTGGTGTGTTTGTACGGTGTGGTGTATTTGTATAATATTTTATATTTTTAATAGGCAGTAGTTTTAATCAATAATTAGAATGGTGTTTATTATGGCAAAGTTTCAAAATCGATATCGTATAGAATCTCATCGAAAGCTAGACTGGAATTATGCTGATGCAGGTGATTATTATATCACCATCTGCATTGAGGATATGCAATGTATTTTGGGTTGTGTTGTAGATGCGAAAATGGTATTGAATGATTTTGGTAAGATTGTTCAGTCTGAATTAATTAAATCCGCTGATATTCGTGAGGAGTTGCAGTTGGGCGAGTTTGTTGTGATGCCCAATCATATTCATGTCATTATTATATTGAATGATATGGGGAATAATGCCAATGCCGCCCATATCGCCCATACCGCAGAGACGCACGGCCGTGCGTCTGTATCTGGGCAAATGCCATATCGCAGGCCCCAGTCGATATCGTCGTTTGTGGCAGGTTTCAAGTCGGCAGTGGTTTCGGCGGTTGATGATTTTATTGATGAGCAAGCCTTGGATATTCCTAAATATAATAGGAGAAATAAATTCTGGCAAAGTAATTATCACGATCATATTATCCGCAATCAGCCTGAATATTATCGTATAGCTAAATACATAGGGGATAATCCCCAGAAATGGGAGCGGGATAAAAATTTATAAACAATGCTGCGCATGCCATGTCCCAATCTTTAAATGAGTAGTCTATTAAATAATAACAGAATGCACAATTAAATCGAAACCCGACAGTCCCGAACGTTCGGGAGTGGCATTAAATATATTTCCAATAAAATAAACGCTGTCAGCAGCGAGCAGACTGATAGATTTAGCATAGCAAGATAAATTTTAAAAAATATTGTCGATATAAATGCATGTATTTTACAGATATAGTATATTATGTGCGAATATATCTAACTTATGTTTGTAAAGACATGAATATATTGTTAGCTTAGATATCTGTAAAGAAAACGTGCCGATGTCTAACAAGAGAAAAAAAACAAAACCCCAACAAGGAAGAAAGAAAAGTAATAGTCCAGCTAAGAATGCGGTTCTTAGAAAAAAATATTTAAAAATTGTAGAACACATATGTAATCAAACCGATTGCGAAACTGCTTTTAAATTATTAACGAAAGATGAAAAGATTAATGCCTTTGGGCATAGAGTTTATGTGGGACCACTTAATTTCGACAATAAAGAGCTTGTTACACCAGACATATTAAAATTCTTTACTGATTTTGTAAAGAATTTTTATCATAGTAACAATTACAAGCTGCAGAAGGTTGTTGGTACTGAACTCACCACTTTTGAAACTCTTGTGGGATTACAATTTTTAACTTCGTTTGAGCATGCAGAGGATGAAAGAAAGAAACAGTTGCATATTGCTTTTACGCCTATGCGAGTCAAATTAGGTTCTTTGCAAGAAGTAGCTAAATTCTGCACTATGCACCATACTATTCTTACCAATGGTTTTAATCTTTATAGCGAGACTCTATATAATTTGAAGTTTAACGTTAAAATAATAGAGCACCCAACATTTGGCATGCATTATTTTACCACTTTAGAGATAATTCAATGTCGTCCGAGCAATTTTATCGACAATGGTCATGTTAGAAAAGTCTTTCAATTGGGGTATTTAGATTTAGGGTTTAATATGAATTGGGTGTTTGTTCCTGTAAAGAAGATTAAGGAAATATATTGCGGCGATAAAAAATACTTACCACTATGCATTCAAAATCATGCCTATCATCGTTTATTTGACCGATTGAAACCTCTTTCCGATGTTGATATCGTTAGTCAGCTTAGTTTTACTTTACAATACTCTCTCGAAATTGAAATTTACAAGGGTAATATCCTTATTCCGTATTTTCATTTAGAGCAAAAATGCGGTTACTTTTTAGGCGTAATTAATAAAAATAGAGTCATTCTTAAGACATTTTTATTTTTGACTCATCATCATACTCCCGAAGGTGAAAAGCTCGAAAAAGCATTGGGTATAAGTAAAGAAGAAATATCATATTGGAATATTGGTACCCTTCAAAATTTCATCTATTCTGATTTGGGCAAAAATAATGAAATGAAGGACGTGTTTGAGGAAGTGGGAATAGGTCATTTATTTAATGTAAACCCATTTACCACTAATATTGAGTCGAGAAATTACAAATGGGAAGCTTTTAACGAGTACATCAAAATGGGGAAAACAGAATTGTTTGATGAGGGAGCTAAGGACGAGGATTTTGAAGAATTGCTAGAAATGAATATTGATGAGTAAGAAACGCAGAAATAAGAAACCAGTAGTAAAGCATAACGAAAAAGCTGCTATTGGGATTCATTTAAATTATATAAAGGCGTTGAGTGAAATGCTTGGTTGTGCCGATGCTGTAAGTATATTAACACAGCATGAAAAAAAAGAAATTTATATGAATCGGATGCATTTTATGCAACCAAAAATTATGGATGTTTGCCAGATTAGTAAACGTAAAATTAAATTTCACACTTATTTCTGTCAACATTTTTGTAAAGAGAAAGGATCTGTTTTTGTAGATGGGCATGAATCTGTTTCAATTATTGCACTAATAGCTGTTCAGCAATTCATAAAATGGCTCGATTTTGTTCCAAATGAAAGAAAAAATAAAATTACTAAGGCTTTTCAACCCTTAATAGAACATTTTGGTAAAAATGAACAACCAATAAGAGACTTGTATGTGAATTACAATAGGATTCTTCTTTTTTCGAACTTATGCACCGCTACAATGCACAGTTTCAAAACGGCATATGAATACAGAAAAAAAGGAGTATCTGGCTTGTACCATACCATATCTATATATAGTATAGAGCCACGCGTATGTCAGGTGAAATTGAAAGGAATTAAAAGAACTGTCTATCAGCTATGTTTTCAGTCTGTAAATGATAAACCAAACTGGCTGACTATTTCAGTAATAAAGTTATCCCATTTGTATCAAGGTACTGAAAAAGAGATTCCAGTTTATATTCAAAATCATGCTCTTAAAAGATTTACTAGTCGAACTATGCCTCTTGGTGAGCAGGCTGCACAAGCCTCTATGGAGAGTAGTTTTCGAATGAATGAACCATTGGTTTATAAAAATAACGTGCTGTTTGTAATGGATTACAATAAACTAAAATTGGGGTACTTTATTGGCAAGCCAGTTGGTGATATGTTAGTAATTACCACATTTCTTTTTGTAACTCAGCATGGCACTCCTGAGGGAGATCAATTGGAAAAACGATCAGGCTTAAGTAAAGAGGAAATAAGCTATTGGAATATTGCAGGGCTCGAAACATTTGCTTCAAATAAAATGAACTTCGATCAATCTATTTATACTCTCTTTAAGGATTGTGGTTTAGATTATCTTTTTGAAGCCAATAAGGAGATCAAAATAGAAGAGAGTCTTAATTACAATTGGGAAGCATTAAATAATTACATCAATATGGGTAAAACAGAACTATTTGATGAAGGTGCTAAGGATGAAGATTTTGAAGAATTACTGATAGACGAGCCTGGAGTTGTGGTCGACGAAATGGAATTGGAGTGAAAATCTATTAGGGAATGTTTAACTTCATTTTAGACACTGATTAAATATGATTTCCATTGATTTTAAAAAAACAAAAACTTCGGTCTTGAACATCAATCATATTTGAATCATTAAAATCTGCGTTTAAGTAACTGTTGTGATCTATAACACTTGACTCGTGATAAGCACTAATAAAAAACGCTGTCAGCTACGAGCAGGCTGACAGGTTTTAACGCATATTCCTCAAAACACCTATAAACAGGCCGTTTTGCCTTAACCAAATTTGCTGCGGACTCATGACAAGCCATCAGATGGGCATCTGCAGGGCTACAGGTGCTTGCCCAGCCGTCATTTGCTTATCTGTAGCGTTGCAGGTGGTCGCCCGACCATTAAATGACTACCTGCACGGCTGCGAGTGCTCGCCCAAGCATTATTTGATCATCTGCAAAGCTGCAGGTGGTCTCCATACCGTTATTTGCATGCCTGCACGGCTGCAGGTCATCATCCGATGGTCGTTTAAGAATAAAAATTGCTACAGATTGCCTTTTTGTGCAAAAAATCAAAATAAAATAGTTAACTAAACACAAATAAATAAGAATTTGTATGTTTAGTAGGTGAAAATATTCTATATTTATATCTCTTGTTTAACAAGTGTCGCAATTATATTCACGTAAAGAATTTAGAGATGTTAAAGAAAATGTATTTTAGTTTGTTGCAACTTAACGATTTGTTGGGGTATAGCAACGAGATAAACACCTACTTGCAAACCGCCGATATGGAAGGTTTGCAAATAACCACTGCCGTAAATAAGCTAAGTGGGAATGTTGAAAAGGGCTTAGGTGTTGCCAACAGGACAAAATCAAGTCAGTTTACAGAGCGTTTACGATTTTTTGATCATAGACGAGATGAATCGTTTATCGCTTTTCGTAATTTTATGGAAGCATCAACGCATCGTAAAGATGATAGCCTTGTTCAGGCTGGTGAACAAATTTGTCGTAGTATTAGATCTCACAATTGGAGCTTGTTTAGTAGAGGCTATAAAGTTCAATCGGCAAAAATGGCTAGTTTAATTAAAGAATTAGATTTGCCTGTAAATCAGGAATTAATTAGTCAGTTGACCGCCCTGTCGTGGTATACTGATATGGTAGAGGATAATACAGCCTTTAATCAGTTAAACGAGGACAAAAGCCTTTCAGTTAAGTCGGAGATAGATTACGATACCGAAGAAGTGTATAAAAACGTGCGAATTGCTTGCGAAGAGTTGTTTGAAGCTATTGAAGTGCTAAATCGCATTGCACCGAACGAAAAATACACAACTATAGCTCAATTTATAAACGAGTGTACTCAAAAGTATATGGTGGTTGTTCGTTCAAGAAACACCAAAAATGAGAATGCCAAAACAGAAGTAACAGAGGCTTAATAAAAAAGCTGAGGCTCCTTAAATTCTCATATTAACCCGCTAAAGTTTAAAAAGGGAATTGAGGGCCTCGGCTTGCTGATAAAAATACAATCATTTTTTTATTAGTATCTATTATGACTCGATATTATTTACAAAGCGACATAAACAAGTATAATCCTCCTAGAGATAGGGGGATTTTTTATTAAATATGAGTTAGCTTTCATTTTCATAATTGAAATGAATATCTTCAAGACCTGAATTTAACCCAAAAGGAAACCTAATGAAATTGATCTGTATATCGGATACACATGGTAAGCATAGCGATGTTAAGTTAACACCAGCTGATATGATTATTCATGCAGGAGACATGAGTGAGATGGGGACTAAGGAGCAAATTCAAGATTTTATCGATTGGTTTTCATCTCTCGATTATCGGTATAAAATATTGGTGGCTGGTAACCACGATTTCTTTTTTGAGCAAGCCACATCGAAAGAAATAAGAAAGATGATTCCCAAAGGCGTTATTTACCTTTGCGATTCAGGTGTTGAGATTGAAGGGGTTAAGTTTTGGGGATCGCCTGTTCAGCCTTGGTATCACAATTGGGCTTTTAATAAAAGTGTGAAGACGATTAGTAAACATTGGAACGAGATACCAAATGATACCGATATTTTAATTACGCATGTACCACCACAGAGCATTTTGGATAAGAATAGGAGAGATGAGCTGTGTGGTTGTCCGCAATTAACCCCTCGAGTTAAAGAGGTGAAGCCACGCTACCATATTTTTGGTCACATTCACGAAAGTTATGGTGTGCTCGAATCTGATGGGGTCATTTATATGAACTGTAGCAGTCTTAATAATCTGTACGAATATCAGAATGAACCCATATTAATTGATCTCGATTTCTAATAAAGATGTTATCTTCAAGTTTGAAAACCTTCTATACACGCTAATATGATGGATAAAAAAAGCAATAAGTTTATATATAGTATTGTGGTGCCAACTATACTTGCAATGAGCATGTTTGTGGTGTCGTTTTATGTCATAATCATTCCTTTGTTCGAGCAGAGTATGATGGATAGGAAGAAGGAGATGATAGGCGAACTGACTAATACAGCTTGGAGTGTTTTGGCTGAATATAAGGATGCCTATGAAAGTGGCTCATTATCGTTTAAGGAGGCACAAGAGAGAGCAGCAGATCAGATTGAGAAAATGAGGTATGGTAAGGAACAGAAGGATTATTTCTGGATTATATCAACCAGCCCTACTATGATTAGGCACCCATATAGACCAGAGCTAAATGGTAAGGATATGTCTAATTTCGCGGATACTCATGAAAATATAGTGTTTGTAGATGCTGCTAAATTGGTGAAAGAAAAAGGCGAAGGAACTATAGAATATTACTGGCAATGGAAAGACGATGCCACTAAGGTTGTGCCTAAATTATCGTATGTAAAAGGATTTGAAGATTGGAATTGGATTATTGGTACGGGTATTTATCTCGAAGATGTGCAGCTTGAGATCAAGAATTTAAAGAAATCCTTATTTCGAGTTTCATTCATTATCGTACTCTTAATGCTTGTTATTTTGGTCTACATTCTACGACAGTCTATGGCCATTGAGAATAAGAGGCTAAAGGCAGAGGAGCAATTGCGCTTATCCATCCAAAAATATAAAAGCCTTGTTGATGCATCGACGGAAGGAACATTGATGTTGGTAAAGGGCAAAGTCGTGTTTACAAATATCAAATTTATTAGTTTCCTGAAGGATGAAAATGAGGCTTTGGTGGGAACTGACTTTTCGAGTTTGTTTAGAAAAAATTGGGACGAAATGGTTTCGATGATAACCAACCCTAAGAAAACGTACACCTTCGAGACAGAATTGCTTCATGCGAAAGCGGGTATGCAGAATGTTGTTGTTTCTGTAACTCAGATCACGCAATCGGGACAAATTGGGTATATCATAGCAGTAAGAAATGTAACCGAGAATAAACGCCTAAGGTTGGATGCTCAGAAAATATCAGACGATATTCAACTGTCTTTGCAGCTAATGAATCAGCCTGTTCACAACCTAATCAATAAGAATGTAACCTGTAGTTTAAGCGAAACGATTAGCGATGTTGCAAAAATCATGACAGATAATCGTTCTAAACTGATTTGTGTTAAGGAAAAAGAAGATATAATTGGTGTTGTTACCGATACGGATTTAAGAAGAAGGGTGTTGGCAAAAAATGAGGCAGCCGATAAGCCTATTTATTCTGTAATGACATCGCCCGTAAAATCGATTAATCAGGATGCTTTATTGTATGAGGCGGTCCTACTATTCGAGCAGAAAGACATCACGCACTTATTAGTCGAAGATAACTACGGACAAATTGTAGGAAATATTAGTAGTAAGCAATGTTTGGAAATGCAACGTAATTCATTGAGTTACCTAATTCGAGAGATTAATGCTTGTTTCGTCATTAGCGACCTGAAGAAAATATACGATAAGGTGCCAATCCTTGTTCAAGCAATTTTTACAAGTACTGAAAATATAAACAGTGTTTCTCGAATGATTACTTCTATTGCTGATGCAATTAATAAGAGAATAATTGAAATTGCACTAAGTGAAGTGGGAGAGCCTCCTTGTAAATTTGCCTTCGTAGCTATGGGAAGTGAAGGTCGTGGTGAGCAAACTCTAAACGCAGATCAGGATAACGCCATTGTTTTTGAAGATGATAAGGAAGAGAATAAGGACTACTTTTTACGTTTATCAGAGATTATTAATGAAAACCTACATGCCATTGGTTATTCGAGGTGTAAGGGCGATTTAATGGCTGGAAATCCAGAGTGGTGTAATTCTATAAATGTTTGGAAAGATTACTTTTCAAATTGGATTAATAATCCAGATATGTCTAACGTTCTAGACAGCTCGATATTCTTTGATATGCGTTTAATTTATGGAAGTGATGAGCTTGTGACGAGTCTATTCGATCACGTTCACGCTAGTTTAGATGGGAATGTAGCATTCTTCAATCAACTCGTTAAAACGGTTACTCAAAAGAAGCCTATCATCGAAAAGAAACATGTTGATATCAAGCAGTTCTTAGTGCCTATAATTGGTTATTTAAGAATTCATTCACTTCACAATGCCTTGCCTGAGACAAATAGCTTATTACGCTTAAATAAGCTAATGGCTCACGATGTGATTCCTGAGAAGACAGGTGAGCAGATTGAAATGATTTACAACTTTTTAATGCACTTGCGTATTAAATGGCAGCTTGACCTACTCCTTGATAATGATTCGCCCGATAATTTGATTCAATTGAAGGATTTAACGGATATAGATAAGGGAACTTTAAAAAAGATAGTAAGCGAAATAACCAAGCTTCAAGACGATTTACAGAAATTCTTTAAAGTATCGGAATATCAGCAATAATTTAAGCTGTCCCAGATATAAAAATAGCCCTACTTTATTATAAAGTAGGGCTATTTTTGTGCAATATTCTTACAGGATAAACATACCCTTTTTTTATCAATAACACTTCTTTGGGCAAAACCCTGCGGGTCGGGCTATCCGCACTCGCTCTTTGTTAAATAAAAGACAAAGGAGCTCAAACAAACACTACTATCCCTTTTGCAAAATAAACATCACTCTGCTAGAAACTCTTAATTCATAACTTATAATTATAAATTAGTTAACCTTTATAAGTTGAATGTCGAAGATAAGTACGGATCCGCCAGGGATTGAACCATTATCCTCAATTCCATATGCCAAATGAGCAGGAATAAATAGAATACCTTCACCGCCTTCTTTAAAAAGTTGCATGCCTTCAATCCAGCCAGGAATAACTTCCGCCATATTAATCTCAAAGCTTTGGTTTTGGTCGAAGGCTTCACCATCGGTAAAATAGCCAAAGTAGTTAATCGTAATATTCGAATCAGGGCTTGGACACTTGCCGTCACCCTCCTTGAAAATCGAGTAGTATAAACCAGAATCTGTTTTCTGGGCATCTAGCTTATTTGCCTTTATATAAGCTTTGATAGCTTCTTCGTTCTGGTGCTTAAATCTATATTTCTTCATTTTTTTGTATTCTATTCTACAATATAGGGGAAGAGAAACGCTCTTCGATGCAAAGTTACTATTTCCCTTCTTTATATAGTAAGGTTTTGAGACAAGATTGATCGTGGGAAGATTTGAAATGACTTATTACTAGAAAGAAAATTTTAGCCTTACACTTATATGGTTCAAGCATCAGAGCTCTTTTTCCATAATGTAATCGTCCATTACAAAATCATTACCAATATCAATCACGATATCCCTTAGCTGCTTAAACCCTATTTTTTCGTAAGCTTTAATTGTTTCTATATTGTTTTTATTAACTGTAAGCGATATCGTTTGGTATCCCAAGTGTTCGGCTGTTGTTTCAAGAAAGTGCATGGTCTTTTTACCGATGCCTTTACCTCTCCATTCTCTCAAAATATAGATTTTGCTTAAAAATAAGCATTCCTTTTTTTTGTAATAGGAGAGATAACCCACATTGGAGCCCTGATGCGTGATGAGGTAATATAAAGCTCCCTCTTCAATCTGATCTTTTATTGCCTCTACTGTTTGATACTTTTTAAGCATGTAATCAACTTGTCGGGCTCCAATAATATCGGTGTAATATTCCTTCCAAATGATTGAGGCCAAATCAGAGATAGTTTTGTAATCATATTCGGTATTTGCGATGTTTATTTTTGTCATAACTACTGGGTTTATTGCATAGATGTAGTACTGAACGATTACTCTCCTAAACCTTTTCGAGCACAAGGGCTATTCCCTGTCCAACGCCAATGCACATGGTGCAAAGGGCTCTCTTTGAATTCGAACGCTGAAGCTGATATAAGGCTGATGTCACAATTCTGGCACCACTCATTCCCAAAGGATGTCCCATAGCTATTGCGCCTCCTAATGGGTTAATCCGGGGATCATGATCCTTAATCCCAAGTTCACGAATACAGGCAAGTGCCTGGGCTGCAAAAGCCTCATTAAGTTCGATAATATCCATCTCATCTAGCTTTAAGCCCAAGTGTTTTAAGAGTCCATTTGTAGCTGGAACGGGTCCCATACCCATAGTTCGGGGCTGAACACCAGCGGTTTTCATGCCCAGAATTTTAGCCTTGGCTTTTAAACCGTATTTCTTTACAGCCTTTTCGGAGGCAATAATCAAAGCAGCAGCACCGTCGTTCACGCCCGATGCATTCCCGGCTGTAATACTTCCATTTTCGCTAATCAGTGTTTTTAAAGATGCTAACTTATCAAGCGACGTTAATCGAGGATGTTCGTCTTTATCTACTCGTATGGCTTCACTTTTACGTTGAGGAATAAATACGGGGATTATTTCATCAGCTAGAAAACCTTTGTATTGTGCAGCATGCGCTTTTTCTTGACTCCATTGTGCAAATTTGTCCTGATCTTCCCGACTGATATTATAATCATCAGCAATATTTTCGGCTGTTTCTATC
>TARA_R110001583_G_scaffold47395_8_pt1 | contig 14808 bp, 13 predicted proteins | sample TARA_R110001583 | Tara Oceans TARA_R110001583 (sample SAMEA4398432) | marine metagenome | biome: Polar Biome; feature: [MES] marine water layer (ENVO:01000295) within the mesopelagic zone...; material: water (ENVO:00002006), including particulate matter (ENVO:01000060) such as...... | reverse complement strand
AATGGGATTGGGAATGGTGTATAAATCACAGGAATATCTACACTTAATGAGTTTGGATCTTGATCAGGAAAGTCCAAAACTTCACTCGCATCATAACTAAAGATATCTTCCTCGGTATATTTAATGTGAATACCATCTTCCTCAAAATATATCGTTTTATCCTCGCCCTCTTCTTCATGCTGATCTAGCAAATATTGAAGCGTAAATTCTCCATGCCCAACTGGTGCAACAAAGTTTGGTTGCCAGTCAACTTTATCAGATAGTTTGTCGAAATCATAGTCATCAGAATCGACGCATGATTTAAAAGGTATAGTCAAGAAACAAAACAAGACTAAATAGATGGGGATTCTAATTTTTCTTTTCATTATAGAATAGTTTGATAGTGTGGTTTCATGTTTAAATACTATAAAAGCATAAGCAAAACTACTCATCCTTTTCCTAAAAAAACGACTTAACTACAAATTAACTTACCTTAGAAAAGTATGTCTTTGTCATAAGAATTCATTATTTCACGGAATAATTTAGTAAAAAGTTCCTGTCATCACAAGTAAACAAATAGAAACCTTTTTGTAAACCTTTTGAAAATGCGATCGAAAAAGCTGTATTTCCTTTCAGCGGAAAGCCTCTGTGGTTCTCACCGTTAGTTGTGATTAAGTGTATTTCATTATCATTATTTAAGCAGATACCAATCTCACATTTAGTTCTTGAGAATTGGTAAACCGCTGGAGCTGCCGAGATCGTTGAAGAAAATGCCTTTCCCAATATTTTGCTCCCATTGGTTTCGTAAACCTCTAATTTATTGTGATTGCTAATGATATATTCAGAAGCCCCATCAGCATCTATATCGCGGGCTACAAAATGATGCTCATTATCTAATCCTGATAAATTCTTAGTCTCAACATTTCCGTTCATATAGAAATATTGAATATTCCCTTCTCTATCAGTAGTAACCAATCTATCGGTATGTTTAGAATTACCAGCTTCAAAATAGAAGATGTTATTCTTCGATTTAGCAATCTGCTTCTTCGGCTTTAAACGAACCTGTCCTTTTCTGTTTAAAAAGTAAACTCGATATTCATCAGCAAATACAATATAATCCTTCCCCCCTATTCTAAAGTGTTGAATTTCGCTAATAATTGGGTTTTCAGCCTTTTTGAATTTCCAACCATCAAGAAGTTTACCATCTTTTGAGTAGGCATATACCTTTTGATCTTGCCCAGGAACAAAGAATCGATAACTTCTATTATTACTGTAATCAAAAACGGAAAGGCCTCTTGCTGCTTTCGAACGCAAAAGAACTGGATAAATCCCAACGTCTTTCCCATTTCGATCTACTAAATGCAACTTATCTTCTGTAACAAATACATATTGCAGCTTATTGTTTCTGAATGCATCTACTTGGTGTACTTCGCCAACAATTGGAGAAGATAGTGATCGTTTCCAAAGAATTCTACCCGACGCTGGATTGATAAGGTAGAGCTGGTTGTTTAAATCTTGAACCAAAATTTCCTTCTCTTTTGTGTAATGATTTTTGACTAAGAAAGGTTTGTGAACAAATGCAGTATCCAATCGAGATTCCCAAACTGTTTGCGGAGCCAATTCCAAAACAGGATTGTGTTTCACAAAAATATTGTTGTAAATCAAATCTTCATTGGCAGTCATCTGAAGACCAATAGCCTGAAATTTATTCAAACATTCTCGTTGTTCAATTAAATCTTCTTTAAAATCCTCGTTAAAGAAACTAGAAATAACCTTATTCGATCGAGGCATTGATGTATAGAAAAAGAAATTAGCCTTATTCGACAGATATTCCTTACTCTCATCGTAAACAGGATCTTTATCTAGGGTTTTTCCCAAGAAAGAAGCATGTACAAATTCTGATAACTGAGCTTTAGTCTCTCCGAAAATCAGGTAATTATCAAAAATGGTAACATAGTTTGAAGGAGCTCCTTTAAACATTCTACCAAATATTTTCTCGAAGATTAAATCGTCAGGCATTCTAAATACATCAAACTTTGTAGCACCGTCAAGTTTTAAGGTTGTTGAATAATACGATAAGCTACGTTTTGTTTTCTCAGCATAGCCAGATAACATACTTACCAATTTATCTTTCGCTGCGCTTGCCGATTTTGTTCTAATTATAGAAAACTGGTTATCTACTTGATTGTCCAGATATACTAAAGCAATCTCCTTATGAATAATTGAGTAAAACAGATTTTCAAAATCTGATCCAGTTTTATTCTTCAATATTTTTAAACCAGCTAGGTAAGCCTCCATGCCATCGCTTCCTTCTAGAAATTTTCTGTATGCCATCTTGTGCTGATTAGGATCATTCAATCCAAGAATAGCAACTAAACCTGAATTTGCAGGCAAAACTGACTCCATATCCATTTTAACAGCATCTTGTTTCATGAAAACGTTTAGATAGTTATTTTCTTGCTGGTTGGAGTAGGTGAAACCATTCAATAGCACTAAATGATCACGAAAACTAAGGTCTAACTCAACCCAGTTTCCCAGATGTGAATAGTTTTTGATCTGTGATTTAATTCCCTTATCAAAAAATGAAGCAAACTGCTTCTGACAATTCTTTAAGTTAAAATATATATTCGCATCAACATTTTCTCCTTTGGTTTTAAAAACCTGATCGAATCCTTTTGATTCCGTAATAGAACCTGACTCATCAAGTTGCCTAGCAGAATTCTCTAGGTAAATCATTGATGAACTCACTAACATTAAGCCATTCGAAAAACAAAAATGGATAAACTCTTTTTCAGAATTAGTTTTAGGAAGTGTGTATAAACTTAAGCCATTGTACTTACGACTCTTCAACTCCTTTTTAGAGTTCAAGTTATTTTGGATGAAGGATTCAATTCTCTTTTCCTCAAGATAACTTCGAACAGGTAATACATAAAGATATTCAACCTGATTTCTTCCCATTGTCTGACTAGCAATAGTCAATGATCGATCTAAATCCAATTCTGACTCTGAAGACGAGTCGTTAATCAAACTAGAAAAGTCCTTTAGGTTTTTATTTATATCGCTAAGTGTTTTAAACTGGCAAAGTTCTTTCCAAACACCTTTATTCTCTCCCAATCTTGAAATCAAATCTTCCAAATCATCAAAATGAATCATTATCTCAGAAGAAGAAGGAATTGCTAGAAAGTGGTCACTTGTTTTATACTCTTTCTGTTTTTGCATATAGAAATAGGCCATTATGAGTATTCCTATAAAGAATATGGCCAACAGGGGAATCAAACTTTTTTTTTGCATACAGACAGGTTTCTCAGCAGATTTAGAACATTAAAAACAAAATTAACAAATTATACTAAATTACATTGTTCATTTTGGCTTGCTTTTAGTTAAAAAACAGATGTTTCGAGAGCTCTCTTTTTAATTTAAGTATCTGTTGTATCTTTGCAGTCAAATTAAAAAATATCAATCGCGATTTTAGTCAATTTGAATTATGAGTATACTTCAGATTTACACTGTGGTTTTTAATCAATCGTGCTAGGCTCTTAATAAGGTTATAAAGTGAAGATAGGAAATTTAGATTTAGGGAATCAGCCAGTATTACTGGCACCCATGGAAGATGTGACCAACCCACCATTTCGTTTATTGTGCAAACAATATGGCGCCGATTTAATGTACACTGAATTTGTATCATCCGATGCGCTTATTCGTTCGGTAAATCGTACAATGAAAAAGCTAACCATTCTTGAAGATGAGCGCCCGGTTGCCATTCAAATTTATGGGAAAGATTTAGACGCAATGGTTGAAGCGGCGAAGATTGTTGAGCAAGCCAATCCTGAATTTATCGACCTCAACTTTGGTTGCCCCGTGCGTAAAGTTGCCACTAAGGGAGCTGGAGCAGGAATGCTTCAGAATATCCCATTGATGCTTAAGATTACCGAAGAGGTTGTTAAAGCTGTTAAGATTCCTGTCACGGTTAAAACCCGATTAGGTTGGGACGAAGATTCTAAAATCATAGTTGATCTTGCAGAACAATTACAGGATACAGGAATTCAAGCATTGACCGTTCATGGACGAACACGTGCCCAAATGTATACAGGTCAGGCCGATTGGGATTTGATAGGGAAAGTAAAGAACAACCCACGCATGTACATTCCAATTATTGGAAATGGAGATATAACAAATCCAATAGTTGCTAAAGAAGCCTTTGATAAATATGGTGTAGATGCCATTATGATTGGGCGTGCTGCTGTTGGTAAGCCTTGGATTTTCCGTGATGTGAAGCACTACCTTCAGACAGGAGAACTCTTAGCTCCTGCAACCGTAGCTCAGCAAGTTGAAATGCTAAAACAACAAATAGATGCTGCAATTGATTGGATAGATGAAAAACGTGGCATCCTACATATGCGTCGTCATATGGCTGGTATGTTTAAGGGGCTATACAACTTCAAATCAACCCGTATTGAAATGCTTCGTTCAGGAAACTACGATGAACTTATGCTTATCCTTGATCGTATTTCAGTCCAATGGGGAGAAAATATTTCTGAAGATTAGATATCTTCTAAATCTCACAAAATAAAAAAGCTGGTCAAGTCGAAAGACTAACCAGCTTCTTTTATATTATCTCGTTAAAACTACTTCATTAACTTAGGTAGTTCACTCACAAAGTATGCAGGATTTGAAATTTTGTATTCTTCACTTCGCTTACTCCAAGTCATTGTTGCTTTTGTAATAATATTCGATTGTAATAAGGCAATTTGCTCAAGATTTAAACTCAAATAAGATTTAAAGGTTGAAAAACCATACTTCACATATTCTTTCGGCTCGAACTCTTCTGTATAAATCAAATCAACAACTTGGCCTCCCATTAATTCAAGACTAATCTTGCCTCCTTTTTTAATATAGCCGAAGTAAGAATAACCTTCACCTGTCATTACTTTCCAATCAATATTTAATTTAACCTCTCCATCTTTCGAAACAAGGTTAAAATCAGCATTCACAATGTTCTTAAGCTTAAAGTATTTCTTAAGTTTCGCACTTGGTCCATTCAAGAAGTTTAACTTCTGAGTTTCAGTATCCTTTAACTCAATCATCGCATCAATTACTTTAGATTTCTCAACAACTACTTGACTTCCAGTTGGCGCTTTTTCACTTGGCTTATCATCAACATATTTCCAAGTACCATTTTCAAATAAAATAACTACTCTACCTGAGTTAGTTTTTGCAACCTGTTGAGCCTGCATAGTCATGCTCACAGCAATAAAAAATAAAACAAAAAGAAAAATACGAGTCATAACTTAATTTTTAGTTCTTATTATGGTTCCCTATCACAATCATTATAATTAACGCTAAGTACAATTTCATTGTACTGAAGAGATTCAAATTTTGAGAAGATTATTCTATTGAAAATCGATTAACCTACATTTAAGAATTTTCGGGTAAGATACCTAACTGGTAAACGAGAAGCTAAATAGCCAATAATAACAACAGTTACAAAAACCAAGCTTACGTCTAAGAATTCAATTCGAACAGGGTATTTTGAGAAGATAAAATTGTCGGCTCCAGTAATTTTAATCAGACCAAACTTAAGCTGTAGGTAACAAATTAAAACGCCGAGAATAGTCCCTATCACAGCTCCTGAAAGTGAAATAAGCCAACCTTCGAGTAAGAAAATTCGCTGAATCAGAGTTTTATTCGCTCCTATACTTTTCAATGTCTCAATATCATTTTGCTTATCGATAATGAGCATACTTAAAGAGCCAATAATATTGAATGAGGCAATAACGAGAATAAAAGCCAAAATAAAAAAGATAGCTGTTTTCTCTGTTTCCATCATTTTAAAAAGAACATCATGTTGCTGAAAACGGTTCTTCACGATATAATCCTCACCAAGTAGATTTTGAATATCCTCTTGAACCTCATCAGACTGATCAGCATTCTTCAATTTAATTTCAATGGCACTAACCTCCTCTTTTCTATCGAACAAACGACGAGCAAAAGCCATTGGAACCAATACATATTGTGAATCGAAATCTTCTTGAATAGCAAAGATACCTTTAGCAAAAAGAAATTCTATCTTAAATGCATCCATCGGATTGTGACCAATTTTAGCATTCCTTTTAGGCACATAGAACTTAATAGGGTCGATAAAATTTAAACCTACACCTAAACTTCTCGCAACGCCATATCCCATTACAGCATACTCCCGATTCTTCTCTTCAAGTAAAAATTTCCCATCTGTCAACATGGTGTCAATACCCGTCATCAAAGCAAAATCTTCACTTACGCCTTTCACAATGGCTGGTCGTTGACGATTACCATATTTCAATAGAGCATTATCCTCCAAAGCTTCTGCATAAAACAGAACCTTTTCCATCTTTTTTATTTGATCAAACTCTAGAGAATTTGGAACAAAGGATTTTCCAACTACTGCGGTAATTTTTAGATCGGGATCGAAACTACCAAACAGATTCGAAATTAAACCATTAAGACCATTAAAGGCAGATAGAACGATAATTAAAGCCATTGTACCTAAACTTACACCAACCACCGATATCATTGAAATGATATTGATAACATTCTGCTTCTTTTTAGAAACTAAGTAACGTTTGGCTATGTAAAAAGGTAAATTCAATGAGTAAGCTTAAAATTTATCGTTCTCTAACTACTTGGAATACGCACAATTACTCATTCAAAATTGAATCAATATTTGCAATATAATCTAGTGAATCATCTATAAAGAAAGTTAATGATGGCACAACTCTTAATTGTTTCGCCACACGATTCCCTAATAAACGACGCAAGTTTTTAGTTTGAACTTTCACCATCTTCAAAACAGCTTCTGACTGATCTGATGGGAAAATACTTAAGTAAATTCTTGCTAATCCTAAATCAGGACTAATTCTAACACGAGTAACTGAAATCATCTTTCCTTGAAAAAGGTTGCGCGATTCCATTTGAAAAATCTCACTCATATCCTTTTGCAATAATCTTGATATCTTACTCTGTCTAGTTGATTCCGTTGATTCCATTATATATGATTTTCTTTGTTTCTAAATTATCTTCGCAAAGATAAGGATTAATCTATAATAGATGGTATCGCTTTAATATTGAAGGTTTTTATTTAATATTTTTCTATTATGAATTCAAAACAGATCTCTTATTTAACAGATAAAACATCGACATTGAACAAAAAGTTCATTTTTTAACAAAATTAATTCCCTATATTAGGCTTGTAGTTCACCTGTTAATCGCTAACGATAAATTAATATATGGCTTTAATTAATTCCATTGTTTCCTGGTTCAACACCAAACGTCTTTCTGAAATTGAATTCACGAAAGAACACCCTATTGATACTCAGCACGAAGTCTTAACTCAACTATTAGACACGGCTAGGAACACGGAATGGGGACAGAAGCATGACTTTCAATCCATTAACTCATTAAATAATTTTAAAGAGCGTCTTCCAATCCAAACCTATGAAGACATTGAACACTTTGTTGATAGATTACGTAAAGGGGAACAAAATATATTTTGGCCAAGCGAAATCAAGTGGTTTGCAAAATCATCAGGTACAACAAACTCAAAAAGCAAATTTATTCCTGTAAGTAAAGAAGCCATGGAAGATTGTCATTTTCGTGGAGGAAAAGATATACTAACATTATACACATCATTGTTTCCAGATACGGGAATTCTTAAAGGTAAAGGGCTTACTTTGGGAGGATCGCATCAAATCAATAACCTTAGTAACGAATCTTACTATGGCGATTTATCCGCAATATTAATTCAAAATCTTCCTTTCTGGGCTGATTTTATTCGTACGCCAGATACTTCCATCGTACTTTTAGACGAATGGGAAGAGAAACTTGACAGGATGACCGAGGCAACTCTTAATGAAAATGTCACAAGTCTTTCGGGAGTTCCTTCTTGGTATTTGGTTCTATTAAAACATGTTTTAAAGGTTAGTGGGAAAAAGAGCATTCATGAAATCTGGCCTAATCTTGAGTTATTTGTTCATGGTGGCGTTTGCTTCGATCCTTATCGAAATCAATTCAACTCTCTACTAGCTTCTGATAAGATGAATTATATGGAAACCTATAATGCATCAGAAGGTTTTTTTGGTATTCAAGACGATCTTAATGACGAATCTATGTTGTTAATGCTCGATTATGGCATTTACTATGAATTCATTCCTCTTGAAAATGTGAATGATGAAAATCCCAAGGTATTAAGTCTTGAGGATGTTGAATTATATAAAAACTACGCTATCATTATCACCACAAATGGAGGTTTATGGCGATACCAAATTGGCGATACAGTACAATTCACTTTGCTAAAACCCTTCAAGTTCAAAATTTCCGGGAGAACAAAGCTCTTTATAAATGCTTTTGGTGAAGAAATTATTATCGACAATGCAGAAAAAGCCATGCAATTGGCTTGCAGAAAGACCGATGCCATTATAATAGATTATATGGGCGCTCCTATCTTTATGGATGATAATAGAAAAGGTACGCATCAGTGGCTAATTGAATTTGAGAAAGCTCCTTCGAATATTGATGAATTCAACTATCTATTTGACAATGCCTTGATGAGCCAAAATTCAGATTATGAAGCTAAACGTTATAAAAACATCACTCTTGACAAACCTGTTATAACTATTGCTCGTTCGGGATTATTCTATGATTGGTTAAAGAAAAAAGGTAAGTTAGGTGGCCAAAACAAAGTGCCTCGATTAGCTAATAATAGAGAGTTGATTGATGAAGTTTTGAGCATGAATCAGATTTAAATCGTATAGAATGAAATTCATTATTAGTTTTATGTGTCTAATTGCTTCACTTCACTCCTATGCACAAAAAAATCATCAAATATTAGAAGTCGATCATCTTGGCAACATCTATACAATAAATGGAATAGAACTAACGAAATACTCATCTACTGAAGAAGTTCTTTCAAATTTTTCAGATGCTCTACTTGGAGAAATTACTTCTATCGATGTATCTAACCCTCTTCGATTACTATTGTTTTACAAAGAATTTAATCAAGTTTTATATCTCGATCAGAGCTTAAGCTCAATTGCAGATCCAATAGATCTGTACACTTACTCAGATAATGAAACACAATTATGTTGCGATGCTTCTTCTGGAGGTTTTTGGATGTACAATAGTGATGACAATCAAGTTTTTCAAATTTCAAGACAAGGTGAGATAATTAACAAAAGTGATCTATTAACTTCCTACTTCAAGAGAATTTCTCCTTCAAAAATGATAGAATATCAAGAAAAACTCTACTTTTTAATTCCTTCTCGAGGCCTCCTCATCCTAAATAGGTTTGGTCATTTTATTCAGCAAGTACCACTCACTGAAATCGTAGATTTTTGTTTTGACAACCAAGATCTCCTCTATCTGAAAGATAACACTTGGTTTAAATATGAACCAATGGTGACATCGGACTCTATCATTTTTCAACTAAATGATTCAAGCGAGAATGTAAGTCGAATTCTAGACAATAAAATCTATGTTTTTAGTGAAGACCAAATATCAATAAGATCACTAAAAGACTGATACAAAAGCCATCCATTCCCGAACTAAACTCAAGGAATTGCATTCCTCAAAATAATGCTTATTTTTAGTTGATTTTTTCAAAAAACAAAACTGAACATAACGATGCATATTGCTGTAGCAGGAAATATTGGGGCTGGCAAAACGACTTTAGCCGGGCTACTTTCAAAACATTATGGCTGGGAAGCTCACTTCGAGGATGTTGACGAAAACCCATATCTAAACGATTTTTACGAAGATATGCAGCGTTGGTCTTTTGCGCTTCAAATTCACTTTTTGAATTCACGTTTTAACCAAGTACAGGCTCTACGCCAATCTGGTAAAAAAATAATTCAGGATAGAACAATCTACGAAGACGCTCATATTTTTGCGCCCAACTTGCACGCAATGAATTTGATGCTTGATCGAGATTTTGAAAATTACACTGCTCTTTTTGATGTCATGAGTGGCTTAATTCAACCTCCTGATTTGCTTATCTATTTGCGAGCTTCAATCCCAACTTTAGTCAAGCATATTCAAAACAGAGGTCGCGATTATGAAGAAACAATTCGCCTTGACTATTTAAAACGTCTTAACGAACGCTACGAAGCTTGGATCTCGAATTACGACAAAGGAAAGTTACTTATTATCGATGTGGATAATATTGATTTCATTGAAAACCCTAAGGATTTATCAGAGGTAATCAGTAAAATTGATGCTAATATCCACGGTCTTTTCGCAGAAAAATAGTTTAGATATTCTTTCGAATCTCAGTTTATGCAAATACCTATCTGACTCTAATCAGATTTACACACAGAAAATAATATCGCTATGCATATCGCAATTGCAGGAAATATAGGCTCAGGAAAAACAACACTTACAGAATTACTTGCCAAACAATATGGCTGGGAAGCTCACTTCGAAGAAGTGGATGAAAATCCATACTTGAACGACTTCTACGATGACATGAAAAGATGGTCATTCAACCTTCAAATCTATTTTCTAAAAAGTCGTTTTACTCAGATCATGAATATTAGAAAGTCTGGAAAAAATATTATTCAGGATAGAACGATATATGAGGATGCTCAGATTTTTGCGCCCAATTTATATGACATGGGCCTAATGAGTGAACGTGATTTTAATAATTACTCTAAGCTTTTCAAACTGATGAGTTCTATGATTCAAGCTCCTGATCTGCTAATCTATTTACGCTCTTCGGTTCCAACTTTAGTTGATCAGATTCAAAAAAGAGGTAGAGACTATGAAGAAACTATCCGTTTAGATTACCTTAAAAATCTAAATACTCGCTACGAAAAATGGATTGAAAACTACGATAGTGGTAAGTTATTAATCGTTGATGCAGATAATATTGATTTCCTAAAAAACCCGAATGATCTTAACTCGATAATGGACAAGGTGGAGGCTCAAATTCACGGTCTATTTTAAAAGATTCAAATACCAAATACAACAAAGCTCCAAGATCTTACATTCTAAGTTCTTGGAGCTTTTGTTTTATATCAGAATTATTCCAACATCAATCATTCAATTCTTCGAAGACAGATAAGGACTTTAGTCTTGTAAACCCATGACTGTGCAAAGCATAGAAATTAAGGATTGCTCTAAGTAAAGCTTTAAGCCCGTCAGAAGACATCTCTATGGTTTCCAGAGAACTTAATTGAGTTTGCAATATTAGGTGAAGTAAATGGCTTATATTACTATCTAAACAATGTGCATGTCTATTCTCTAATCTGGTAAACATGGCATTATCCAAATCGAAAAATTGATTCTCATCTGACCAATTGTCATTTGGATAAAAGCCAAGGAATCGAGTCAAATTAATTAAGAAACTCAGATGATAAACTTTGGGGATATCGTCTACCTGAATCAGATATGAGATATGATTACTCAAAAAGCTAAAGAGTTGTGGATCCCCCTCTTCTTCTTTTAAGACTTTCGAGAGAACTTCTGCTAAAAATAAAACAAGTGGATTTTTATACGTTTCAAAATTTAAGTGAGGTGCTAATTCAGAGAACTGAGCTTCTTTTATCATCTGAAGATTCTTCCCATCACGATGAGACACATTCATATCTAAAAGAAAAAGAGGTTGAAAAAGGTTTGCCTTAGTTCTAGATCTCTTTGATCTCCCTCCTTTAACCATATAGGTTTGCTTCCCAAATTTCTCAGTATAAGCATGAACAATTAAACTTGTTTCACCATACTTAACCAGACCTATAATAATCGCTTTCGTTTTATGTATCATACTGTGGAAATAAATCAGGCAATATTAAAATAGTGATGACAAGCCCAGATTATTATCTAGCAATTACTTAAAGTAAGTCTTCATATAATAAGAGAATAGATACATTTAAATCTCAAACCAACAACTTAAACATTATACGCTCTAACGACTCGCTGACAAATTAATAACTAAACTTTACTTAAGTAAATATTCAACTAATTTACGCACTGCATTTCCTCTATGACTAATCTTATTTTTATCAGTAAGAGACATCTCTGCAAAAGAGACATCATATGAATTTGGTTGAAAAATAGGATCATAACCAAAGCCATCTTTACCTTTCTCTTCATGTAAAATATCTCCATTTACGATGCCTTCAAACTGAGTTTCTTCTCCATCAACAAGTAAGGAAATAACAGTTCTAAATCTAGCCGATCTCTCATCAACTCCTTCAAGATTTTGAAGCACTTTCTTCATATTATCTTCAGACGAACGAGAACTCCCTGCATATCGAGCTGAATAAACTCCAGGTTCATTATTCAATGATGCTACTTCAAGTCCTGTATCATCTGCAAAACAATTCACTCCATATTTCTCATAAATATAGTGTGCTTTCTGACTCGCATTTTCTTCAAGCGTTTCATGATCTTCAGGAATTTCATCTTGGCAATTAATGTCCGCCAAGCTTAAAACTTGAAATTCATTTCCTAGCATATTCTGAATCTCAGAAAGCTTGTGTTGGTTGTTTGTTGCAAAAACAAGTTTCATATGGTGCTTTTTAATATTTATCTATTTCAAATGTCCATTCAAAGATAATGGCATTCTTTAAATTTCTAACTATCATGAATATTGACATCATGAAAACTATACCTTATCAGTACTAAGCAAAAAAAATCCCATTTCGTAAAATGGGATTTTCATATTTAATATAATAATTGATTATTTAAAAGGTATAAATTTCCACATTTTACGTGTTGAGGTAACACACATCACTGGTATTTTCTCCTCATTTGCTATTAAATAGTGGCTTTTAGGCGTTGTGAAATAACTTCTATATCCTGATTCCTTTTTGGTTAGACTTAAAATTAAATCTATCCCCCTTTTTCGTGAAAAACTAACGATAGAATTATTAAAGTCGAATACACTAAAACATTCGGTTGCAAAATCCACCTTTTCCGTATTCAAGAAATTCTTCGCAAATGCTACATTCCTAAATATCCTTCTGTTCGTTCCAGGTTCTTCAAACTCTGGGTAAACTAAATAAACTTTAAGAGCTATATATCGAGCCAAGAATGCTATCCATTTCAATAAAAGTTTACTTTCTTTTCTTTGATCAATAGGACAAAGAATAGAGAAAGTACTTCTAGTACGCTTTGGTCTCTGAACAACTACAGCAGGTATAACTGCTCCAGAAAGAACATTTAAAATTGTTGTTCCAATATATTTTTGAATTCCCTTATAGCCGTCAATTCCAACAAAAATCATAGCTGTTTGATTTTCACCAGCAGCTTTCTTTAGGCCTGAATGAAAAGTTCCAACCTCGACGATAGTGCGTACACGCTTCCCTTTTCTTGCATGAACATCAGCAGCAATCTTATCAAGCTTGCTTTTTGTTTCCTTTACAAGAGACTCCTTTTTTACCACATAAATTAAACAAACATCAAGTTTTGTTTTCGCCGAATAAAACAAAGCATGATCCAGAGCATACTCTGAAACGCCTTTAAAATCCCATGGTACAAATATTGTTTTTCCGTTTTCTATCATCTCTTGAATTTTGATAAATCATCTTTAGAACTCCTCTCAGCAAATCCATCTTTTGAAAAATTGGCAATAAAAAAACAGATCAACTTTTAGATAAAATTCAATCTGACAAACTGCATTTTTTATGTCGCCTTAAAAATCGTTCTCGCTAAATTAACAAAACAAAAGTGAATTACAAAAGTTCATTTAATCTTATTCATTAAATGAAGCACAGGAATGTGCTCATAACTAAAGTATATAGATATATCCATAAGAAAAAAGGATCATGATAATTAAATCATAATCCTCTATTAATTAATAAGCTAAGCTTACTTATACGATCCATACAACCACAAGTCTTTACGAGGGTTTACACAGAACACTGGAATCTTCTCCTTATTGGCAATTAGATACTGAATTCTTGAAGCTGAGAAATAATTCTGAACCTTAGTCTGTCGATTAGTAATCGTTAAAATTAAGTCTGCATGTTTTTTCTTTGCATAGTCAACAATCGCATCATTAAATCGGTTTGAACTCAACTTTACCTCTTTGTAGTTGACCTTATAATTTTTCAAATAATTTTTCGAGAAATTGACATTCGCTAGGGTTCTAAGTATTCTAGATTGGGTCTTATATTCTGGATAAACCAATGAGATTTCAGCACCAAGAATCTGAGCAAGGTATGCAACCCAGTACAACACTTCTTTACTCTCTTTTCTTGAATCAATTGGACATACTAATGAAAAACGGGTGTGTTTTTCGCGAGGTGCTTGCACAATAACAAAAGGTATGGGAGAATCCAAAATCGTCTTTAAAACATGACTGCCAGTATAATTCTGAATCCCCTTTACGCCTTGAGTTCCTATAAAAATAACTGCTGCTGAAACTTCCTCGGCAACTGATTTTAATCCTTGAGACACATTCCCACATCGAACGATCATCTCGATATGCTTACCTCTGTTTTGATAAACTCTATCAACGATCTTTTGTAAGTCAAACTTTATTTTTTCCACATCAGATTCCCGCTTGATGATGTGCACCAAGTATAATTTCATATTGGTTTGATATGCATAAAACAAAGCATGATCTAAAGCAAGCTCTGCATATTCTGAAAAATCCCAACCAACAACTATCGCTCTCCCTCTTTCTTTCATCTCCGTAGGATTTAATGTGTTATCATTATAAAACCTAAATAAAGATGCCAAATAAGGGCTCTCTCCAAACCTCTTTCAATTACGTAAATCAATCTGTCTTGAAACCCTCAATCATCCCACCTTAAGCTCTGATATATAATTTACTAAGACTCTCGCGATTATCAATGA
>TARA_R110001583_G_scaffold18667_8_pt1 | contig 14809 bp, 14 predicted proteins | sample TARA_R110001583 | Tara Oceans TARA_R110001583 (sample SAMEA4398432) | marine metagenome | biome: Polar Biome; feature: [MES] marine water layer (ENVO:01000295) within the mesopelagic zone...; material: water (ENVO:00002006), including particulate matter (ENVO:01000060) such as...... | reverse complement strand
ATTGCACCAGTTCTACCAACTTGAAACTCTACATTCTCAACCACTGTCACCGCTTCTTCCGCAGGAAACTTATAAGCTGTTGCCCAACGAGGGGCTCGTGCAACAAACCCCAATTTTTGCTGTAATTGAATATCATCTACTTTATATACAACACCATCTATTTCATAAGCGAGTGAAGATCTTTTTTCTGCAATATTCTCGTAAAAATCATGACAAGCTTGTTCACCAACAACACGTTTAACTTCACTTGAAACAGGTAACCCCCAGCCTTTTAATTGCTCGATACGTTGATATTGACTATTCGCAAGTTCACCTTCAAAAACACCCACTGCATAACAATAAAAACCCAGTGGTCGTGATGCTGCGACTTTAGAGTCTAACTGGCGTAAACTACCTGCGGCAGCATTACGTGGATTTACAAATGCTTTTTCACCCGCTTTAAGCAACCCCGCATTTAATTTATTAAAACCCGCTTTCAACATAAAAACTTCACCACGGACTTCTAACAAAGCGGGAATATTTTCACCGCGTAATTTAAGCGGTAAATTAGCAATTGTTTTGACATTTTCAGTCACATTTTCACCTGTTAAACCATCCCCACGTGTTGCAGCTTGAACCAGTAAACCATTTTCATAAATAATACTTACCGCTAAACCATCCAGTTTAGGTTCAATACAAAAAGCAGTTTCTGCCGATGCGGATTTGTCTATTACACGTTGCATAAAGTCATTTAAAGAGTCTGAATCAAATACATTATCTAAACTGAGCATAGGTAGTTGATGTGTTACTTGTTCAAACTTAGATAGAGCAGCTCCACCTACTTTTTGAGTTGGTGAATTAACAGATAACAAAGCCGGATTTTCAGTTTCAAGTTGCTTTAATGCTTTAAAAACGCGGTCATACTCTGCATCAGGTACTGAAGGCGCATCTTGAACATAATATTGATAATTATATTCCTCTAATAGCTCACTTAATTGCTGTATTTGTTGCTGTGTTGTTTGCTTATTATTACTCATGGATCTTTGCTCTTATTTGTTTTTACTAATAAAAAAACCTCGTAAACGAGGCCTTTTTAGGAGATGAACCTTGTACTCTAGGCTCAGGGCTTATGAATATTTCGCTAAACGAGTGCGATATTCAATAAACTGTTGAGGGGTAAATTTTTCACGTTTTTCATCTAACACTTCACAGTCAAACTCTTCAGCAAGCTGCTCTACCGCTCTTAACATCATATCAAATGATTTGTTAACGCTAATTTTATCATTAGGGGCGGTAAAGAAAAAAGAAATTCCAGGAGAATTAAACTGTTCCATATAATCTAAATCAAAAGTACCTGGTGCCATCATATTTGCAATACTAAATAACACTTCCCCAGTACCGTCTGAATGTTCATGGCGATGAAAAATATTCATATCCCCATAACGAAAACCTGAAGTTAAAAAGAATTGTAATAATTCATGACCACCTAAGCGCTCACCATTTTTGGCTGCAATATTAAATATAAAAAGTTCAACAGGAGTTTCAATTATTGGGCTTGATGATTCTGTTGGACTTGGTAAGTCTGTTGGGCTTGATGAATCTATTGGACTTGATGAGTCTGCAGGACTTGGTAAGTCAGTTTGACTTGGCATATCTTCCGAGTTTGATATATCAGCCATACTTAGATACGCTATATCATCAATTTCCGGTTGTTCACGTAATTTAATATCAGCAACTTCAGCTTCGATAGGGTGTTCACTTTTAAAAAATACAGGATCAACTTGGTTTATATTTTGCTTTGTATCCGTTGTAAAATTAAATTCTTCAGGTTCTTCTTTTTCTTCAGCTAAATGTGAAGAAAAAGCCATCGAATCAAAATCACGATCAAAACGACTAATTTTAACATCGTCATCAATATCAGTAGTTTTATCCTGTTCATCAAGTTGTTCATCTTTTTCAGCTAACAACGCCAATTTATTTTTTCTGTTTAATAAAAAGCCGTGAATTAATACACCGGCTATTGCCAAAATACCAATAGCAATAAGAATAGGTTGAAAGTGCTGCATTATTGATTCTCTTGATTCATTATAAGTAACTTTATGACCCTTAAATTACCCTGTATCAAGCTTTGCGTCTATCATTTGCAGCTAATTTTTTGCAAAACTGCTATGGAATTTATAAAAGAGATCAATTATTAGCTGATATTTACTATTTACAAGGTAATATTGTCTGATATATCAATGACAAGGTTTAACCATGAACAGTGAACGTTTAATTAATCAGCCATTATCAGGCTTAGGATATTTATTTAAAGGCGTACAGCTACTTCGCCATCCTCGACTTAGAGTTTTTGTATTAATCCCATTGCTTATTAATATTCTAATTTTTGCTAGTGCATTCTGGTTTTTATTTTCGAGCATTATTAATTGGATAGATTCCTATATACAAGAGTTACCTACTTTTTTAACTTGGCTCTCATATATATTTTGGCCGATTATTACTTTCTCTATTTTATTTTTATTTTCATTTATATTTTCCACTATCGCAAATCTAATCGCAGCACCTTTTAATGGTTTGTTAGCAGAAAAAACAGAAATGTTATTAACAAACGCACCTATTAATGATGAAAGTTGGCAAGATTTGTTTAAAGATTTGCCAAGAATATTTAAACGCGAGTGTCAAAAATGGCTGTACTTTATTCCTCGGATTTTAGGTTGCTTAGTGATTTTTTTAATCCCTGTCATAGGACAAACTATCGCTCCTATTATCTGGTTTATTTTTGCAGGCTGGATGATGGCAATACAATATGCAGATTACCCATTTGATAACCATAAAGTCTCTTTTGCATCAATGAGAACAATATTAGCGGCTCGATTTGGTAAAAACATCACCTTTGGTATGGTGATCAGTATTTGCACTACTATCCCAATTTTAAACTTCATCATTATGCCGATTGCAGTTTGTGGAGCGACCGCCGCTTGGGTTGATATTTATAAATATCAAGCAATAGACAGTAATAGACGTTGAATACAGAAAATAATAATAGGTCTAGTATTTAAATAACGTGTTGCTTTAAATGCACGGTCTTTTAAAAATTATCATCGAAGAAATAGTTTATTAAGTAAAAAAAAACTAACCATTTTTGAATTCAAGTAATAAAAAAGCCTACCGTGGGATTTAACATCACGATAGGCTTTTGAATTGAAAGAAACTCAGTAAACTGAACAACTAAAAAATTGAGTTATTCATTAACCAATATTCTATGTACTAATAACTATGCAGCGAAGTTTTTAGCTACAAATTCCCAGTTAACTAGTGCCCAAAAACCATTTAGGTAGTTAGGACGAACATTACGGTAATCGATGTAGTAAGCATGTTCCCATAAATCAACTGTTAAAAGAGGTGTAGTACCTTCTTCAGTTAATGGAGTTCCTGCATTTGAAGTGTTAACTAGCTCTAGAGAACCGTCAGCTTTTTTAACTAACCAAGTCCATGAAGAACCAAAGTTATTAACCGCTTTGTCGTTTAATTGTGCTTGAAATTCAGCAAAAGAACCAAATTTAGCATCAATTGCAGCTGCAAGCTCACCAGAAGGTTCACCACCAGCATTTGGTGCCAAACAGTTCCAGTAGAATGTATGGTTCCAAATTTGTGCTGCATTGTTAAAAATGCCACCTTCAGAAGTTTTAATGATTTCTTCTAAAGATTTTTCAGCAAGATCTGTACCTTCGACTAAACCATTTAGTTTAGCAACGTATGTAGCATGGTGCTTGCCGTGGTGAAACTCTAAAGTTTCAGCTGAAATGTGTGGTTCTAGTGCGTCTTTTGCATAAGGTAATGCTGGTAATTCAAAAGCCATTTTAAATTCTCCTAATAGAGGCTGAGGGGGGAAAAAAATTTTATCGACCATTTATACTTTCTTTATTAATAAAAAGCCACAACAAAAATTGAGCTAGATCATTTTTTATCTATGATAGAATAATCTCAAATTCATAGTAAGATTGCACGCTTACAACTGATATAATATGCAATTAAATAACAATATTTGATAGTTAGAGGAAAAATAATGGAAACTTTAGATAAAATTAAAGAACAATTAAGCGAAAATACGATTTTATTATATATGAAAGGTTCACCAAAACTACCAAGCTGTGGTTTTTCATCGCAGGCATCACAAGCCTTAATGCAATGTGGACAACCTTTTGCTTATGTTGATATCCTACAAAATCCAGATATTAGAGCAGAACTTCCAAAATATGCCAATTGGCCTACATTCCCACAATTATGGGTACAAGGTGAATTAGTAGGTGGCTGTGATATTATTTTAGAAATGTTCCAACAAGGTGAGTTGCAAGAGCTTATCGCTGCGACTGCAGAAAAATCAGACTCTGCAGAGTAATAACTCCCCTGATAAAAATTATAAAGGCTATATTAACCTTCGTTAATATAGCCTTTATATTTCAATATTATAATACAGCGCTAAACTGCAATAATTAGATAATACTCAGTTATGCACCTTACTATTAACCATTACTACAAGTTATATCAGAATAAACAACTCCAGCCTCATTATATGCACCAATTCTGTAACAGTAAGTTTTACCATTTACTGCCATCGAATCTATATAATTTGTTTCATTCATTTCTAACGAAGTCAAAAGTGTAAACTGACCTTCTTCACTTGCGCCTCTTTCTATAAGAAACCCATCTTCGTTATCTGCTAAATCATCCCATTCAATTTCAATGGCAACATATGTTGGTAATAAATCCATATAATTAACTGTTTTATCTAGTGAGATTAACTGATCAATATTCTCGACTTGATTGTTGAGTATAAGTTCAGCCTCAACATCGGAAATATCCTCACTATTTTCTTCATCCACACACCCCATCAACGGAAGAAAAACCATCAAAGCAATTATTTTGTACCATTTAGTTTTCATAATATTCATTATATTTTACACTTTACCTTTTCCAGTCCATTTATATTACGTCAATAAAGATCGCACTAAATAGTCATCAATTAAACATTCAGTACCTATGGACAGCTTGAAAATGAATAAATTCATTTTTTAAAAATAAAGATCAATAAAATGGTAAGTAAAAACAAGAAAAATAAAAATAAACAATTTAAAATCAACAAGTTAAAATAAACCACAAGTGTAAAAATAATCACATAATAATTTAATTGAAATCAATGAAAGAGTTTGAGTATGTATGTCTATGCAAGTGAACTTTGTTACAGTGAGTTGACTTTTTAGATAAAACGGAGAATGTGTCGTCTATACCAATAGTACTTCAATTGCAAAGTCAGCACTCATCTACGAGAAATGTAAGGTTTAAAATTGAGAGTTATTTATTGTACATAGCGGTTTTAGAGCACCACAAATTGTGTAAATTTTATTGTAACTTAACTTGCCCTATAGACCCCTCGCTGAGTACTTATAAAAACCAGGGGCCACTAGGTTGTCACAATTGAAAAAGCTCCTAATTGCGGATAAAAGCAGCAAATTTATTAAGGTATTTCAATATTTTGTATTTAAAGCACCTGAAATTAAATCCTTTAAATTTATTTATATGGCTAAGTTTTGTGGATAATCAAGAAAAGGTTGCCCCATTACACCTATAATGACTTGCTCTGATCAATGAGAGAGAACCGGACCAAATACATTAAAATAGAGTCGCTATCATTGTTACTTAAATGTTCTTTAAAAAGCAGATAACCACGCATCAAAATCAAACACACACAGCGCTTCTGATTATTTAGGGATAATTATGTGTCACACAAATTTGAAAAAGGTGATCTGACTAAAAATATCATATCGCGATTACCCCCTAATAAACTAGCTATGACGACCAACCACCTAGTGCTTTGTAACGGTTAACCATATAATAGAATAACTCAGCGGTTACTTCTGTATCATAGAGTGCTGAATGAGCCTCTTTATTGTCATAGTCAACACCCGCCTTTTCACAAGCTTTTGCGAGAACCGTTTGACCTAAGGTTAACCCTGCCATACTAGCAGTATCAAATGATGCAAAAGGATGAAATGGAACACGTTTTAATTTGTGACGCTCAGTGGCTTTATTAATAAAGCCCTGATCAAATGATGCGTTATGGGCAACAAGTATCGCTCGATTGCAGTCATTCAGTTTTTGATATTTACGTACTTTTTTAAATATTTCGGTTAATGCATCGCGTTCATCAACGGCATTACGCAATGGGTTAAATGGGTCAATACCAGTAAAACTTAACGCTTTAGGGTCTAACTCCGCGCCTTCAAAAGGCATTACATGGAAATGAATCTTATCAACACTCCTTAAATACCCTTGTTCATCCATCTCAGGAAATATGGCGGCTATTTCTAAAATAGCATGACACTGAGGATCCAAACCTGACGTTTCAATATCAATTATAACTGGGTAAAAACCTCTAAAACGAGTTGCTAATTTATTATTCATTTGATCTCACTATTAAATAAAGTGGGAGGATTATGCCAGAAAGTGGTAAAAACCGCATAATTTAACTAAAGATATTTGTCTTCTTGTCGATAAAGATTACAGTGATTAAAAATATCGAGCGACTATGAAAAAATTATTACCTTTAATATTCATGATGACAGCTATGCCAGCGATTTCTGCAAACAAGCAGTACAATGCAGGTTTGGATAATTCTAGCTGGTATTTGAGTAACTCATCACCTATTCAGTGCACGCTCGAACATCCGATCCCACAATATGGACAAGCTAATTTTGTGGTCAAAGCGAATAAAAAAATTAACTTGGATTTCAAGTTAGATAGTAAAAGAGCAATGCCAACTTCTGAAGTAGTACAGCTAAAATCAGTTCCTCCGCAATGGCGACCAGGAGCCGCACCAGAGCTTATTGACACAGTGACATTCCATCAGCAATTCGATGGTTATGTCACCACACAAAGTGCTTGGCGTATGCTTAGTGAATTAGAAAGAGGTCAATATCCTACTTTTTATTTTCATGATTGGTACAACAATAATCAAGTTGTTAGCGTAGGACTTTCATCGATCAATTTTAATAAAAGCTATGATGAATTTAATAACTGTATTTCACGACTATTACCTTACAACTTTGATGATATTTCCTACAGTATTTTACGTTATAAAAAAGATGGCTCTTTGTTGACCCAATTCTCTAAAAAACGTTTAAAAATGATTGGCGATTACATTAAACATGATAAATCTATTAACGTTATTTTAATTTCAGGTTATACAGACAGTTATGGTGAAATCGAAGCAAATCGAGTGTTATCTGAAAAGAGAGCTAACTCAGTTAAAGAATATTTATCTGAGTTAGGGTTTAATGATAACAAAATCAAGGTGTCTGGTTTTGGCGAAAAACACCATATAGCGGATAACCGAAGTGTATTAGGTAGAGAGCAAAATAGACGTGTTATTATTTCGATAGAAAAAGAAGATATATAGTTTTTTTGGTAATAAGTTCCAATGAAACCTTTTGTTTTTCTTGCATGTAAATCGTTATAAAAATAATTACTTACGAGGAGGGATATATGAAATATTTTCGATTATTTCACCTAAGTCGGTTAGCTCAAGCTGAGTAAAATTAGCTAAACGTTGTTTTAATACTGCTTTGTTAGGTATCTTCTCGAGGCTACAAATAATCACAATATTACTATAATAATCAAACTCAATTAAAGCGATACATGGAAAATGTTTTTTAATCGCAAACAAAGCAAGTAACAATTGTTGATTAGTATCTGCTTGTATATTGATAGAGATTATCGCCCTGTGGTGAGTTATTTTTGCTAACTGCTCATAAAAATTATGCGTAAACAAAAAGCCGGGATTTTCTTCCCCTATAAATAAGTCACATAAAATCACATCATACTGAGCTGTTGTTTCCTGAATAAATTGTTCCGCTTGTTGACAAAAAACCGCAATTTTTTCTGGTAAATTAAAATAGTCTTTCGCCATATCTATAATAGATTGTGATGCATCAACTGAGCTTAATGACAGATTTGGAATATTGACTAATGCACGCTCTAAAGCACCTCCCCCCAATCCTAAATTTAAAACATTAAGTGAACCTTTTTGTATTAACAAAAAAAGTAATAAAGACTGAGAAACAGGCATCATTACTTTTTCAGGTTGAGCAATAGACATCAAAGACTGGATAGAGATCCCACCATATTCAAACCATCGGTACTGTTTAGTTTCTTTTATTTCTAGCAGTGCACCATCAATGTATTGTTGATGCACGGTTAACCATTTATCTGAGAACAATTTTTGAGAGTCCATAAAGACTTAATTCCAGCACACTTTTCATCATAAAATTATATGTTATACCATTCCGTTTAATTAAATGTTCAATTATTGCGTAGAGGAAAGAGAGTAGTCCAAGGCGCATGATTGAGTAATAGCTAGCTATTGCGATTGAGTGCAACGCAGAGCTACTCTTTTTAAACTAGTAAGAATGATCAGATTGTTAGGCGGGTTGGTATTAAATACTACCTGTTAATACCGCATCGATAAATAATGCCAAGCCTATAAAATATAAGGTCAAACACTAGCAAAAATAATGTACAACACAGACAGAAGTTGCAGGCTTTTAAGCAATTAACTGCGTTAGTTCTACCTATAGAGATTTACTTTCCTTACAAAAAACCTAACCAATCAATGGGTTATTAAAGCGGTAATCAACTAAAATAAACACTCTCAAAGTGTGGGTTTTTTATTCGAATTTGCAACGATGCAATAGCATCTAATACAACAAAACTTTCAAGGTCATTAATGTTTACCTTGATACATTCTTCACCAGCATCATTACGTAACGTATCTAATGCAATACAATCTACCTCCTGCCCTGTTTTCAGAGTTATTCTAATAGGGTAACGATGCATACACGCAATTTCGATATAGTCATATTCATTACAACTGATCATCACATTTACCTTAATTTATTAATACCACCACAAACGGCTTAAATACGTTTTCAAATATATTTAGAAATAACTGACATACAATGATTTACGCTGCTTTCTTTTTCTCCGACAGGGGCTACATAATGAATGGCAGCTTGCGCTGAAGCTTTATCAGCTAACTTATTAATTATCCATGCAGCTAGATATTGAGAAGCTAAACAACCACCCGCCGTCGCTATATTTCCTTTTGCATAAAAGGGTAGCTTTAACACTTCAACACCAAATTCAATGACCCATGGTTTTGTTGTTAAGTCAGTACATGCAGGAATATCTTCTAATAATCCTAAAACAGACATCAACAAAGTACCCGAACATTGGCCGCAAATTAGTTGTTGATTTGGGTTTAAGGAGAGTCGCGATAATATATGATTATCTTTAGCAATTTCACGTGTTAATAGACCACTTCCAAACACCACCGCATCGGCGGTATTGGCAAACTCTAGTGCTTGTTGAGCTTGGATGGTTAAGCCATTCATAGAAGTCACTGATGCCGAAGGACAGGTTATTTGAACATTCCATCCAAAGTCTTTCATTCGATTAATAATGCCAGCAGCAATAAATGAATCTAATTCATTAAATCCATCGAAGGTTAATATTGCGATATTCATATTGACACCCTTTTAGAACAGCATAAAACAACAATCGTTTATATTTTTATACGCATTGAATGATTAATTAAAACACTTCATGACGTACATTTTCATTTTCAACAATAAAACCAATTTATCAAAAAATTAGAAGCAGCAGAAGCTTCAATATATAAGCACAACCGATATGCCCATCAAGGTCTAATTCAATAAAGCCAGTGGCATTTCTATTAATGAAAAAAATAGGATTTTTAGCTGCTAACCGAGTCCCCCCGCTGTTCATAACCAACGGCTATAGACGCACAAGTCTGTATCTATTTTTAAAATAAATACAGCAGTCTATCGAAGGTACCGCATTATAAAAATGTCCATGACCTGCTTTGCTCAATCTAAGGAATGTTCAATTACATGCATAGCATTAAGTGTTTTAAGTGTTTTAAGTGTTTTAAGTGTTTTAAGTGTTTTAAGTGTTTTAATCGTTCATCTGCTAAAATACTGATAAGTGATGTTTATAAAAGTTATCAACTAATTAATAGCGTGATTTAATAGGTTCTCTAAACCCACCTAAGTGTCCTTGTCTGAATTACCATAAGGAAATTTTAGGTGCCCGTATCGAATAACTAAAATCGCTAATACGATGATTAAAATCGATGTTGATAAACCTAACATCCTCCAAGTATCTAAATTCTTCATATCTAAAATCATATACCGTGCTAATGCCACCACTGCGATATAAAGAGGCATTCGCACAGGTAATCTGCCTGACTTTAAGTACAAACCAACCATTGCAAAAACTTCTAAGTAGATAAACAACAAAAGTAAGTCTGCTAATGTCACTTCCCCATTTTTTAATACAATCCACACTTCATTACCCATTGCGATTATAGTTAATAAAGCAATGATAAATAACCCAAAATGCTCGACTAGAGATAACGCTTGATAACCTACTTTTTTTATCTTCATCAATGAACTTTTCCTTTATAAATCTAATTCCATAGCAAATCATTAATTGTAGCTAATATTTTGTAACTTTAAATCACCTATCAACACTTACCCTGCTTTTGTTATGCAATGTTTATAAACAGCAATTAAAAATAAATACGCTAATTACTTAAGCTTTCAACTCTATTTCTACCTAATGCTTTAGCAGAATATAAAGCTTGATCGGCTCTATTTATCAACATATCGGCAGTATCCTCAACATGAAATAAGGTGACGCCAAAGCTCCCCGTTATATGATTAACGTCCTTAAAAGTATTATTATCAATCACAGACCGAAGCTTCTCAGCCAACTTTTTAGCTCCATTTAAATCTGTTTCTGAGCAAATAATCAAAAACTCCTCTCCTCCCCAGCGACCAACAGTATCAACTACACGAGAATTATTTTTTAAAATATTTGCCATTTCGACCAAACATTGGTCACCCACAATGTGACCATAATTATCATTCACTTTTTTATAATGATCTATATCAAACATGATTAGGCTTAAAGGGTGTTTAAAGCGTTTGGATTTTTCAATTTGTATATTAAGTATAGAGTCAAGCTCTAAGCGATTAACCAAATTTGTCAGAGCATCGGTTTTTGCTAAGGTAAGCGCTTTCTCTTCAAGCTTTTTTTGATCAGTAATGTCCGTTGAAATACCAAGAATGCCGATGATTAAATTAGGCTCTGTTTCAGAGTAAACAGGTGTTTTTGCTTCAAGGTAAACTCTTGTGCCTAATACTTCATCTTCAATGACAATTTCTTTCTGAGTTGCCTCTCCTGATAAAACGGTGAGATCTATCTCGCGTAAAATGTTCACTATCTCGGGCTTAAAAAAATCACAATCACTAGCGAGTCGTAGCTCTTCTGCTGTACACCCAAAAAGATCAAGAGTGTGCTTATTCGCATAAACATACTTTAAATTAGTATCCTTTATATACACAAATGATTGCACATTATCCAATGCCGTATGTAATCCCCTTAATATATTAAGATGATTTAAAATCATTTATCAGTCCTCTTGAATTGCAAATTTGTTTTATTAACACTTAAAATTCAGTAACTTTCGAATTAACACTGAGTATCAAGACTAAAGACACAACAACAATCGATTAGTTCCTAACGCAAAAAATGACACTTCTGATAGGCTCAATGCTTGCCTCTTTAATATTTTCTAATCAGCTTATAACGTTGAAAAAGCTAAAGCTGCAATCTCAATTTCGAGCTCTGATAATATAGAAATTGAGGTGTTTTATTTGTTAAAATAATCAGAATTTTTTGTACTTAACCGCAATAAGCAGCCATCAACTTGACGCTTTCTGCACATTTTATGGACGTTTTATGAACATTTGAATAAATGGGTAGCATTAACTAAAAAGTAAAAGATTATTCTTTTAATATCAATAAGTAAATTAATAAGTGCAAGATAAATAACAGCTAATGAGGATTCATAATAATACGAGTGTTCGAAGAGGAAGCAAAAAGGTTGTATTGCTAGCAAAATAGCACAAATAAAAAAATTGCAGACATCTGCTTAATAGCGAATAAAGGTAGATAGCCAATAATACAGAAAAAGACTCTATGCCAACACAGTGGAAACTTCACTTGTTTCTATTAATGAAACTATCTCCTCACATGTTACAGCTTTCGAAAAATAATATCCCTGTGCATAATCACAACCTAAATCGGTTAATAAATCTAATTGTTCTTTTGTTTCAACACCTTCAGCAAGAATACTCACATTTAAAATTTTACCTAGTTCAATAATATGCTGAGTGAAATTTTGATCTAACTGTGTCTGGCATATTTTATCAATTAAACTTCGGTCTAGTTTCAATTTATCTAATGACATATGAAAGGTACGGATCAAACTTAATGAAGAGTAGCCGGTTCCAAAGTCATCGACTGCAATATGTAAGCCAAGCTCTTTAACCTGCAACATATTTTCTGATAACATCTTGGCATTATTAATGGAACTAGTCTCTGTGACTTCCAATTCAAGTAAATTAGTCGGACATCCTGTCTCTTTGAGAATAATTTTTATACGTTCAATAAAGGTATTCATTTCCATTGTCTTGAATGAAATGTTAATTGCTATTCGTGGTACTCGTATACTTTGTTTTTGCCATACAACTAGCTGCCTGCACACTTTTTCAAACACCCATAGGTCAAACTCAAAATGCAAGCCTATATCTTCAGTAATGGCTACAAACACATCCGGCGGAATGGTGCCTAAAGTATCATCATTCCAACGAGATAAAGCTTCAAGTCCAATTAACTGATGGCTGTTAATATCATATTGAGGTTGATAATAAACTTGTATTTGATGTTGTGCGATGGCTTGTGGCAAAGCTTCAATAATTAACTTTCGAGTTAAAAATTCGGCTTGTGGTTTAGAAGAGGCTATAAAATATTTATTAATACTGTATTTTTTAGCTTTTTGCTTCTCTGTTTCAGCTGCTATTTGCATCGAGTGGTAGTTATCGTATTCAAAACCAATTGAGCTAACTCCAATACTAAAAGATTTGGTTATTTCAATATCAGGTGAAATTTGGATCGGAGCAGCAAGGGCTAAGCATAAGTTTTGGCAAATTAAATCAACACGTTTAGTGAGCATGTCCCTTGACAATGCCTCGTGATCTTCAATTAATATTGAGTATTTTGCGTTAGAATAACGTCCTACAAAACCCTCACCATTTACTGATTCTATTAATCGTTTTCCTAATGCCACTAAATATTGATCACCAATAAAATAATCATAACGGAAATTAATAGTCGAGAAATTGTCTGCTTCTATAATAATGAGAACCATGCTTTTTAAAGATATTTTTCGACTATGAATCACATAATCAATTCTTGATTTTAACGCCCACCCATTAGGTAATCCAGATATAGGATCAATCGATTTATTCTGTGATACTCGGAAATATAACTTATAGGTATCATTACCTTGGTATACACAGTGTATTTTAACCGCCATCGCATAATGTAAATTGTTAAACATTTTAGCTGAAGCAAAAATGCCATCATCCGTTGCAATAGCAATAAAAAATAATGCTTTTAAATCACAAAATAATGGTTCTTCAAGTAACACTAATTTATTGGCTAACGAAGTATTTTTTATTTCTGACTCAATAAAACCAAATAATTCTGTAAAAGCATCATTGCAACAGGTCACCACACTGTCACAGCCATTATGTATGGTTACTGCGGCTAATAATGTTTTTGTATTATCCGTCATAACAGCTCTGATACCTTTGAAATAATAGAAATAATAGAAATAAAAAATTTCAATGTTTAAGCATTAACTATGTATTTAATATGAGCAGTGTGACGATAGCTGACTATCTTTACATTGCAACAACTAACGCCAATTCGTTCATACAGCTTATTAAAGCGGCTAATGCCTTTGCTTGTATTCAATTTCAAAATACACCTTGACTTAAACAACTTCCCCCGCGGAAAAAATGACTATTCATTAAGTGAAATAGAAGACTATATAATTCAATTTATTGAACATTTTCAAATAAGTAGAGCAATCAATATAGCTATCGATATTGATTTAGTAAAGGGAGCAATAAAAATTTTATATTACCAAAAAAAAGCAATGTAAAAGTCATTTAGAATAAGTAAATGAATGAATTGGAGCAATACAGTTCGTTTTCAAGCAGCCTAAACAGTTCAAGCAATAGTATTCACAATTGAGTACCATAAAAATTTCGCTGATATTAACTCCAATTTATCTTTTAAAGTAGGTTTTACAGCAGAGTATTTCTGTTTAGGCAATACAAAGCCTGTATTGTGTGATGGTCTCTACAAATTGGTGAAATTAAAATCCTGTATTTGGTCGTTTTAGAAATTCTATTTCTTCAGCAATGAAAACCTTAAAGATTAAATTACGTTCAGGATATCGACCAAATTTGACAAAAATATTACGATAGCCTCCTGAGACAAAGTTAGAGCTAATGGAGCTGATGCAAATGATTGAGGGGAGCTTGTGAATGTAATTGAGTGTTCAGGTAATGTAATTCTTCAACAGGAAAGTAAGGATTATCATTATTTCTATAAAGAATGTAGCTTACAACGAAAATTAAACAAAATTAATACTTTCTGTCTACAAACTCCTTCGATATAAATCAGATTCATTAAGCAATGAGCCTTTATTGTATATTATCACTCATCTGAGAGGCTATTTTTTGAAATTCTTGAACTTGTTGAGGTGTTAAGTTTTTACACATTTGTTCATTAATTTTTTGCTCGGCATTTAAGAGCTTATTAAAAAGAGCAC
>TARA_R110001583_G_scaffold7912_7_pt1 | contig 14813 bp, 11 predicted proteins | sample TARA_R110001583 | Tara Oceans TARA_R110001583 (sample SAMEA4398432) | marine metagenome | biome: Polar Biome; feature: [MES] marine water layer (ENVO:01000295) within the mesopelagic zone...; material: water (ENVO:00002006), including particulate matter (ENVO:01000060) such as...... | reverse complement strand
CCAGAGCATCAACAGCCCTATGGCCATGAAACTCTTCATGCAAAATCTAATGAAACAGCCTTCCGTCTGCTTTGACACTGAAACGACCGGACTTAATCCGTTGACAGCTGAATTGGTAGGAATCGCATTTTCATGGGAAACCGGAAAAGGGTTTTACGTACCGTTTCCCGAAAATAAAGACGAAGCTCAAGAGGTTATCGAAACCTTGCGGCCGTTTTTTGCATCAGAGGAAATAGAGAAAATTGGACAGAACCTGAAATACGACATCAAAGTATTACATAAGTACAATGTTCAAGTCAAAGGCAAATGTTTTGACACCATGTTGGCCCATTACCTTATAAATCCCGATATGCGCCATAATATGGATGTTTTATCGGAAACCTATTTAAATTATACCCCCGTTTCCATAACCGAACTCATTGGCAAAAAAGGAAAGAACCAATTGAGTATGCGAGACGTGCCTTTGGAACAACAGACCGAATATGCCGTTGAGGATGCCGATATTACGTTCCAGTTGGCGCAACATTTTAGACCTGAATTGGCCGAAGCCAAAACCGAAGAACTTTTTAACACCATCGAAATCCCTTTATTGCATGTGCTCGCCGACATGGAATTGGAAGGCATTAATCTGGATAAGGAATTTTTACACTCACTTTCCAAAGACCTTGACAAGGACATCTTGGACCTTCAAGAAAAAATCTATAAAGAAGCCGATCAGGAATTCAACATTGCATCCCCAAAACAATTGGGTGAAATCCTTTTTGACAAATTGAAGCTGGTGGACAAACCCAAAAAGACCAAAACCGGACAATATTCCACCGCAGAGGATGTACTTTCTTACTTGGCCAAAGACCATGAGATCGTGCAATGCGTATTGGACTATCGCGGACTTTCAAAATTAAAGAGTACGTATATCGATGCCTTGCCAGAACAGATTGAACCTTCAACCGGAAGGGTACACACCGATTATATGCAAACGGTCGCTGCCACAGGTCGTTTGAGCAGTAACAATCCGAACCTGCAGAACATTCCTATACGAACGGAGCGCGGGCGTCAAGTACGTAAAGCTTTTGTACCAAGGGATGAAAATTACATCTTGTTGGCAGCGGATTATTCACAGATAGAATTACGCATAATCGCGGCTTTAAGCAACGAGACCACCATGATCGAGGCATTTAAGAACGGTGAGGACATACACGCCTCCACAGCTTCGAAAGTCTTCAATGTTCCCTTGGCCGAAGTAACCCGAGAACAACGTAGTAATGCCAAAACCGTGAATTTCGGGATTATCTATGGAGTATCGGCATTTGGACTAAGCAATCAAACCGATCTTTCACGCTCTGAAGCCAAGGAATTGATAGAAACTTATTACAAGACCTATCCTAAATTACGAAGTTATATTAGTGAGCAAGTAGATTTTGCCCGCGATAATGGTTATGTTCAGACCGTTTTGGGCAGACGCAGGTATTTAAAAGACATCAATGGCAGTAATGCCATAGTTAGAGGAGCCGCAGAACGGAATGCCGTAAACGCCCCTATTCAAGGGAGTGCCGCGGACATCATCAAAATCGCGATGATCAACATCCACAAAAAACTTAGCGAAGGCAATTACAAATCCAAAATGCTTTTGCAGGTACATGATGAATTGGTTTTTGATGTATACAAACCCGAATTGGAAGCGTTACAGACCATGATCAAATCGGAAATGGAAAATGCCTATGAACTTGCCGTTCCCCTGGATGTAGTCTTGGGCATTGGCCAAAATTGGCTCGAGGCGCATTAATAAACTGAAAAAACAAAAACACCCCTAAACCCAACACTTTCATTTTTAACCTTTTATTAGGAGTACAGCAACACTAAAGAATTCATTTTTTACGTTATTGACAAAGAGGTAATTCTAAATACCGAATGACGATGAGAAGGGCGTTTTATATTTTCATGCTAATTCTTTTATGTTCCTTTGCCGGACATGCACAGGATATTCCCCAAAACGGGAACCAAATATCCCAGAACAATGTCGCTCAAAAAATAAAGGTATTCCCTAACCCCGCAACCAATGTGGTCAATATTCTTGGGCTCAAAAACAGTAATAGGGCCGATATCGTTATTTCGGATGTATACGGGAATTCACTTTTGAGATATCAATGGCAAATAAAGACCAATGCATTGAACATTCCCATTGCATCTTTGAATACTGGTATTTATATGGTCACCATTATTTCCCAAGAACAGAAAGTACAGACCAAGTTCTATAAAAAATAAAAAGACTACCTAATAATTAAGTAGTCTTTAAATCAAATACATATTGAATATGTCCTAAGGGTTATTCCCTTATAAAAATTGCTTCCGCCCCATCCAGATTATCTTCATCTACAATTTCGGCTGGTATTGTCAGGGTATCACCATCTAATTTAATGGTAATTGTTTCCTCTAAACCGTTATCATCAACAAAAGTCAATTGATCACCGTCTAGCTCCCAAACAGAAGAACTGGTCTCAACATCTGAAGGACATTCTATCAATAGACCGGTACCTTCGGCATTTATATCCCTTCCCGTTTCGGTAAAATCCTTTGCCGAAGCAGTCACCGTATTATCTGATTTAAAATCAAAAACAAGAATTTCACAACCGGAAGCAACCAAAACCTCAATAACATCATTTGCCAATCTTATTTCGTCTGGTGAATCGGCATTGTCTATATTCAACTCTTGAAACTTCCAAGTCCCTACAATCGAACCCTCAGAAATCGCTTCATCTTCCTTATCCGTAGAACATGAAAACACCATGAATGCCGCTATGGCACATAAAAACAAATATCGTTTCATTTATTAGTTTAGTTTTATTAATATGAAAACAAAACGTAAAAATAGATGATCTATTATGTTCGCAGATATTGACGCCTATAGAATAAACCGATATGTAGCCTTGATCAGAAAGATATTCTGAGGCTTTTCATTGTTGAAAATATTGTCTTTTAAATCCTGAAAAAGCATCTCTCTAGGATTTCCCGATTGTGATAAATCCTGCGACCATACCAGAAAAATCTCCGAGCCCGGAATGTATTCCCATCTCACGACCAAATTTGACCTAAATTGTACAAATGAAAAATCCGGATTATCAAAACTGAAGTCCGTTGTACCATCCAAATCATCATCCACAGCATATACATCTTCAGAAAGCGAAAGCTGATTTTCTAAAAATGGTGATATCCTATCATCAAAGTTTTTGGCCAAAGGATCTACCACTTCCTTGAAATTACTATATCTACCCCGGGAAATAAAGGGTTGCCCCCAATACTGAATGGTAAGATTTGGGTTTATGGTATAATTTAGACGGAATGACATACTCAAGGTTCGCTGTTCCACCGTACCGTTCAAATACCTCGTTTCGCCATTTACGTCCAAGTTATCTATATATTGTAATTTGTTTCTATTGGTTCCATACTCGGGAGAGGCGGAAATACGCAAAGAGTTAAAAGGTTGATAAACTGCTCCAAATTCAACATAATAAGAACTGAATGAATTGTCAGATGCCTTGTTCCCGTTATGGAAAAATTCGAATCTCAGCTTTTTACGCTCGTCCATGCTAATGCCGTTCCAAAAAGACATCTGTGGAGACTCCCTTAATCTTGGCCCGCCACGTAACGCAAAATTAGAATAGGAAACAGGTTCTATATTAAAACCGAAATTACTGAACCAATTGTTTTTCCAGTTTTGCCAAGAATTGGTATTGAACATTAGGCTATTGAAATTACCCCCAAAATCCCAAACACTCCAATGATTGTAATTAATCCCAACCTTTCTAAAAGTATTATCAGGCTTTAAGGTTTGATACCCGATCCATGTATAATGCCGAATATCATCCGCCCTTCTTTGAAACCCGATATCGTTCAGCTCAAGTTCCGGAGACCGCCATGTTGCACCGGTTTCGAACTTCCAATGCCCATTACCTATTTTCCCAAGTTGCAAATTACCTCCCGTACCGGTCAATGAAGTTCTTCCCGGATCCAATTCTACATGGTCTGCCCCCACCCTTTGAAATAAATGCGCAATGGACTCTTGGGTGTTTCGGATGGCCTCCTCACTACCCATTACATGGCTCCATATCACATTTCCCCCTACATACCAATCCCGATCATTCCATTGATGTTTAAAATCCAACCCCCCGGAATAGGCTGAATTATGTAAAAAATCGAGTTCCGGTGTCAATTGATTCCTGTTTGTTGCCGTTAAAATGCCTCCCACAAAAGTATTGCGGTCATTGAAGTCCTTCTGTAAACGCCCCACAAAGTAGTTGGTCAGGGGTTCCACAACCTCTTTTCTACGTTCCCCATTATTCACAATAGTAGCCTGTTTTCTTGCCGTAACACTCTCTAACACACCAATGGACCATCCGTTTTTGGTCTTACCGCTAAATTTGGCCGCCCCCAAAATATTGGCATTCTCAGGTTGATCAATAAATTCATTATCTAACAGATCAGGATACCCTTGCGGACTGCGGCCTATCCGCCTCGAATAAAATAGGTTATCCGAACCAAAAGTATTTCCTGCTTCCGAAGACGAAACCGTGTAATCAAAAATATTCTTATTCTCCACAAAGAACGGGCGTTGCTCCTCAAAGAAAATCTGAAAACCGTCCAAGGCAATGGCAGATGGATCTGCTTCTACCTGCCCAAAGTCAGGGTTAATGGTTACATCCATTGTCAAATCATTCGTTATTCCGATTTTAGCATCCAAACCTACCGTCAATTTCCCATCGCTCCCATCACGGAACGGATTACCTTCTTCCGCCTCATATGTTTTTACGCTGCCGACTGTATATGGTTGTATCTCCAATTGATTCTGTGGCTCCAGATCCATTAACCCATGCAATTCCCCGAATTCGCTAACAAATCCACCGGTATCAGGTGGTAACCTTTGCCAAACCGAACGTTCCTCCTCCCTAAAATGCCTTCGCATTACTTCAAAGCCCCATACTTGTTCCTTGGATTTCCCGAATTTCAACTGGCTTAGGGGTATTTTCATTTCCGCCGTCCAACCTTCAGCATCTATATTGGTTTTGGTATACCAAATAGGGTTCCAACTATCGTCCTCATTTCCACCGTTATTGGACTCGAACACATCTCCCTTAACACCGGCAGCCGAAACTATAAACCCAAAGGCCGTGCGTTTGTCATAATAACTGTCGATGAATATTCCCACCCAATCCCCATCAAAACCATCACGACGGGACAATCGCTTTACGATTTTATCCGGTTCATTGTCCAGACATTGTATTCCCACATAAATATACTTCCGATCATAGATAACCTTAAATCGGGTCTGGTTACTTGGTGGCGTATTCTCATCAGGCCTGGACTCAGTAAACCCATCTTCCCAAGAAACAATGCCCCAAGAAATATCATTAAGTTTCCCATCTACAACGGGAGGTTCAAGACTTTTTAAAGGTTTTGTCGTATAAACTCTTTTTGGAACAATAATAGTAGAGTCCTGTGCAATTGAAATAAATGGCACAATAAAGACCATACAGATTAAAAGAAGGCTCGTCCTCATCTGAAATTCGTTTTTGATTGATTGATGTACCCTAAAGACAAGAGGAATTGAAAAACGTTACAGTACCGTCACTTTTTTTCCAGCATCTACAGGAATTTGTTTCCTTTTTTTGAAATTAAAACCAAGCTTCTGTACCTGCCTTTTTTTATTCGAAAAAATATTACGATTTTTGCATTTGTATTTTTATATAATAATTGTACATTTGCACCCCGTTTGTCGGGATTGGAGTATTTAATCAATAAAATTATTAGTGTGGACACATTAAGCTACAAGACTATATCTGCCAACAAGGCTACTGTAAACAAGCAGTGGTTATTGGTTGATGCTGAAGGAGAGACATTAGGACGTCTAGCTTCTAAAGTTGCCAAATTACTTAGAGGCAAACACAAACCTAATTTCACTCCCCATGTTGATTGTGGAGATAACATTGTTATCATCAATGCTGAAAAAATCACCCTTTCGGGGAACAAGTGGGATAGCAAAACATACAGTCGTTATACAGGCTACCCAGGTGGTCAACGAACAACAAGTGTAAAACAGTTGTTGGACAAGAATCCTGGAAGAATCGTTGAAAAAGCCATTAAAGGTATGCTTCCTAAAAATAGGTTAGGTGCCGACCTTTTCAGAAACCTTAAGGTTTATGTTGGCCCAAATCACGAACAAGAAGCCCAAAAACCAACTGCAATAAATTTAAACGACCTTAAATAATGGAAGTAATTCACAAAATAGGTAGAAGAAAAACGGCCGTAGCGCGAGTTTATCTTTCAGAAGGTAAAGGAGACATTACTGTAAACAACAGGGAATTGGCCAATTACTTTCCTACAGCAACACTTCAATACAAAGTGAAACAAGCTTTTGCATTGACCAACACCGAAGATAACTACGATGTTAAGGTTAATGTTTATGGCGGTGGTATAACCGGACAGGCGGAAGCCATTCGTTTGGCACTTTCAAGAGCATTGTGTGAAATCGACGAAGAAAACAGGGGCGCCCTTAAACCAGAAGGTTTATTGACAAGGGACCCAAGGATGGTGGAACGTAAGAAATTCGGACAGAAGAAAGCCCGTAAGAAGTTCCAGTTCTCAAAACGTTAATATCAGGATTACCAGGTGCTCTTTTCGAAGAGCACCTTTATTATATTTTTTAACTTGTTCATTGAAAGCCTCTTACTGGGGCAATTAAAAAATCCCGATTTTCATTTCCTATGAAAATTAACGGTATAAAAACATATCGTAATAGGGTAAATTAGTTTAGCATCTAAATGGTGAAGGCTTTGCGCTATAACGCAATACCACTTCAACATTGCTAATTCAAAAGAACGTAAACTAAATTTAAAATGGCGAAAGTCGAAGTAAAAGAATTATTGGAAGCTGGTGTGCATTTTGGACACCTTACAAGAAAGTGGAATCCTAACATGGCGCCCTACATCTACATGGAGCGTAACGGAATTCACGTCATCAACCTTTACAAAACAGTAGCAAAATTAGATGAGGCCAATGAGGCTCTTAAGAAAATTGCTGCTTCTGGCCGAAAAATACTTTTCGTTGCCACAAAAAAACAAGCCAAGGACATCGTTGCAGATAAAGTAGCAAAGGTAAACATGCCTTATATTACAGAAAGATGGCCTGGTGGAATGTTGACCAACTTCGTGACCATTCGTAAAGCTGTTAAGAAAATGGCTTCTATCGACAGAATGAAGAAAGACGGTACATTCAACACACTTTCTAAAAAAGAACGTTTACAAGTTGATCGTTTAAGGGCAAAATTAGAAAAGAACTTAGGTTCTATCTCTGAAATGACACGCCTACCCGGCGCTCTTTTCATTGTAGACACAATGAGAGAACACATCGCTGTTAAGGAGGCCCTTAAATTGAATATTCCGATTTTCGCAATGGTAGACACCAACTGTGACCCTAGGGATATTGATTACGTTATCCCTTCAAATGACGATGCATCCAAATCCATCGATATCATCATGGGTCAAGTTACAGATGCCGTTGCAGAAGGTTTATCCGAGCGTAAAGCAGAGAAACAAAGCGAAGCCCCAAAAGCCAAAAAAGAAGAAAAAGCAGCTCCAGCACCAGCCCCTACCCCAGCTCCTGAAGTAGTTGAGGAAAAAGCAGTTGAAGCTCCTAAGGTAGAGGCAGAGGAACCAGCAACAACAGAAGCTGACGACCTTACCAAGGTAGAAGGCATAGGCCCTAAAGCTGCCGAGGCTATCGTTAAAGCAGGAATCAAGACTTACGCACAATTAGCTGAAGCGAACGCTGACAACATTAAGGAAATCCTTACTGAAGCTAGCTCAAGAATGGCACATTTAGACCCAACCTCATGGCCTAAACAAGCTAAAATGGCCGCTGAAGGTAAATGGGACGAGCTTAAAGAATGGCAAGACAACACTAAAGGTGGTGTTGAATAGTCTTTCGTCATAAACGACATTTCAATAAATAATAACATTGTCATAGACCATGACAATATTAAAAAGTAAATAAAATGGCTAAAATTACCGCCGCAGAAGTAAATAATTTAAGAAAGACCACTGGAGCAGGAATGATGGACTGCAAGAATGCATTGGTCGAAGCAGAAGGCGATTTCGAAAAAGCGATTGAGATCCTTCGTAAAAAAGGTCAGAAAGTTGCTGCTAAAAGAGCAGATAGAGAGTCTTCTGAAGGAGCCGCTATAGCTAAAGTCAATGCTGACAACACTACAGGGGTCATTATCTCTTTGAACTGTGAAACCGATTTCGTTGCCAAAAATGACAGTTTCGTTAGTTTGGCCAATGACTTGGCTGAATTAGCCTTGGGTTGCGACAGTAAAGAAGATTTTCTTGCTGCTAACTTCAACGGGTTAAGCGTACAAGACAAACTAACTGAGCAAACAGGTGTTATCGGTGAGAAAATCGAAATAGGAGGTTTTGCTAAATTAAATGCTCCTTTCGTTGGTTCTTACATTCATGCAGGTAACAAAATAGCTACATTGTCGGGCCTTTCAGCTGCTGTTGATGGTGCTGATGTTGTTGCCAAAGATGTTGCCATGCAAGCTGCCGCGATGAATCCGGTTGCTTTGAACGAAGATGGTGTTGACCAATCGGTTATCGATAAAGAAATCGAGATTGCCAAAGATCAATTACGTCAAGAAGGAAAACCTGAAGCAATGTTAGACAATATTGCCAAAGGTAAACTTAAAAGATTCTTCAAAGACAACACCTTGGTAAACCAAGATTTTATCAAAGATAGCAAGCAAAGTGTTGCCCAATACGTAAAATCGGTAAATGCCGATTTAACCGTAACTGGTTTCAAAAGGGTTGCTTTAGGTTAATAAAAGTTTCTTAATAAATATTAAAACCACCATACTTTCGTATGGTGGTTTTTTATTACTATTTATTTTGTGGCAACCTCTATGATTTAATCCCTATAAAGTGAATCGTAGCATAATTTTTTTTGCCTATTTTTGTGTCAAACAATCACAAAGCATGCAATACAAAAGAATACTTTTAAAACTAAGTGGCGAAGCCTTGATGGGCGAGAAACAATATGGTATCGACCCCAAAAGACTTGCGGAATATGCCCAGGAAATAAAAGAAGTCGTAGAAAAAGGCATGCAGGTTGCCATAGTCATTGGCGGCGGAAATATATTTAGAGGTTTAGCGGGTGCAAGTAATGGTATGGACCGTGTTCAAGGCGATCATATGGGAATGCTGGCAACGGTAATCAATGGTCTTGCGCTTCAAAGTGCCTTAGAGATAGAAGGCGTTGAAACACGATTACAGTCAGCCATTAAAATCAATGAGGTAGCAGAACCCTTTATTCGTAGGCGGGCCATGAGACATTTGGAAAAAGGCAGGGTAGTGATTTTTGGTGGTGGAACCGGGAATCCGTATTTTACAACCGATTCAGCAGCTGTTTTGCGGGCAATCGAAATTGAAGCCGATGTTATCTTAAAAGGAACCCGGGTAGATGGTATTTATACTTCCGACCCAGAGAAAAATAAAGATGCCACTAAGTTCGACAATATTTCATTCAACGAAGTGTTAAGCAAAGGCTTAAAGGTTATGGACACAACAGCATTTACCTTGAGTCAAGAGAACGAACTTCCCATCATCGTTTTCGATATGAACAAAAAAGGAAACCTACTTCGGGTACTTGATGGGGAAAATGTAGGTACAAAAGTAAATCTATAGTTTGGTACACTTTGTGCTGGTTTTATTTTTAAAGATTAAAATATGAACGAAGAAATTACATTCATTTTAGATGCAGCTAAAGAAAGTATGGATGCAGCTATTGTCCATCTTCAAAAAGAATTTATAAAGATTCGTGCCGGAAAGGCGAACCCTTCCATGTTATCATCCGTAAAGGTTGATTATTACGGATCACAAACCCCATTGTCACAGGTGGCCAACATCAATACTCCCGATGGCCGTACGCTATCGGTACAGCCATGGGAAAAGAACATGTTACAAGAAATAGAAAAGGCAATCATGAACGCCAATCTTGGATTCAATCCAATGAACAACGGTGACATGATCATCATCAATGTACCACCATTGACTGAAGAACGAAGGATTCAGTTGGCCAAACAAGCGAAGGCAGAAGCAGAACATGCTAAAGTCGGGGTGCGAAATGCCAGACAAGAAGCCAACAAAGAAATTCGTGATTCTGAAGATGCCTCTGAAGATCTTCAGAAAAATGCAGAAGTTGATGTTCAGAATTTAACTGATAAATACATAAAAAAAATAGATGATTTCTTATCTGCCAAAGAAGAAGAAATCATGAAGGTTTAAGCAAACCGCAAACGATAAAAACAACAATAGAAAAAGCGCCCCAAATGGGCGCTTTTTCCTTCTCAATGGATTATGTTTTATTTAAGGCACGCAATTTAGGAAGACAACCAAGCATTCTTTACCTTTGCGCTCGTAAAAATTCCTGATGGTTGCTAAACTCACACAAGGCTTTTGGGCTAAGGTTGCCCGAATAATTTTAAGGAATAGGATATTAATCCTTTTTTTGGTCGCTGCCGTAACCTTCTTTTTGGCCATGCAGTGGGATAATATGCGCTTCAGCAATTCCCAAGCCAACCTATTGCCGGATGATCATCCGGTAAATCTGGAATATCAAAAATTCTTGCATCAATTTGGAGAGGAAGGCAATGCGGTAGTATTCGCGGTAAAAGACAGTGCCCTATACTCCCCTACTAATTTCAATAGATGGAATAAGCTCAGTAAACAACTCGGTGCTTTTCCTGAAGTGGATTTTGTAATCTCCACCGATAATCTTCAGGAACTGGTAAAAGACAAAGAGAATAAAAATTTCATCTTTGAGCCCTTGATCAAAGGCGCAATCAATACCCAAAAAGATGTTGACACGGTCATTAACCACCTGTTCAATGATCTACCTTTCTATGAAAACCTTTTATTCAATAAGGAAAGTAGAACTATTAGAACGGTAATGTATCTGGATAAGGATATTGTGAACACATCTGTACGGAAAGACTTTATCCTTGAAGACCTTACACATTTAATCGATAGTTTCGAAGAGGAAACCGGACTTGACGTTAGAATATCTGGAATGCCCTACATACGAACTCTGAATTCCCAGAATATTATTGATGAGATCGGTAAATTCATTTTAGCCGCACTTGGTGTAACCTCTTTGATATTCTTTTTCTTTTTCAGAAGTTTCCGGGCGACCCTTATTTCCATGTTCGTTGTAATCATAGGTGTAATGTGGGCTTTTGGGATCTTAGGTTTACTACAGTACGAAATAACGGTACTTACCGCATTGATCCCCCCTTTGATCATTGTAATCGGGATCCCCAACTGTATATTCCTTATAAACAAATACCAACAAGAAGTAAAAAAGCACGGGAACCAAGCCCTGTCTTTACAACGGGTCATATCAAAAGTCGGGAATGCCACTTTAATGACCAATATTACGACAGCATCCGGTTTTGCTACCTTTATCATAACCGATAGTAAATTGCTTAAGGAATTCGGTATTGTAGCCTCAATAAACATTTTAGGCATTTTTGTACTATCCTTGTTGATCATACCGATCATTTACAGTTTCATGTCCTTACCCAAAACAAAACATCTGAAACATTTAAACAAAAAATGGATCGATGCATTTGTCAATTGGATGGAACATATTGTTCGGAACAAGCGAATTACCGTTTATGTAACTTCCATAGTATTGTTGGTAGTAAGCATTATCGGTATTTATCAGATAGAAATATCGGGAAGCCCAATTGAAGACATGCCAAAAAAAGCCGGATTCTTTAAGGATATCCGTTTTTTTGAACAGGAATTCGATGGCATTATGCCAGTGGAAATCGTAGTTGACACCAAAAGACCAAAAGGAGTCTTAAAACCCGCTACACTCAAAAGAATGGATCGCTTGAGTACGGAAATCGATGATATTCCCGAATTATCAAAACCGGTATCCGTTGTTAATTTAGTAAAATACTCAAAACAGGCATTTTACAACGGTATTCCCAAATACTATCAACTACCTACGACACAAGAGAATAGTTTCATCATGGATATGGCCCGTAAATCATCCACTGATGGAAATCTTTTAAAGAGCTTTGTAGATAGTACAGGGCAAACAGCACGCATTACCACCTTCATGAAAGACGTTAAGACCGAGCGCATGGAAGGTATTGAAGCCCACTTATTAGAGGATATCGCGAAAATATTCCCCTCTGAGAGATATAATGTGTATATGACAGGTAGTGCACTTTTATTCCTAAAAGGCACAAAATACTTGGTAAAGAACCTTGTAATTTCCCTAGCATTTGCCATTTTCCTTATCGCATTGTTCATGGCCTTCCTTTTTCGGTCCTTCAAAATGATCATTATCTCCTTGATTCCGAACTTACTACCACTGGTTATAACAGCAGGGGTTATGGGGTTCGTTGGCGTACCTATAAAACCTTCCACTATTTTGGTATTCAGTATCGCTTTTGGGATTTCGGTCGATGACACGATTCACTTTCTGGCCAAATACCGGCAAGAACTTGCAACACATCGTTGGCAGATAAAAAAATCGGTTTACGCGGCATTGAGGGAAACCGGAGTTAGTATGTTCTATACCTCCATTGTTCTCTTTTTCGGATTTTCGGTTTTTGTCATATCCAATTTCGGAGGCACCGTTGCATTAGGTTCATTGGTTTCCGCAACATTGTTATTCGCCATGCTTGCCAATTTAATACTATTACCTTCTTTATTATTATCATTAGAGCGTAGTATTGCGAACAAAGAGGTGCTTAAAAAACCACAGATAGACATTCTCCCCATAGAGGAGGACAACATAAAGGATTTGGACTGACACGTCTTTATGATTTTTCAGAATCAAGTGCAATAAAAATTATTTGACTTTAGGTATAATTGCCTAAAACGAGCTTTAATGCATGCTGATTTCAGCAAAAAACCTTAATATTTTTTTAAACATTATAGAACTCGCTTCTTTTTGTCCAAAAGTCTATCTTTGCCCTTTTAATTTTTATTTGATTTAAAATGAAATCTTCAAGTGTAAAAGAACTACTTTCAATGGCTCCCAAGCTCCAGGAAGTAACCGTAAACGGATGGGTCAGAACTTTTAGAAGCAACAGGTTTATCGCCTTAAATGATGGGTCTACGATAAATAACATACAGTGTGTTGTTGACTTTGAAAATTTCAGTGAAGACGTTTTAAAGCAAATCAATACCGGATCGGCCTTAAAAATTACCGGAACTTTGGTAGAAAGTCAAGGCAAGGGCCAGAATGTTGAAATTCAGGTGACCGACATCTTCGTACATGGAAATGCAGATCCAGAACTATATCCGATCCAACCCAAAAAGCACTCATTGGAGTTTCTTCGGGAAAAAGCCCATTTACGTATAAGAACCAATACATTTTCGGCCGTTATGCGTGTACGTTCGGCATTGGCATTTGCCATACATCAGTATTTTAGACAGAATGATTTCCATTATTTTCATGCCCCGATAATTACAGGATCAGATGCAGAGGGGGCAGGCGAAATGTTTAAAGTATCTACCTTGGACAGCAAAAATCCGCCTTTAACTGATGACGGAGAGGTAAACTATAAAGAGGATTTCTTCGGGAAAGAGACCAATCTTACCGTTTCGGGACAATTGGAAGCAGAAACCTATGCCATGGCATTGGGCAAGGTATATACGTTTGGACCAACATTCAGGGCCGAAAACTCGAACACCTCTAGACACCTAGCGGAGTTTTGGATGATCGAACCGGAAATGGCCTTTTATGACCTTGACGCAAACATGGATCTGGCCGAGGATTTCATCAAAAATGTAATCAATTATGTTCTAGAACATTGTCAGGACGATTTACAGTTTTTGGAAAAAAGACTCCTTGATGAAGAAAAGTCAAAACCACAAGCCGAGCGCAGCGATATGGCATTGATAGAAAAATTGAAATTCATTTGTGAGAATAATTTCAGAAGGGTCTCTTATACAGAAGCCATAGAAATCTTAAGAAACAGCAAACCGAATAAAAAGAAAAAATTCCAATTCACCATAGATGAATGGGGTGCCGACCTTCAAAGTGAACACGAACGCTACCTTGTTGAAAAGCATTTTAAATGCCCTGTTATACTATTCGATTACCCGGCCAACATCAAAGCATTTTATATGCGATTGAACGAAGATGGCAAAACCGTAAGGGCAATGGACATCCTTTTCCCAGGTATAGGTGAAATAGTCGGAGGTTCTCAAAGGGAAGAACGCCTAGATGTTCTAATTGATAAAATCAAAGCCTTAGGTATTGACGAAAAAGAGCTTTGGTGGTATCTTGACCTACGGAAATTTGGTTCTGCCGTACATAGCGGATTTGGACTAGGCTTTGAACGGCTGGTGTTGTTCGCTACGGGTATGGGCAATATTCGGGATGTAATACCTTTTCCAAGAACACCGCAGAATGCGGAATTCTAAATTGAAATCGTTAACTTTATAAGGCATACAAACAATATTTATGCTCAAACAACACTTACAGTTCAAATTATCACAAAAACTTTCACCCCAACAAATTCAGTTGATGAAGTTGATTCAATTGCCTACGCAGGCCTTTGAACAACGTTTGAAACAAGAATTGGAAGAGAACCCTGCGTTGGAGGGCGGTAAAGAAGAAAGTGATACCATTGAGGACGAATTCGACGACCTCTATGAAAATGAATTGGATAGTGAGAATATAAGTACAGAGGACATCAATATAGACGAATACCTGAGTGATGACGAGATTCCCGATTA
>TARA_R110001583_G_scaffold59311_2_pt1 | contig 14834 bp, 18 predicted proteins | sample TARA_R110001583 | Tara Oceans TARA_R110001583 (sample SAMEA4398432) | marine metagenome | biome: Polar Biome; feature: [MES] marine water layer (ENVO:01000295) within the mesopelagic zone...; material: water (ENVO:00002006), including particulate matter (ENVO:01000060) such as...... | reverse complement strand
AGATACAGGACTGACTTCACATCCAACTTGTATGCCAGATTATTGCAAGACAGAATCAGTTGTTGATTCATATCGTAATTATTATATTAACGAGAAAGCATACTTCGCAAAATGGAAAGATGGCAATGTTCCTTTTTGGTTTTCGGAGATTTTAGTTTGAGAAATAAAATTTATAATATGGACTGCTTGGAATTTATGAAGAATAGTAAGAATGAAGTTAATTTAATTATTACTAGTCCACCATACAATATGACAAAAAGACCCGGCGGTGATGCTGATTCTGGAAGGTATGATGAATATGACGATTGGAAAGAACCAGAAGAATATATGGAATGGACTACCAATATATTCAATCAGTTTGACAGCGTTCTTGTAGAAAATGGTGTTGTTCTTTATAACTTTTCCTATTCTATAGAGAATCCATCATTTCCTTATGAGTTGGTTGCACATATAGTAAAGAATACAAACTTTTGCATTGCCGATACTATTATATGGAAGAAGAAGTCCTCTATTCCATATCCTGCAAGTCCGAATAGATTACAGAGAATATGTGAGTTTGTTTTTGTTTTTGTTCGTAAGGATGAAATCAATTCTTTTACAACAAATAAACAAATAAGCAAAGTAAGTAAAACTGGTCAGAAGTACTATTCGCCAGTTATGAATTTTATTGATGCGAAAAATAATGATGGTGCTACAAAAGATATAAACCAAGCAACATATTCTACAGAATTTGTAAAGAAACTTTTAAGCACTTATGCAAAACAAGAAGAATCTTTCTTGGTATTTGACCCATTTATGGGAACAGGTACAACTGCAAATGGATGTATAGAATATGGGTGTTCTTATGTGGGAACAGAGATAAGTGAAAGGCAATGTGAATATGCAAACGAACGGATTCGTAATATATTCACAGTATCAGAATGATTGTATTTCAAACATTGAGTTGGAAGAATTTTCTTTCAACAGGAAATTATAAAACAACAATAGATTTCACAAGACACCATAATACACTTATTTCTGGGGAAAATGGTGCAGGTAAATCTACTATGTTGGATGCATTAACATATGCTTTATTTGGAAAGTCTTTTCGTGGAATCAAAATACCACAATTGACAAATTCTATAAATGAAAAAGATTGTGAAGTGGAAATTACATTTACTATTGGGGTTGATGAATATAAAATATTCAGGAGTCTTAAACCAAAGAAGTTTGAGATTTTCAAGAACGGAGAGATGCTCGACCAAGATGCAACAATCAGAGATTATCAAAAGATTCTAGAAGAGCAGATTCTTAAAATGTCATACAAATCATTTTGCCAAGTTGTTATTTTGGGTTCTTCAAACTATGTTCCCTTTATGCAACTGTCTGCATCGGATAGGCGTTCGGTTGTGGAAAATCTATTAGATATTGATGTATTCTCAGTAATGAATACAATAGTTCGTTCAAAATTGCAGATGCTAAAGGAACAGGTAAAGGATATCGATACCAAGATAGAAATTGCAAAAAGTAAAGTAGATGAGAAACAAAAACTTATTAATACACTTGAAAAGAAATCTGCCGATTCAATAGAAGATTATAAAAACGAAATAGAAACCAATAATGAAGAAGTTTCAAGAATACAAAAAGAAATTAAAGAACTACAAGATAAGATTGAATCTCTTTTTGCAGAAGTTGAAGATAAAGATGATGTCCCAAGAAGACTTTTGAAGATGGAAGGTTTAGAGAAACAATTAAATGTTAAAATTAAAACGATAGAGAAGAGTGTCAAGTTCTATGAAGAAAATGATACCTGTCCTTCTTGCAAACAGGACATAGAGGAACACCATAAGAAATCTATGTTTGAGGACAAAGCAAATGAACGAAAAGAAGTAGAGGATGGTATATCAGAATTAACAGAAAACATTAATACTACTAGTGAAAGAATGACAGAGATTAATGAAATTTTAAATTCTGTAAATAGTATTGAATTTCAAATGAATGAAAAGCAAACTAAAATTAATGTTGCACTAAAGTATATTAATACAATCCAAAATAGAATGGAAGAAGTGTCAACCGAGGGGACAGAGGTTCAGGAATCGAAGAACGAACTCCACCAACTGCTTGGAGAAGGAAAGCAATATGTCGAAAGAAGAAAAGAACTTGTCGAAGATAAACATTATTATAGCATTGCTTCTACTCTTCTAAAAGATACAGGAATTAAAGCAAAGATTATCAAACACTACTTGCCAATTATGAACAAGTTAATCAACAAGTATCTTGCAGATATGGATTTCTTTTGTCAATTTAATCTCGATGAAAACTTCACCGAAACAATCAAGAGTCGCCACCGTGATGAGTTCACATACCATAGTTTTAGTGAGGGTGAAAGATTGCGTATCGACCTATCGTTGCTACTTGCGTGGCGTGAAATTGCACGACTCAAGAACAGTGTAAATTGTAATCTGTTAATTCTAGATGAAGTATTTGATTCTAGTTTAGATGCGGTTGGTACAGAAGAGTTCTTAAAATTATTGACATCTTTCGGAAGTCGTGCTAATATATTTGTAATTTCCCATAAATCTGATACAATGACTGATAAGTTCCAGAATCATATTGTGTTTGAGAAAAAGAATAACTTTAGTAGGATAAAATAAAATGATGATTGAAACAAAACTATATTATGAACGAAATAACGATGTTATAAATTCCCACATTAATTGCGTATATGATGATTTGGTGAAGATGACCCCCGATGAGTTTAGGGAATGGGTCATTGAGTTTAGAAAGGTAGTAAAAGCATCTTGGGACAATAACGGATGTCCACCAAGAACAGGTAAAGTGGAAGAAGCACTTGTTGACCAGTTTAATAAGATTGCAGAATTTCCTATTCACGAATTTGCATTCACAGATGAATTGTCTGATATGGATGATGATGTTATTATTAATAAGTCAAGAATTGGTGGAGAAGCAGACCAATGGTTCGGTAATATGATGAAAACCAGAATCAACTATACAAAAAAAGATAATGGTTATTCAATATATGATTTGTTCGCAGACGATAGACATCTTGAGAAAATGGTAAAAGGCGGAATGCGACATTTCCGTAGAGATAGTTTATATGAACACGCAAAGAGTGCATTCGTACACCAACCAAAATATGCAATCATAGATACAGCAAATGCCAATGATTGGATAAACGCATTCTTTACTTCCCCGCAGATTTTTAAAGGATATGATTTTATTCTTGAGGAAGTAAAATTTAGGGAAAATAAAGGATTAAATAGTGGATATCATCAAGTGGAACAAGATGGTATTATAAATCTCAAACAAGATGAAGTAAAGAAATATAAAGAAAAGGGATGGTTACAATATAGACACCATTCGACATTTGATATAGAGAATATGTCTGATAGTATGCGGTATAATATTCGTGTCTATAAAAAAGGAAAGAAAATGTTTCCAAAGGCATTTTCTGCATATAGAATTGGATTCATTCAACCCGCAGTAAACTTCCCACCAATGACTGCAAAATATATCTATGAGAGATTTACCGAAGACCTTAAAGACCAAGAAGTTATTAACATATATGACCCATCGGCTGGTTGGGGTGGTCGCATACTCGGTGCTATGGGTGTTCGGGATGACCGCAGGATTCACTATGTGGGGACTGACCCTAATCCTGATAATTTTATTGGGGATGATGGTTATAGCAAATATGCTTCTATCGCAGATTTTTACAATACCAGAACTTATAGGGGAAATCCATTCTTTTCCGAAACGAATACTTATCAAATATTCAAAGAAGGTTCGGAAGTAATTCATACAAATCCAGACTTTAAAAAGTATAAAGGTAAACTGGATTTCATTTTTACTTCACCGCCATACTTTAATAGAGAAGCATATAGTGAAAATGAAAATCAATCATATAAAAAATATGGCTCATCATACGAAAGTTGGAGAGATGGATTCCTTCGACAAACACTAGAAACTTGTTCTAAATATTTAAAGTCGGGTAGATATATGGCTTGGAATATTGCAGACTTATTGGTTAGTGGAAATTATCTACCACTAGAACAAGACAGCAAAGATATTCTTGAGTCTTGTGGTTTGGAATATAAGTATACATTGAAAATGGCATTAGAAGGTATGCCAGGTCAAAATAGATTAGACGAGGATGGAAAACCCACCTGTAAAAATTACTGCAAGGTGGATGGCAAATATATGAAATATGAACCTGTGTTTGTTTTTTGGAAACCTTAACTTGACAAATTTTAAATTTAAAGTATAATACACCTATGAACAATTTGAATAATTTGAACAATTCATCATATAAAGAGTATCTTGTAATCGGTCTTGAGGGATTAGCCAAAAACTTTTCTGTTAAAGAATACAAACTTGCTTGCCAAGAAGAATGGACGGGATTTGAAAGAGGCAGAGATTTGCGAATTCAAATACAATGGAAAGGTGAATGTATTTGGGAATGGATAATGGAAAAAACTTTCTGGATTCAAAGAAACACCAATAAAGAAGATAGAGTTTGGATGCGTAAACACGCAGATGTAAAAATTGATGCTTGCAAAAATGCGATTATCAAAAAGAAACCAACAAAAACGAAACCAACAGAAATAAAAACGAAAATGTCTTTGAAAGAAAAACCAAAAGTGGGTAATACTCAACTATTATTTGAAGAAATGAAGAAACAATGATATTACTTGATATGAACCAAATAATACTTAACAATTTATTCGCAAGAATGAAAAGTGTTGATGTAGTAGACGAAGAACTAATGCGGCATTTAGTCGTAAATTCACTCAGAATTTATAGAAATAAATTTCACAAAGAATATGGTGAATTGGTTTTGTCTTATGATGGTGGAAAATATTGGAGAAAGGATATTTTTGAATATTATAAAGGACAAAGAAAGGTCAAACAAAAGGATGACTCCTTTGATTGGAATAGGATTTTTGGACTTATAGGAAAAATAAGAGAAGAAATTGAAAATACATTCCCATATAAAAGCATATATCTTACACACATAGAAGCAGATGATATTATTGCAGTATTAACAAAGCACTTTCACGAAAGTGAAAAAATAATGATTGTATCTTCTGACAAGGACTTTCAGCAATTGCAGAGATATGAAAATGTATCTCAATATAGTTTAAAAACTAAAGGGTTATTAGTATGTAAGAACCCAGAAGAATATTTAACCAAACACATAATCAAGGGAGATTCATCGGATGGAATACCAAACATTTTATCAGATGATGATGTCTTTATGAACAAAGATAAAAGACAAAACCCGTGTGGGGAAAAGAAAATCTTAAAAATTATGGAGGAGTTGACCGAATGGACTTCTTCTGAAAATTGGGAAAGAAATCAAACATTGGTAGATTTTAATTCAATACCAGATTGGGTAGAAGATACGATATTAAAAGAATGGCAAGAACCCATAAAAGGAAACAGAAATAAATTATTCAATTATTTTATTATTAACAAATTGAAGATTTTGATGGAGAATATACAGGAGTTTTAATGTACTATGTCATCTAAAAAAAGGAATAAAAATAATAATAAATATAACTCTTATGAAGATATACAAGATATCCGCGGTAAGGGTACTAAAAAGAATAAGAAAAAAGCGCGTCGGCATGACGACAAAAAATACTTAAAGAGATTTACGAAACTTGATGATTATGACCCAGAGGATTTGGATAATTATATGGATTATAGTCAATAAATTATAATGGAGAATATTATACAATGGAAACACTAACTGCTATGAAACTATCGAAAAAGACAATAGAAATTCTGAAGAATTTCTCAACAATCAATTCAAATATTTTGGTTGAGCCAGGAAATGTCATCAAGACTATTTCCCCAGTAAAAAATGTTATGGCACAAGCAACTGTATCAGAAACATTTGACACTCAATTTGGTATTTGGGATTTGAATAAATTACTTGGGACTATCTCTTTGTTCGAGAGTCCAGAATTTTTCTTTGAAAAAAATAATGTAACAATAGTCGGTTCAAACGGAACTAAAGTTACATATTACTATTCAGAACCAAAACTTCTTACAACAATTAATAAAACTATTACTATGCCAGAAACTGTAGTTTCTTTTGAATTAAACAATGACGATTTTTCTGAATTACAAAAGGCTGCCTCAGTTCTTCAACTTCCAGATTTGTGTTTGCGTTCATCTGGAAATGTTATTGAACTAGTAGCAATGGATAAGAAAGATTCTACTTCAAATAACTATTCAGTAGAAGTTGGAACTAATAATGAAAATGAAGATTTTGAATTTTACTTCAAGGTAGAAAACTTAAAACTTATGCCTGGAGATTACGATGTAGAAGTTACAGAGAAGGTAGTAAGTAAGTTTACGAATCAATCGACCGATTTGTCGTATTGGATTGCCTTGGAGTCCGATTCAAGATATGAAAGATAATGTATTGGTCACTGGAGGGAGTGGGTTGGTTGGTTGTACAATCAACTCCCCCTTCAAACCATCCTCTACTTATTTGAACTTGATGCATATCGATGATATCGTAAGGTATATCACATTGAATAATATTAATTCTATTATTCATTGTGCAGGTAAAGTCGGGGGACTAAAAGCAAATAGTGATAAGTTGGGTGAATTCTTTTATAAGAATATTATTATCAATACGAATATTCTAGAAGCCGCAAGGATTTGTAATGTGAAGAAAGTTGTTTCTTTTATGTCCACTTGTGTATTTCCAAACAAAGTGGAATATCCACTCAAAGAGGAATGTATCCACAAAGGAGAACCTCATAGTTCTAATTATGCATACGCATATGCAAAACGAATGGTGGATGTACAAAGTAGAGCATATCGTGACCAATACGGATGCAATTTTGTTACACTTGTACCTTGCAACATCTATGGTCCAAATGACAATTATGATTTAAATGATAGTCATGTAATCCCCGCACTAATACACAAATGCTATTTAGCAAAAAGAGATAATACCGATTTTGTTATTTGGGGAAGTGGAAAACCTATGAGAGAATTTTTATATTCAGAGGATGTGGGTAAAATTGCACTAATGGCACTAGAATCTTATAATGAAAAAAGTCCTATGATATTATCTTCCAGTGATGAAGTTTCTATTTCAGAAATTGTAGATATTATTGTTGATATTATGAATTTTTCTGGTAAAGTACTATATGAGTCCGACAGACTAGAAGGACAACATAGAAAACCTGCATCAAATGAAAAGTTTAAAACACATTATTCTGATTTTAGGTTTACCCCTTTGAGAGAAGGATTAGAGAAAAGTATTGAGTGGTTTATTAAAAATTATGAAAAGGCGAGAAAATGAAAAAAGCATTAATTACAGGAATTAACGGACAAGATGGTTCTTATCTTGCAGAGTTTCTTTTAGAGAAAGGTTATGAAGTTCACGGACTTCTTAAAAGAAATTCAGTTGCTGAAAATCAAACAGCAAGACTCAATACTTGTTATGATAAACTTAATTTATATTATGGGGATTTAACAGACTTATCTTCTTTGATTAATATATTACAAAAGGTTCAACCAGATGAGGTATATAATCTAGCAGCGCAATCACATGTGAGAATTAGTTTTGATGTGCCAGTGTATACAGCAGAAGCAGATGCTGTGGGTGTATTGAAAGTTTTTGAGGCTTGTAGGTTGATATGTCCAACAGCAAGAATATACCAAGCAAGTTCTTCAGAGATGTTTGGTAATTGCATTGACGATGATGGATTCCAGAGGGAAACAACACCAATGCGACCAGTAAGTCCTTATGGATGTGCAAAAGTTTTTGGATATAATATAGCAAGAAATTATAGACACTCGTATGGAATGCATATCAGCAATGGTATTTTGTTTAACCACGAATCACCAAGAAGAGGTTCTAATTTTGTAACAAGTAAAATTGTTAAAGGTGCAATTGCCATAAAAGCAGGAGAACAAACAGAACTCCGTATGGGAAACTTAGAAGCAAGACGAGATTGGGGACATGCGAAAGACTATGTGAAAGCAATGTGGATGATGTTACAGCAGGATATACCAGATGATTATTGTTGTTCTACAGGAATTTCCCACAGTGTTCGTGATTGTTGCGAATATGTTTTCAAAAGTCTTCAAATGGACTATAAAAACTATGTTGTGATAGATGAAAGATATTTAAGACCAGAAGAACTTCACGATTTAAAGGGAGATTCCACTAAACTTCGTGAGAAGTTGAATTGGATTCCAGAATATACATTTGAAACTTTGATGGATGATATGCTTACCAATGATGAAGATTACCACAAAGCAATAAAAGATGTTTACACACCATATGATACAACAAGATAGGAATATATTATGATTACAGAAACAAAAACCAAAGAATATTTATGGGTAGAAAAGTACAGACCACAGAATATTGAAGATTGTATTCTTCCAGAAGATATAAAAGAAACATTTCAGAGAATGGTAGATTCTGGAGAAGTGCAAAATCTTCTTTTATCTGGTGGTGCAGGTTGTGGTAAAACAACAATAGCAAGAGCAATGTGTGAAGAATTGGATGCAGACTATATTGTAATTAACTGTTCGGAAGATGGTAACATAGATACTCTCAGAACCAAGATTCGTAATTTTGCAAGCACCGTATCAATCTCTGGTGGAAAGAAAGTGGTTATTCTTGATGAGTTTGATTATTCAAACGCACAATCCACTCAACCCGCACTTCGTGGCTTTATAGAAGAATTCAGTGGCAATTGTAGATTTATTCTCACTTGCAATTATAAAAATAGAATCATAGAACCTTTACACTCAAGATGTACTTGTATAGAATTCAAAATACCCAAAAACGAAAAACCTACATTGGCTAATGAGTTTATGGAAAGAATCAAGTACATTCTGGATGGGGAGAATATACCTGCGGATGATAAAGTTCTAGCAGAGTTGATTATGAAACATTTCCCAGACTTCCGAAGAGTAATTAATGAATTACAACGATATTCGATTGCGGGTTCTATAGACATTGGCATTCTTACTCAAATCGGTGAGATAAAAATTAAAACTCTTATAGCATCGATGAAAGAAAAACAATTTACAAATGTCAGAAAATGGGTCGTTGATAATTTAGACAATGACCAAGTTCATATTTTCAGAAAGATATACGATGGATTATATGAATATTTTAAACCCCAATCAATCCCACAAGCAATTTTAATTATTTCTGAATATCAATATAAATCTGCGTTTGTTGCAGACCACGAAATTAATTTAACGGCTTGTTTAACAGAATTAATGTTAGAATGTGAATATAAATAAAGAAGAAAGGATTACAATATGACAGACAAAAGATTTGCACTAAACAGTGCCAAGATTCAGGGGGGTAAAGCATTTACTCCTGTTGGTGATTTGGTAGCAATTAAACCAACTCCAAAAAAGACTGAAACCGAATCAGGAATTATATACAACGAAAGAGAACATCACCGTTTTGGAGATGGTGTAGTTATTTCTATTGCAAAGGGTATTCCAGACGATAATGGTAATTATTATCCTGTAGATTTTAAAGAAGGGGATAGAGTTCTTCACGACAAACACGCAGGATTTAACGATATGGGAGAATTCATTTTAACAAGAAGACAACACATTGTTGCTGTCATCGGAGATGATGTGGAGATTAAGTGAAATTATCTGAATACCTTAAAGCAATAAATCACTCAAAGGAAACATTACTTGATACAGACGATGAGTTTGTGGAAAAGAAATATATGCCTTTTATTATTAATAGGTGTCTTTCTTATTTTCCAGATACGATATTTTATGTTAATGAAATGAATGCTTGTCCTTCAGTGGATAAGAAAATGCATTTTGACTATCTGTTAAATATAATTAGAAAAAGAAAGCGTTATAGTAAATGGTTAAAGACTGAAGAATCTCAAAGAGTAAATGTAATAAAAGAATATTATGGATATTCTGATAGAAAAGCAAGAGAAGTTGTTAATATATTTACAGATTCTGACATAGAAGAAATGGCAAAGTATTTGTATACAGGTGGTAAGAAATGAAAGCAATAGTTACAGGTGGAGCAGGATTTATTGGTTCTACAATAGTTGAAAGACTATTGGAGTTGGGACATTCGGTAATTGTAATAGACAATGAATCTACCGATTGCCACGAATCTTTCTATTGGAATGAAGATGCAGAAAATTACAAATATGATATTTGTGATTATGATAAGATAGAACCTCTTTTCGATGGAGTCGATTGCGTTTTTCATTTAGCCGCAGAAGCAAGAATTCAACCTGCTATACACAACCCAACACTCACCGCAAAGACAAATGTATACGGTACTTGCAATGTTCTTCAAGCATCAAAAGAAAATGGCGTAAAGAGATTTGTATATTCCTCTACCTCTGCTTCCTATGGTACAAAGAATGAACCACCCGCAGTAGAAGATATGCACACCGATTGTCTAAATGCATATTCCATAACCAAATGTGCAGGAGAGGAACTTTGTAAAATGTTCCACAACCTGTATGGAATGGAAACTGTAACATTTAGATACTTCAATGTCTATGGAGAAAAGCAACCAGTAAAAGGACAATATGCTCCAGTAATAGGATTATTCTTTAGACAATATGATGAAGGAGAATCAATGACTGTAGTGGGTGATGGATTACAAAGAAGAGATTTTACATATGTCGGTGATGTGGTAGAAGCAAACATAAAGGCAGCCACAACAGAAAACGACAAAGTATTCGGTGAAATTATTAATATCGGTACTGGGAAAAATTATAATATTCTAGAATTGGTGGATATGGTTGGAGGAAAGAACGCAGAATATATTCACATTCCAGAAAGATTGGGAGAGGTTAGATACTCTCTTGCAAATATTGAAAAGGCAGAATTGCTTTTGGGTTGGAAACCTACAGTTTCTCTTGAGGATTGGATTGCTTCCTGTAATATACAAAAAGTATAAATAAAAATAGGAAAATTGCTATGAATTAATTAAAACAAGGGAATAAGTGATAATTATGGAAAAAACAGAAATAGAAATAGAAGATTTGGTGGAGATTAAGTTATTTGAAGCCGAAGACTTCTTGAAAATTAAAGAAACTCTAACACGAATAGGCGTTTCTTCTAGAAAAGATAAAAAACTATATCAATCTTGCCACATCCTTCATAAGAGAGGTAAGTACTATATCGTACATTTCAAAGAACTATTTGCACTAGACGGATTACCTACAAATATAGAAGAAAATGATATTGCTAGAAGAAATACCATTGCTAATTTATTGGAAGATTGGGAACTACTTGAAATCGTAAATCAAGACCAAACAGAAGAACCAGTTGCTTCTATAGCACAAATAAAGATTATTTCACATAAACAAAAAGGTGATTGGGAATTGTGTCCTAAATACCATATAGGGAATAAACACTAGAAACACAAAATTGAGATTTTTATTATGAGAAAAAAACTAATATACAAATTAGCATCAAGAAACCGACCCGACAAATTCAAACATGTTTTAGAAAAGAGCATCGACCTTCTATCTGGAAATCACGATGTTCGTTTTGTCATTACTTTAGATACTGATGATGAAACTATGAACAATGATGAAATCCGTAAATGGATGGATGACTTGGATGTAGATTTAATATACCACTACGGGGATTCAAAAACAAAAATAGAAGCATGTAATGCCAATCTTGAAGACGAAGATGGTGATGTTTTATTATTGGTTTCGGATGATATGATTCCCTGTTTCCCAGATTTTGATGATATCATTATGCAGGGTATGGAACAACATTTTCCATCAATGGATGGTGCTATTAAATTCTTCGATGGATTACGACCAAGAACTGATTTATTAATGACTTTGCCTGTTTTGGGTTGGAACTTATATAAAGCATTTGGTTATGTCTATCATCCAGAATATACATCTGTTTATGCAGATAATGAAATGACTATGGTTTGTCACGGTCTAGGAAAGTTGATTACTTCGCCAGTTTGTATTTTCCGACACGAATGGACAAATCAACCCTTCGATGAATTACACGCAAGAAACGAAAATGCAGAAATGTATGGAATTGACGGAAAGGTTTTTGAAGAAAGAAAGAAGAAAAATTTCGATATGGATAGTGTCCTAGAAATTATTTCGGGTTAATTAATTATGAAAATTATTGCTTTTAGTTTATGGGGAAATGACCTCAAATATACTCTTGGTGCAGTCAGGAATGCTGACATAGCACAAGAACTATTTCCTGATTGGATTTGTAGATTTTATGTCGGTAAATCTGTACCGCAAAGTATTCTTGGTCAACTGGAAAAGAAAACGAATGTTAATATTGTCCGAATGGATGAAGATGGTGACTGGTCAGGAATGTTCTGGAGATTTCATCCTTGCTCAGAGGAAGGTGTTGATGCAGTTCTCTCAAGAGATACTGATTCAAGACTTACACAAAGAGAAAAAGATGCAGTTGATGAATGGATGAATAGTGATAAAGGATTTCATATTATGCGTGACCATCCTTGGCACGCCGCACCTATTCTTGGGGGAATGTGGGGATGCAAAAAGGGAACACTAACAGAAATGTCATCACTGATAGATTCTATCCAGAAGGGTGACTTTTGGCAAGTAGACCAGATATTTTTAAGAGATTATATTTACCCATTAATAAAAGATGATTCATTTGTGCATGATGAGTTTTTTGAGAAAAAACCATTTCCAACCGAAAGAAATAATCTTGAATTTGTTGGCGAAGTATATGATGAAAATAATAATATAAACGAAGAACACAGAGAAGTTTTAAGGAGTGCTTTGGTATGAGTGAATTATATGTACACCACCATTTGGGATTAGGTGACCACATAGACTGTAATGCAATGATAAGAATTTTTCTTGAAGAATATCAATTTGATACGGTAAATGTATTTGCAAAAGAACGATATTATGATATGATACAGTATATGTACAGAGATGAAGAAAACATTAATGTGATTACTGTTCCCAACGAAGAGGAATATATTCATATAAGTAATTTTATATCAGAAAACAATATAACCAATTTTATTAAAGTTGGTCACGATTACTATCCTTGGGGAAGAGAAGAAGAATTAGGTATGGGATGTGCAGAAATATTTTATTCGCAGATGGATATTCCATACGAAAGAAGATTTGATGATTTCTACTACGAAAGAGATGAAGAAGAAGAAAACAGGGTATATGAAAAATTAAATCCAGACAACGAAGAATATATTTTTGTTCACGATGATGCCAATCGTGGTTTTGAAATTCCAATAGAAGAACTAGAGCATATCGCAGAAACAAAAGATATTAAAATTATCAGAAATGATATAACAGAAAACCTATTCCATTTTGGAAGGGTACTAGAAGAAGCAAAACAAATTCATTGTATGGAAAGTGCTTTTAGGTCACTCGTAGAGATTCTAGACACAACCGATGAATTATTCTTTCATAATTTTAGAGAAGGCGCTTCTGGATATTTGGGAAACAGCACAATAAAAGAATGGAGCGAGGTGAAATACGATGCCAGAATTTAAACTAGAAAATGGACTTGTTTGTTATAATTGGATGCCTTTGGTCGCAGACCACTGTATAGACTATCCACCAGAATTTTATGTAAATTGGGGTGTAAAACGACTACACGATAAAGAATGTTTTCAACCCACAGACATAGAAAACATTAAAGAAAATGATATTATATTTGTCAAAACAGATTTTATTATACACGATGAATTTCAAACTAAATTTTTGGATAAAATTAAAACTCCTTTTAATTTAGTTACTGGATGTTCTGCTTATCAAATTGGAAGAGATGGAGATAATCCAGAATCTTATAGGAAAATTTTAGATAACGAATATCTTAAAAATTGGTTTTGTACCAATCCGCCAAATGAAGAACACGAAAAGATTCATGCACTTCCTATAGGATTTGCAGAACCAAATAGACTTTCTGCAAATCAAAATGTTTTAAAGAAATTACGAAGAGAAACAAAATCATTTGAAGAAAAAGCAAATTTGTTTTTTGTTCCGTGGCACGACCAATCTACAAATCCCGAAAGACAGGATATTATCAACAGTTTAAAAAATAACGAATATACTCACCTTATGCAAGGTAAACTTTCAATTGAACCGTATATGAAATTGATTGGTTCATACCGATTTACACTTTGTGTGCAAGGAAGTGGAAATGATACTCATAGACTCTATGAATCTTTATTGATGGGATGTATTCCAATTACAATTGATTGTACAGTTAAGAGAATGTTTGAAGAATATAATCTACCAGGCTATTTTGTAAAAAGTTGGGACGAAGTAGATGAAGAATTCTTTAAAAGGGTATCATCAGAAGAACATGATTTATCAAATGTAGAAAAGTTTCTAAGTGTAAAAACACACGCAGATAAGATAATGGATGTATGTAAAAAGCAGTTGGTTTAGTATGCCTGATTATAAAAATAAAGATGAATTTGTTTGGGATGGTTTTGATATTCTTGGTAAGTACCAAGATTCTTTTAGGTTTAAAGGTAAAAGAATTTTAAATAAACAAGGTAATGACATTTCAGATACTTTTCTACTCAAGTTACCAACTCCAACTACTAATTTAACCGGCGGGGATGTGATACAACTTCCAGATATATTATTTTTGGATGAAATAAATGCAATAGAGTTTCTTGAAGAAATGGGTGTATTGTTGTCAATAAAAGATTCCGAAACATACACGACCGATGCTTTCACTTTCGCTTCCATTCCAGAAACATCTACCCCACATTACCATATGATATATACGAATCACGGATGGACGATAAATAAAATGGAAATGACCGCGGATAA
>TARA_R110001583_G_scaffold187646_1_pt1 | contig 14848 bp, 13 predicted proteins | sample TARA_R110001583 | Tara Oceans TARA_R110001583 (sample SAMEA4398432) | marine metagenome | biome: Polar Biome; feature: [MES] marine water layer (ENVO:01000295) within the mesopelagic zone...; material: water (ENVO:00002006), including particulate matter (ENVO:01000060) such... | reverse complement strand
AATAAACTCAATGATAGTGAAGACGACATTTAAGAAAAATGCCCAACCAATACGGTTTGATGCACTGTTATGGTTGTGCTCATGTTTATGCATAGTTTATTTTGTCCAAAATATCTTATGTTCTGTACCTAGTTGGAACTGTTTACTCGGACCGTAATTCCAGTTTGTGCTGTTCTTTAAACTCAGTAAATTAATTATCTCTGTTCCAAACATGTTTCTTACCTATACATAATTTTCTCAAGAGGAGTCAATATTAAATACTCTTGTAGAGTTAACTACAGTAATTTTACGAAAATAACTGCATTTCACATAATCAACGCGGTCGGTTGTTACCTATTTTCAACATCAAATTTGCCTAGGAATCATCTTAATTGTGTATTTAGTTAAATACTAATTAGTAGTGCTAGTGTTTTTCTCCCTGCGTGCAAGCATGATAACAACAAAAAGCATAATCAGTCCTTGAGTTAACACACCTTGCCAAGTTGCTGATATGCCCAGCCAACTTACTGTGATATCGAAGGGGAAAGGCGCAATAGCTATCACCGCGGCTTCCTGCAAGGCTGACACCCCTTTCCCAGCTAATACAAAAGCTAAAACCAGCATAAAGTATGAACTAATCGCAAAGAAGCGCCCAATAGGCAATTTCAGCGAGTATTTAAGCATGCCCCAAGTAATGAGCATAATTATGGCAACTGCTGCCACTAACCCGTACCAGACGTAACTCGACTGGCTGCCATCTCCCACTGCTTGGGTCAGCAACGATTGATAAAATAAAATCGTTTCAAACACTTCTCGATACACAGAAATAAATGCCAGTCCGGTCAAGCCCCATAAGGTCCCAGTACCTAAATGCCGCTCGACGTTATATTGAATATATTGTTGCCATTGAGTTGCTTTGGTTTTACTGTGCATCCAGTAACCGACGTAAAATAATATACCCGCTGCTAGTAAAGCGGCTCCACCTTCCATCAACTCGCGAGATGAACCACTGATATCAATAATGTTCTCTGCGGCCCACCAAGTAAATCCACCCGCTACCAGTGCGGATATCCAACCCAGATGCACATAACGAATGGCATCTCGACGTTGAGTTTTGATAAGTACAGTTATTAGTGCCAAAACGACCAACAGGGCTTCCAGTCCTTCGCGTAGCAATATAATCAATGACGCAAAAAACATGGCATTGTTTGACAACACCTCACCGGTTAGAGTGTTCTCTACAAGTTCTAACTGTTGCAGAATAAGTTGTAATTCTTTACCTACCTGTGTGTCATTTGATGCTTTATCAAGTACATTACGAAAATTCAATAATTGACTTTCTACCGATTTCCGTAAAACACTGTCTCTTGCATCTAAGTTATTTTCGATCAATTCAAAACCGTCTAGATAGGCACTGACGGCTAAGGTTTGTGCCTGCGATAAATTGCCATCACGATAGGCAGCTACCGCCGCGATTAAATTGCTTTTTGTGGTAGCTATGGGTGAATCGGCTTGACTAAAAAACCCCGCTGGGTTGGCGCGCCATTGTGCTACTTGGTCCAAGGTTAACGCATCATGGTCATTGGCAAGTTGCACGGGGTTATTGTTGATCCAGCTTTGCAAAGCAATTTTAGTTGCAGTTTTTTTATCTGTTCGTGTGTGCTGCTCTGTGGATTGAGAGAATGCCAAGCTACCGGCGTAAAATGCTAAAGACCAACGTTGCTGATCATTCAATTCAGTAAAAGCACGCATTGCGGTATCGTCTAAACCCGCACTAATGGCATCATATAAACCCAGTAGTGAACGATTTAATGCCCGTTCTTTTTCAGTAAAATTGGTAGGGCTCGGACTGAATGATTTGGCTAATGGACCATTCCCCTCACCTGTCGAACCGTGGCAAGCAGCACAATTATCTGCGAATAAAGTTTGCACTTGAGACTGCGCTAATAATTGGGTTGGTAATAACAACGCCGGTGACAGGGCCAATATTTGTTGGCGTATCTGTTGGGTTAAACCCTGAATTGTTCCAATCGTAGATTTTGCTAAAATAGACTGTAGTAAGGTATTAGCATTGGCCACAACTGAGGTTTGGCGCAAATCAAAATCAGCTTTATTTGCCGCTTGCAGTGTTGAACTTTTTTGTAATATCAAGCTGGCGAATTGCTGCATCTCGGCAAATTCATCTTCGTTTGCTATCTCACCATTTGTTACTGCTTCGGAGTAATCAACCCCTATATACTCAGCCATTTGCAATATTTGGCGACTTTCTTTAACAACGTCGATGCTGCCAGATTGTTGAGCCAATATTGAGGCAGAAAAAAATATGCTCACCATGAGCAAAACACCATTCAATGAAGTTTTCAGCTTTATCGTACCTTGAAATGATATAAAGGAAGGTAAAAAAAATGGTATAAAGGTCATCTAGAATATTGCCTCAAAAGTAAAATATAGCTCCACATAGTAATTGATCAAACAATTAAAGTAGAATGAGAATCGTTATCATTCTACTTGTTGTGCGAAACTTACTCAATGTTATTAGCAATTAAATCTAAATAAAAAGATGTAGTAAGAGGGAGTTTTTTAACTTTCTTAGTCTCCCTCCAATAAACATATCGAAAATATATTCTAACTTTTACTCTTTAACGTTCAATATCATCTTAGTCAACTTCACGAGCTGTCAATATTTGATACTCTTCAGGTGTCAATTCAGGTAACTTTTGTAAAAAAGCGACCATAGCCCAAATACGTTGATCATCATGGGTGGGGCCCCAAGCAGGCATTCCAGACGCTTTGATACCATGTTTAATGACCCAGAATTGTCTACTTGCGAGTTGCTCAGCATCGCCATGTTCTTCTGTATGACCTTTAGCCGATAAATTTGGTGGAGTAGGATATAAACCCATGCTCATATCACTTTGCTCTTTCCCAGGTTTTAAGTGGCATCCTGCACACATGTCATTGTAATCTGGCCCACCTGCTAGTAGCAGTTCGGCAGATTCCAATGAAGGAACAGTGATGTCAGACGATGCACGATCAATCGCTTTGTTGCGCAAGGTTTCTAATATCCAGAACTCAACTTTATGGTGCGGCACGTCAGCACCAATAGGATACACACCGGAATAGATAAAACCGGCCACGCCAACCAAACCCAGAGTAACAAATATCAGCAATGCATAGATAATTTTCATGGCTATAATTCCTTAAAACTCACCGTTATTAATGCTGATCATCATCAGTATGTTCATCGTTATTCTCATGGTGATTTTGTTTTTTCATGTCGTGATCCTGCATGTTATCCATAGGTTTTTCATCGGTTTTTTTGTCTCCCTTCATTTTGTGGCACTTTTTCATCATGGCCATAACAACGGGATCATTTTTGTCTATTTTGCCCTGTTTCATATCTTGCATGGCTTCACAATTGGGTGCTTCTTGTTGTTTTTCCTTGGCGTGCTCTTTGGGATCATGAGCCGCGGCATTAATGCTATAGGCCGATAATAAAATGATGAGAGTAGAAATAACTTTATTTGTTTTCATAGTGCTGCCTTATTTATCTTCATGTTAAAAAATTAATAAAGCGCCAGCTTACATTGACTGGCACTTAAGTTGTTTTATTGAAACCAAAAACGTATGCCAGCAACCCATTGAGTTTGTCTGGTTGTACGGCCATCTAGTTGACTAAAATCTGCGGTATTACCATATTGTCCTGTCCACTCTACGCCCACATAGGGGGCAAAATGGCGGCTAAATTCGTAACGTAAACGTAGTCCTGCGGTGAGAGAAGACAAACCTTTACCTACACCGTTTTCAGGATCATCTTTACCATAAGCACTCACCACAACTCGCGGCTGTAGGACTAAACGTTGAGTAATCAACAACTCGTATTCAGCTTCCGCATCAATAACACTGCGTCCTTCAGCTCCCACTGATAAACTGGCACTGACTTCAAACCAATAGGGCGCAAGTCCTTGCAGCCCAAAGGTTAACCATTGACGCGACGGTCCTTCAGAAGTATCAAATCTGACACCAACTTGCGTATCCCAAAAGGTACTAATGGCGTGGCCCCATAAGATCTGGTTTTCGCTGCCTTCAAGTTTGTTATCAACAATTTCACCTTCACTTGTTATCACTAATCGGTCATAGCTACTGCCATACCAGCCTTGCATATCGTATTGGGTGGCATTTTCTACGCCACTAGATAAGCCATCTGCATATTCAAAGCGGTCAAACAGCACAGTCCAAAAAGCATGTTCATCAGCCATTTTGAGTTGTCTAGGTCCGGGTAAGGCAAAAGCACCGCTATCTAAGGTTAGTCCATTAGCATAGGCATGAGGATCACGTGCATTTAGCGGCGCAGTATTACTTTGCTTAGCCATAGCACTGTGATCCATACCTTGCATATCATCTTGCTCAGTCATGGTTTCATGGCCCATGGCGCTATGGTCCATCTTGCTATGATCCATGCCCTGCATGTCATCTTGCTCAGTCATGGTTTCATGGCTCATTTTACTGTGGTCCATCTTGCTGTGATCCATGCCCTGCATGTCATCCTGTTCAGTCATGGGTTCATGGCTCATTTTGCTATGGTCCATTGGCTCAGCTTCGGCAGGTTTAGTGCTAGGCACTTGTTGGGTTTTATCGCTTTGTTGTACTGCCCATGTATTAAACGAGGACAAACTAAGCAACACTGTGCCCATGGCCAAGTTAGCGTTAATTAATTTATTAATCATGAAATCACCACTTCGCGAAACATTCCGGCGTCCATATGAAACAATAGGTGACAATGCCATGCCCACCTTCCCAACGCGTCGGCGGTAACCAAAAAGCTAATCCGCTGAGCAGGTTGAACGGGGATGGTATGGCGTCTTGCCATAAATTCACCCTTATCATTTTCTAATTCACTCCACACACCGTGCATGTGCATGGGATGAGTCATCATGGTGTCATTTTGTAGTATCACCCTAACCCGCTCGCCATGACGAAAATGCACTGGGGTAGATTTACCAAATTCAAGGCCATCAAAAGACCAAGTATAACGTTCCATATTGCCGGTTAAATGCAGCTCAACTTCACGTTCAGGTAAACGTGGATCTAGTGGGCCTCCCACAGTACGTAGATCAGCTAAGGTTAATACGCGTCGACCATTGTTACGTAAACCTATGCCTGGATCATCAAGATTGGTTCGTGGCATGTCTACTCGGGCGTCTACTGATGGGCCATATTCACTGCTTGCGTGATTAACGCTTTGTGAAGGAACAGCCAATGGATTTTTATGCATCTTGTGCTGACTATGATCCATCGCCATAGCACCGTGTCCCATTGCATTGTGATCCATTGCATTGTGATCCATTGAATTGGGACGCATTTGCATGCCTGACATATCACCAGAATGATCCATACCTGACATACCGCTATGCGACATATCACCCATCATATCTTTCATCGCCAACCATTCGGGCTCATCGACAGTGGGAACATGAGCAGCAAGCCCTTGTTTTATCGCCAAAGTACCACGCGTATAACCTGTCCTATCCATCGACTGGGCGAATATGCTGTGTGCGTCATCGGTAGGTTTAACAATTACATCGTAAGTTTCACCAGGCCCAAATCTAAATTCATCCACACTGACCGGTTCAACATCTTGGCCATCAGCAGACACTACAGTGAGTTTTAAGCCGGGAATACGCACATCAAAAAACGTATTGCTGGAGCCGTTGATAAACCGCAAACGTAAGGTTTCGCCGGGTTTAAATACACCCGTCCAATTATCGTTAGGTGTATTACCGTTCATCAAAAAGGTAAACGCATGTGCAGATACATCAGCTAAATCAGTGGGACTCATGCGCATCTCGTTCCACATTTTACGCATGGAGATGGCCTGTCCCATGCCATAGCGCGACATGTCGTCGAAAAAGTCTCGGGCGGTAGGCTGGTTGTAGTTGTAATAATCACTTTGCTGTTTTAGGCGAGCAAACACCGACATGGGCATTTCGTCAGTCCAATCTGACAATTGCACCACCATATCTTGGTCCGTGCTTATCTTTTCGCCAGCCTTGGGCACAATGATGATACTGCCATACATACCGGTCATTTCCTGAAAACCAGTATGAGAGTGATACCAATAGGTACCAGCTTGATGCACTTCAAACTGGTAAGTAAAAGTCTCTCCGGGGGCGATACCTGTATAACTAATGCCTGGCACACCATCCATCTCGAAGGGTAAAATTATGCCGTGCCAATGAATAGAGGTGGGCACCGACAAGCGGTTCGTCACTCGGATCGTTACCGTTTCGCCTTCTTGCCAAACTAAAGTGGGACCAGGAAGACTGCCATTGATAACGGTGGCCATGCGCTTTTCGCCAGTAAAATTCACTGGTATTTCAGTCACACTCAGATCAAATTCAGTACCGCTTAATGTTTCAACCTTTGCTCTGGCGATATACTCTTGTTTTTGCGCCGCACTTACCTTACCGACGCCCAACGCAATAGAGCCAGCCATGGCTCCTTTGACAAAATTTCGTCGTGGCTGGCTAATAGGTGTAGTCGGCTTGCCAACGTTTTGTTGCGCAATAATTTTTTGCATAGTCCCTCTGGTATTAATTAACACACTTGATAATGGTATATAGTCTACATTACCAGTCCTGACCCCAACATGACGACTACATTACAATAATGTAATGTGAGGGTAATCTCACGGTTAGTTGATGCAGGTAACATAGAGCCACATGAATAGGTAATAAATGAAATTAACTGGAAGGCAAAGCTAACATGCGTTTATTAGTCGTAGAGGATGAACAGAAGATTGGTGACTACCTGCAAAAAGGTTTGGAAGAAGCCGGGTTTATGGTGCAACTTTCTCGTAATGGCCTTGATGGCTATCACATGGCCGTTTCAGAAAGCTTTGATCTGCTTATTTTAGATGTCATGTTGCCAGATATTGATGGCTGGCACATCCTACAAAAACTTCGCGCGGCGGGTTTTACTACCCCAGTTTTATTTCTTACCGCTAAAGACAGCTTATCCGACAAAGTAAAAGGCTTAGAACTGGGTGCCGATGATTATTTGATTAAACCCTTTGCTTTTGCTGAGTTACTCGCCAGAGTTCGCAGTTTATTGCGTCGTGGTGGTCGTCAGGTGGTGCCAGATATCTTGGAAGTTGATGATCTAATCTTAGATGTTCCCAAACGCAAAGCAACTCGTGGCAAACAACGCATCACCTTAACCAACAAAGAATTTTCCTTATTGGAATTGCTGGTACGCAGCCAAGGCGAAGTATTGCCCCGCTCACTGATTGCTTCGCAAGTGTGGGACATGAATTTTGATAGCGAAACCAACGTGATCGATGTGGCAGTTCGGCGTTTACGCGCTAAAATAGATGACCCTTTTGCCACAAAACTTATCCATACTGTGCGTGGTATGGGGTATAAACTCGATGTAGAAGATGAGATTTAGTTTGTCATTTATTCCACTTAGGTCTCTATCAAGCCGTTTAATTTTACTGGTTGGAATCACACTTGTAGTGTCCTTTGTATTATTGGGCACTGTTATCGACCGTACAATCCAACACCATTTTGCTCAGCAAGACGCCAACGAGCTTGCCGTGGTGGCAGAGTCGGTCAAAAAAAAATTACAAACAATACCCCCTGACGCAGAAATAGATGAAGTTCACAGCGCATTAAAATTGGCCGTAGCCGGTCATCACGGGGTTTATTTTGCTATATATTCCAAGCCCAAAAACAACATCCTTTATCAATTAGGTGAAGTAGATTTATCACCTTTATTAAGCTCAACGGTACAACATCGTTTATCTGCGGATGTATTGTTCAGTTGGAAAAGTACCCAACATGCCTATCGAGGAGTTAATTTGCTTGGTTACATGCTAGATGCTCACCCTGTAAATATATTGGTTGCTAGTAGCATAGATTTTCACATCGACTTTCTAGCTAAGTTCAGAGAAACACAAGTGCTCATAATGTCTATTGTTTGGTTAATAACGATGGTATCAGCATGGTGGGCAGTCAGGTTAGGTCATCGACCATTGCATGATATTAGCCGTGAAATTGCTGCGATCAGTGCAGATAATTTACATACTCGTTTAAAGCCCAAACATACACCTAATGAACTACAGGAATTAGTTGAATCATTTAATACAATGTTAAGTCACGTAGAAGAGGGATTTAAGCGGCTATCCCATTTTTCAGCAGATATTGCCCATGAATTACGTACTCCACTAACCAACTTAGCGACACAAACTCAAGTGGCACTGAGTCGAACTCGAAGTGCGGACGAATATAAGGAAATTTTGTATTCAAATAATGAAGAATATGCTCGGTTAACTAAAATGGTCAGTGACATGTTATGGCTAGCCAGAACTGATAACGGTTTGGTTGCTCCTAGCTTAGGTTTTGTAGACTTAAATGAAGAAATAAGACATTTATTTGAATACTGTGAGGCTTGGGCAGAAGAAGCGCAAGTTAGTTTTGAACTTGACGGAGAAGTGACTCTTCAGGCAGATAAAGAAATGCTAAAACGAGCCTTTAACAATTTATTATCTAACGCCATAAAATATTCAAAAGCCAATACCAAAGTAAAAGTTGTATTGACTGCGCAAAAAGACTTTGCAGATATTACATTCGAAAACCATGGTGAAACCATTCCTCCTCAGCACCTTAACCATTTGTTCGACCGTTTTTATCGTGCGGATCCATCCAGACACAGAAACGGCGATAGTTCAGGGCTTGGCCTTGCTATCGTTAAATCCATTATTGATATACATCATGGAAGTATTCAAGTGAGTTCATCTAATGGACTCACTACTTTTAAAATTAAGCTACCTTTGGTTCCTGTCTAAAAGCAAGATAATGAAGGGAACAAACAGCCAATGGATGATGTAGATCTAAATCCAGAGCAGTATATAGAAGCAACTTAACAATTTAGGCGGGAACGGTCTTGAAAAACACCGACCGTCTGTTTTCTGCTAGAGGGACCGGTCAATTAAGGTCGGATGACGATGTGCAATTTGCACAAAGGACTAAACTGCTTTTTCAGTATTTGTTTCCGTTCGATCAGATGAAGTTTTTGGTCCGCATTGAGTCGAGCTTGGACTTATATCCAAACTAACAGACAAATTTCTGATTGGCTGTTTTTTGCTCACTGCGCAATGTTGTAATCGTTCAGAAAAGGAAATATGTCCTCGGGATTTTGGAAGATGTGTTGAACGGCCAATGACCACCTCAGTCTTCTTGTATAGTGATTCCGGAAATACAGTGTCGATTTACAAATCAGTCATCATCTGTACCTACAATGAATTCAAAACTGACGGGATTGTGTGAATAAGGTTCACCTGGATAATCATGTGTAAAATATTGTGGATGAATTAGCTTAAACGTCCTCCTATTATTTTTAGTTTTCCTCACTACGAAATGGCTGATTTAAAAGTGCTTGTAAGCGATCTTCCATACCTTTATTTTGATCAACTACTTTTTTATAAGCTTTGATCTGAATTCCGAGTTAAATACTTTTATCTTGATTACTTCTTCATCACGAGCATCAAATATGAGCTCTTTTTGAGTCAGTAAACATTAGTAGTTTCATGGAAACTCCCTATTATTGAGAGTAAAATAAATCATGTACACTGGCCCTACTTCCAGCGAAGCTGGGCCACATAAGCTAAATCTTCTAAACTTATAAACAATATTGGTTTAGTCAATTACAAGATCTTGAATTTAAAATTTCCTGTGGATGTGTATTCTTCTTCAAATTGCTCAAATAATAATTTAGGCACCTGAAACCGTAAAACTGAATCTCCGCAAATTTCTGTGTCCCAGTATTTTCTGCTACCACTAGATCTAATTTCACCAGAAATCAATGCTACACCTTCACACAATTTCGCACCTCCATCTCGATCAAAAGCGCGGGCAATTGGCATCCCAAATAAACAATAAGCACCGGTTTCTCGTTTAACAGAATTCAATATTTCCACCTCGATATTTAACACTTCAGAATTAAATAATTCATCGAGTTCTTGTACCTTGTCTTCAACGATTGAAGAAAACACCCAAACATAGGCTTCTTTATCCCACCGCCCCCCCAAATTTCGACATTGTTCAACTAATAACACATTGAAAAACTGGTGTTTTAATGTACAAATACTAGCCTGTTCTTGTTCTGTAACACTAACAGCTAGTTTAAAAATAATATCAGTACCGTATTTTGTACGCACTGATATATCTTCTAACATCAATTCTTGCTCTCCAAGTTCCAGCTCCTCAGAATTAGTATCGATTAAAACTTTACACTTATAACCATTATCAATCGCAGCATAATACTTTCGATTTTTTTTGATAATTGTTAGTAATTTAGTTTTCATTATTTTCTCACTTGTATTGAATAGACGAACCAGTTTCGCGATGTAAACAGGTTAACAAGTGAAAAATTTTGTAATCGTGAAACAAGGCAAGAAAAAATGCCCTATTGCAGAAACTAGTTAAAAATTAATTAAATCTGGCTATATTCCCGCAAAGCGTCCAAAAAACTTTCGCTTTGTACTACTTTTTTGTGCCACCTTGCGGTGAAGTTAGCCAGAGTTTTTATGTGGTGTTAGCGCCGACGTAAACCCGCAGATATTTGCCGCAGAATAAATTGCAGCCAGGAACGACTTAGCCCCAATATTATTTTTTGTCTGCTGCTATGAAGGGAATACATGTAGGTAATACGAAGACATTCGGGGTGTGGTGCTGTCACACAGCAATAATCAAGTATAAAAACGGGAAACATTAAGTTGTGTCCACTTGCTGAGAGCGGCTCCAGTGTCCAGAAAGGTTCCTTTTCTAATATTTAGTGAGTCAATGCTACCGGACAAAGTAGTTGACGACTGAGACTTCCCCTTCCCAAACAACTAACCTGGTTTATTTTCGCGTAGTGGACAAAGTTCACGACAACGCGGCCACCTAAAACCACCCCAAATAAACTTTAACTTGGTAGTTAATTATTGTTGTTTCTGTCTATGCCATTGTAAAAAATCAATAAAATAACTGTTTATTAAAAATTATTTTGTACTGGAATTAACACATTTTCGAATCTTTATAGGCGCAAAAACAAGGATTTATGGTAGCTGATGGCAAGAATAATAACTTGGAATTTAATAAACACGCAAAGAAATAGCGCAAGGAAATCTTGACAAACACGCAGGTCTGTAGTATGGTCTGCCGCAATGAGTTTGGGCAATTTCAACTTATTATACTTAGAAATATATAACTTGCAACATGAAAAACACAATTTTTTTTACTTTTTTAGGAATCGTTATGCAAAAACAAACAAAAACAAATGGCTTCAGCAAAACTGACCATCAAGAATTATATGCATTACCTGACGTTATGTTAGTTGTTGCTCCGTCTTGCACAGGAAAAACAACTTACGTAAAGGAGCATTTCAACGATCGTTTCGTCATTTCATCAGACAACATTGTTGATGATGTTTGCAAAAAGTATGGCTTAACTTATTCGAAATTTTTCCAGCTGGATTTCAAACATCAAGTTCGAGAAGAACAACGAGCATTGTTTGACCAATCAATAAAGGAATCCAAAAAGCACAATAAAGTCGTTTGGGATCTAACTAATTTAACAAAAAGAGACCGGGCCAGAGCTATGTCCCACTACCCTGACGCCATATTTAGGGCTGTGGAACTTGAATTCAAAGGCTGGGAAAAAGAGATCATTAAGCTAAGTCATGAGCGTGCTTTGCGTACCGGTAAGATTGTACCAGAGAGTGTTTTGTTGAATATGTTTAAACGCTTTGAGCCAGTTTCTAAAGCAGAAGGCTTCACCGACATCACAACTTCTAATGTCATTTCATCAATAATCCCATTGAAAAATGCAGCTTAACTAAAAAGGAAAAATCATGTCAAACACCGACTTAAAAACTAACAACTCAACTTCAAAAAAGGCAACACTTATGGAACTTAACGAATCACACCTGCCATATCTAAGCTCAATTTTATCAAAATTAAATTATGAAGAATTTAGAGTCTGTGAACTAGTTGCTATGTACCTGTTAACAAATAGAAAAGTAGATGATTTTAACGATATGTTTTATCAAGTATTAAACTCAGACTTTGGCATTTTGGGTAGCATGCCTTCCAATTCAATCCACCATAAAATTTTGTGTGTAAAAATCAGATCTTTTGACGCTTCGGAAAAAGAGCTTTTAGCTTCCGCATGTCATCAGTATATAACAGGAAGAAAACATATAGCTTTTGCCATAGCAAAATTAGCTTTAGTAGATATACCACTCAAAAATATTTCATCAAAAGAATCTATTTCAAATGAATTTTCTACAGTTAATTATCAAGAGGCCGCATCAAAGTTTACATATCTACTTTCTTCAGTTTGCTGTGACATTGACGTGATGGATGATGTAACCATATTTTCAATACCAGCATCAATTCCAAATGCGGATCTGTATCTAGACATATTCAATAGGCTTATAGAAGAGCTGGGCTACAAAGTCAACTGGAAGGGGTTCGACGAAAAACTCTCAGAAGACTATCAAGATACAGTTCAAGTTAATTATGTCATTGAGACTAATTTCCCTGGAGAAAAGTATTTTGAATTAATAACAGCAATCGCAGCTTAACTAAGGAGGATAAATACTATGACTAAACAGATAAATGTAGCAAACATTGAGAAAGTAGAAAAATCGCTTTACAAAATAAATAAGCCTAACCAAGTAAGATTGCTTAGTCGCACTAAATTGTTAGAGCACTTGGAAGACATTGAAATTAAATTATCCAAAAAACTTAATAAGAAGGATTGGAAAGGCCTAAGATTCAAAGTAGACCCCTTCGCCGAAATATTTCCCAGCTCATATAATGGCACTCCTACAAGTACACAGTTTCAATTAGAGAGGCGGTCATCTGGGTGGTTTGTTTTAATTGAGCGCCAGCCTTGCATGCGCCATAAAATTCAGCCATTAAATATGGAATTAAAATCTAACGAATTAGCCTATTTCCAATCAAAAGAGTTGGCTTGGGATTGAATAACAACTCATCAATAAAGTTAAATTTTTGATTGAATCACATCAACTACTTACTCCTAATAAGGAACTATTATGTCCAACAACAAGTTAAATCAACGCGAAAAAACAGCAAATAGCATTGTTAAAAAGCTGACTAAAAACCCTTTGGCATTTTTATTAAAACAGGATGCTATTCTGAATGAATTTGGAGGTGAACCAATATTAAGCTACACCAAAAAAGGTAATTTCATTGCAATTAAATGTGTTGATGAAAGCCGTTTCATTGTAGCGGTTTCCGATAAAAATGGAAAAACTGGTGGAGATGACATTGAAATAGCAATTGGTTTCAGTGAGCAATTATCAACTTTAATGCATTTAATGTATGAGGACACCTTTCTGAATGTGGATGTAGACGCCGCCGCATAGCAATTAAATTACTTAACAAATGTCGGGGGACTTTGTTAAATTCAGCAAGTAGATATCAAGTATTAAATGCAACAAAATATATTTAAAAGAGACCTGAAAATGCCAACATTCCATAAATCTTGGCAACTAATAATGATAAAACATTTTGGTGGTGATGGGGTTGTAGTGATCAAACCCACATATACTGAAATCTAGCATTTGTTCTTCTGAAATTTAATTATTCATTTTTTTCTGCTCAAAAATTTTGTTTTATGCCGCCTACGGCGAAGATAATCCAGTTGATTAATCACCATGACACTGGTGGGTATAAGAATACTGGCCATATTCCTGAGCGCAAGCGAAGGGCCAACAACAATTGAATAGCCACCAATAAGCTGGACACATCCTAGTCGTTGAAGGGATTGTACGACTCATTTAATGCGAACTTCCACTTCCAATGGTATAAATTTGCCCTTCAGCTTAAACCTGGCTTCGGCCATTAGCGGATAATAAGTGCCAACACTTCGCCCCTCCCGCTTATACATTGATTTGATATTTTTTAATGTAAGCAGCAACACTTTGCATATCGCCAAAGGCACCAAGTAACATCTTCATTCCATGCTCTTTCAACTCTTTATCTTCGTTTTGTGTGAAAAGTTGCAGCCACGTAACTACAAGCACTTTGGGAGGTTCTTTATTATCCATAATATGTAGATCAAACATGCCTAGTTTACTTAAAACTAGCACCATTTTTAAATTGTTAAAGTTGGTGTAAAGATCTAATCGATGATCTTTACTTGCCAAGTATGTAGTGAAATGATCGCCCCCTTACTAGTGCGAAAAAGCAAAAACCCCACCGGATAACCGATGGGGCATACAGCACTGCCTATATTCCATTACAGGACTTAAAAAAGGAAATTACTCAACAGTAAGGAGTCGAGATTTTAATTATTACCTAGATCTGCCAAAATTCAAGTCTTGGTACTGTACTATTGCCTATAACACAGAATGGTGTATATAAATAATGGCTATCCACTTAGCCCGACCAACCACTACATGTAGTGGTTTCCTTCTTTTGTCATTTAGGTATTGTTGCAGGAACAGTCATTGAGGTTTTGTGAAATACTGATCATATTCAGGGTAATACTAACCGAATTTTTATATTCGTTTGTGGGGCAAGTTTAAGCTCTGATGAGACAGTCAGGATATTAACCCGAACGACCGTTCTGAGCGCAGACTGTGTGAAAACCTACAACGAAGACTAACCTGTCGTTATTCAGATATTTTTACGCAGATTTGAACCCCTATTTAAGTCATTAGGCAATCTAGCAGTAATTATAATATCATCAGTCACTGTTCTAAAATGGGTGGCAAATTAGCTTGTATACTGCGCTATAGAGAGGAGTTTGCTAACAACTCGCCATTATTCCTGCATGGCGGTAATGAGTGTGGA
>TARA_R110001583_G_scaffold45091_1_pt1 | contig 14858 bp, 18 predicted proteins | sample TARA_R110001583 | Tara Oceans TARA_R110001583 (sample SAMEA4398432) | marine metagenome | biome: Polar Biome; feature: [MES] marine water layer (ENVO:01000295) within the mesopelagic zone...; material: water (ENVO:00002006), including particulate matter (ENVO:01000060) such as...... | reverse complement strand
CCTAAAAATGGTGGGTTTACATAATTCCTTTCCCCCCAGGTTGCCTCTAAGCCATCATAACCACTTGGTCTGGGATGTGGACAAGGGTCATAATCAAATTTAAATTCTTGATTTAATTTTTTCATTAACGTGGGTGGAGTTGCCCAATATCTTTTTTTCTTCATTTATAATTCCTTATGCAATCTGTAATTAGCAAGTGCATTTAAAAATATCCTAGCACCTAAGTCTAATGTCTCTCTTGTATATTGATAGTAGTGATAGTCCCCACTTTCCTTATCCAGTCTCAATATAACTCCGCCATCTATCTTTTTCTTTTTTGGGAACATTTCTTCATATATCAAGGTGTACATACCTAGTTGTACCTTCATTTCATCGTATACATTCTTACTTGTTTTAAGATCATATAATAAAGTCTCACCACCTACCTCAAATACTCCATCAGCAGTTCCACCAACCCTATGTTTTTCGCTAACTAGTTTTATTTCGGCAACTAAAAACTTTGGCTTAACTACTTCTCTAAACTTTTTAAAAGCATTTAAAGCATTATTTGCTCTCGTTTTTTGATTATCGGTGTAATCCAAACCAATCTCGTAGTCATCCTCATTAATATTTGCTTCACATAATGCATGAGCCAGAGTCCCTGTGTCGGCAGCATCAGAAGTAAAGGCATGAGGGTCTTTACCACCTTTGGCCATCTTAATGCCCCAATTCATAAGTATGTTCTTATTCCATCCTAGTTCGCTACCCAATATCGTAGTAACCGATGGTACTATCTGCTTATCTTTTGTTTTATATCGTGTATGTATTTTAAACTTTGCCATTACTTGCCCCACTTATCTTCGCTAACAATTTGTGCAATGATACCATATACAGAAAGGTCTTGAAATGTATCTTTCAAACTCTCCTCTACTGCGGTTTCACCCTTATTGTTATGTAATATATTTAATAATCTCTGTACCTTGTCATTCATTCGAATAGCCAAAGCCAACAATGATAGTTCTTTATTTCCACCCATCGATATATTGCCTGGACCATAATCGTGTTGCTTCTTGGCAAACAACTCGTATTGCTCTTTATTTAGTCTCTCAAAAGTATACATAGTCTCTGGAAACTTTAATTCGATTATTTTAATTATGTCTTGCATTGATTTCCCCTTGCTTTGTGCATTCACGGCATGATGCCCTTTTTTTCCCATAAGTTGGGATACCTTTTGGATAGTATTTATAATCCCTTTCTCCATATAATGATATATTTGACCAAACCCCATTGCATTCTGGGCAAACCATTAAGTAATCGTCTGCTTTACCCGCTGTCCTGCCTCTCTTTTCTTTCTTAACCTCGGTACTGGGCATATCTTTAACTCCTCTTCTATTTTGTTTTTTTGCCTAGCTTTACTAGCACCACAAAAAATGTGACCCTTATGATGAGTGCAGAAGGGACAGTTTAAATAATTAATTAATGGACACGGCTCAAACATTCCATTAACCAATCATAGTCTACTATGCATTTAAAGTCTTTAATATTGTTGCCTCTCATTGTTTTAATATCCGCATTACCTAAGTCAAAGTATTTTGGTATTGTCTTTCTGCTCTTAGACTGTACCTTTATCTTTGCGAATCTGTCACCGTCTTTTAGGTTTGGATTCTTTATTAAAACATCGACATCGGATTTCTCACCTATCGCCCTACCATCTGATGCAAAAGCACGAACTGCCTTAAGTCCGTGCTTTTCTGCGATCTCTAGACACTCTATCTCGTGGCGATAGCCCTTCTGTTTTGGTGATTTTAAAATGGTAACTTCTCCTCTACTTCATCAGGTTCTGTTCTGTCAAATGGGCAACTGTCTCCAGCATTATCTTCTAAGATTTGAACAGCATCCAGATACATAGAGATGTATTTGTCAGCATTAACATTGGTTTGCTTTGCGGTAAATCGTACATTCACAACGTCACCAAAGTTTGGTGCGGCAGTTATCTTCTCCTTCTTCCCATTCCATATCTCTGGGAAAGCAGTTTTATCACGATGCAGAGTTGTCTTAAATGTCTGCTGTTCTCCATATTCATCGTGTATCCTGTTACCAGATAGACTTCTTTCTTTTCCAAACTCTGTAAGTATTTTGGTTAAGGTTGCTTTAAACTTCCCCTCGACCTTTACAGTAAGGTTGTGATTTCCTTGGTTGTCAAACTTAGTATCCAAGGTTTCAAGATGTGAAAACACTACAGGAACAGGTCCAGTTTTGTACATCTTGCTCATTGGTTTTTCTTTAGATGCCATTGTTTATCCTTTATTGTATTTTTATTATTGAATTAATAATGGTTATTGCAAATAGTAATGCTAATAATATTACCATTGCATTCTTGTGGATTATGTATAGTAATGAGTTAATCATCTATGGTGTACTCAAAACCATAATGTTCGCATAATTTTATTACTAATAATTTTAACACATTTTGGTCATCCTGTCTTAAGTCCATAACCTTATACGCCTTATTGCCAGTAGCATATACTCCGTAACCCTTTCTTGCTATAGCAACTGCAATAATGCTTTTGACCTTAAACCACGGATACCGATCATTAGGTTTAATGTGTATCAACATGATGGGGAAGGGTTTATATAACGGAGCAAAGGGTAATTCCCTCCCCCACCAGATGTAGAGTCCCCTGAAGGCTGTAGTTGCGGTAGGGAACCCTTACGGAGTGCTTTATTAAGCATCAAATAATTCTTTATAATCTACATTTAAAACTTCTGCACATTGACCTTTATATAATGCACTAAAATTACGCTTACCATGTATCATCTTATGCATATAAGCTCTGGTGATTCCACACTTACGACCCAACCAGGCTATGGACCGCTCTTTTTCTGTTAAGACATTAAGTAACTTTTGATTAATCATATTTAAAACCTTTACATTTATTAATTTTTGTTATCAAAGTGTTGCCAAAGTATATAGATAACCAATACAGAAATACAATATTTATTTTATTCTTGGAAACATAATGTACCCTAATGTAACTTTACATATCTAAATAATAGGAATAAAATGGCTTACATAGAACCTCACCCAACAAACAAAAGAAAACATCGGATTCGGTGGTATGACCATCAAAATAATTCTAAGTCTTGTATTACTTTTACAGGGACTAAAAAAGAAGCCGAGAAAGAATGTCAATACTGGGCAAGAAAAGAACAGCAAATCAAGAATGGATTTATGCCTGAACGTATTAATATGGTTGCAACTTTAAAATCATTGGAAGAATGGTTTTTTTCTGTAGGTCTTAAGTGGAAAAATAATAAGCGTGAAGTTCCCCTTGATCATAAAACAGTATATATATATGAGAAATCATTAAGTCAATTTTCAAATGTATTTGGAAAAGATAGTTTAGTTAGCTCTATTTCTTCTACTAAATACAGAGAATACTATAGCGAAAGGAAACTAAATGGTTTGAATGTGGACATTCGTGCCATGATAACCATTATTAATACTGCCATGAATCATCGAGATAGGTTGGTAACGGAGAAACCTACTGAATTATTTACATTTAATGTTAAGCATAGTACACCATTTTACCTTGAGTATAATCAGGTTGATGACATATTATCTTGTGATATTAACAAGTACTACAAGAATAAGCCTTGGGACTTTGATAGAGATGAGACTATGAAAATCTTTATGCTTTATTTGCACACAGGATGCCGTTTAAATGAACTGTTATCATTGACTTGGGATAATGTTAGCTTTGCAGAAAAAAGCATTGTAGTGACAGGTAAAAGAAAAAAAGTTCGTAAAATATTTATGACAGATGTGTCTATGGAAATATTAATGACATTAACTGAAAGGTCAAGACCAATGCCTTATACCTCATATAAAGTAAGGCAAAGGCTTAATGACCTTAATAAATTAAGTAAAATTAGGTTTACAACTCACAATTTAAGGTCAACCTGTGGTTCTTTCATGCTATCTGCTGGATGTTCTATTGAAGAAGTGTCTGAACATCTTGGGCATGATGACATTCAGACTACAAGAAAATGGTATGCCAGGATAATTGAAAAGGAAAGAAAGTCTGCAACACGGAAAATGCAAAACTTAACTCAAAGTATGTCTATTAAATCAAATAAATTGGGAAAATACCCGATTCTTAATTAAAATTCCTCTTCTATTCTCATAGACACATTATAATGATCGTGGGCTACCTGGGTCATGGTTAAGGAATCTTGACCAAATCTAGCAAACATGAAATCAGATTCTGCACCATCAGCCGCTGTGTCCTTGTCTATACAAAATATAAACGGTCTTGTCGGTCCATCGGTCATATTCCAAATATCAGAAACTACGGTATCGTCTGTATAGACATAGGTATTGCTCTCGACTGGTAGTAGTTCAGAACTATTTAAGAAAGAAAAATTTAAATCATATGTTATTCTACCTCCATATACCTTTTGAGCATTGGTAGCTAGACTAAATGGGCTTTTTGAAGCAGACCCCCCAGTCCTTCCAAGATTCGTAGCGGATGCGTATCTTTGTCCCCCAACGGACTCTTGAATCTTTACTTTGTCATATGTAATGTTGCGACTTAGCTCTAAGTCAGGGCTAAATGGCATTTCAAACGACTCTCCAATCATAATCCCACCTAGAGTAAAATCCGTGCTTCCCCAGACTCTATCGTTCTCACTTCCAGTTCCAACTGAAGCATCAGCTTGCAGATTACCTTCAAATTGAATAGCCCAATAACGCAAATTCTTTTCTGTAAATTTAATAACTGTAGTCCCATCTGTGAGTGGAGTTACTACTACGCTTTTATTTCCACTTGCAACATTGATATTATCAGCGTTTACAACTTCAGTTGTGGTGATGTTATTCCATTCAGCATCAGTATCTGGGTCTGTAGTATCAACATTGGCTCCATTCAAAGCGGTAACATCACTTGCAGCGTTACCAGCAAAAACTCTTATTTTCCCAATTGACGTAGCTAGATTGTGATTTAAGATTGCAATGTAATTTTGCTTATGAGATGCGGTTGAAAATGCAAAGGTGCATAAGACATGACCATCTGTATCAGCACTTGTGTCAAAGGTAACTAGGTTCAATGGTTTTAAATCTAGTAAATCTGCTACTGTCTTATCGCTTGGAAGACCTACAAAGTTAGTTCCTGCATCAGTTGCCGTTACTGCTCCAATAGCGGACCCACGACCTCGATGATAACCTATCAAGTCTGGATAAAACTTTGGTGTACGAATATTTTGATTAGCCATTATCCTACCTCTCGTGCTGTAATACTCACTTTTCCAGGTGAGCGTTTTGTTTCAATTACCATATAATATTTGCTTGTTGAAAAGTCTGTTCCAAACATTTCTACTGGCATATCTGTAAATGTAATTATATCCCCCGTCTCTAATTGACATCCCTTCATTGGATTGACTACATCGCAAGAAACCAATATCTTCATATCCCCAATAATGTTATTATAATAAGAATAAAAATCAGCGTTACAATCTGCATTTGCTGATGTTGGAATTGTTCCTACGTTCATGTTAAGATTAATTGTTTGTATTCCTTCCTTATCGCCTAAATTATACTTTGCCCTGCTTGCTGTATTTGTTAGCGTAGATGAGGAGTAGTATCTACTTGATTCTGCTGGATGTAATTGATTTGATATTTCCATTTTAGTAATCACGTTTCCTAACCCTGTTGTACTGAGATTTACCTTATCAATGTCTTGGCTAGTTAAATTTAATGTCGCAGATAACTCGCTACTTTTCTTTACATGGATATACTTTAAAGTTCCTGTAGGTGTAAATTTTGCTACAAATCCAAATTCATATGCTATCTTATCAAGAGCTTGTTTTAAGTTTGTAGGTTCTAACTGCCAATATCTAACTTTCCAATTATCAATATCTGCATCATTTGCTGTATTTCTTGTTCTATCCGTATTTAATGAACTCCAGTTATCTGGGTCAGTACTAGATATACCAGCAAATCTTTGTAACAAATCACGGTGTGCATCGTGTCCATGTGCTATTGCACCACTGTCCCAGGATGCAGTTAATCCATCTCCTCCAGAATATAAATACTTCATACTTTGCAATGTGTTTAAATCTCTTTCATCATTGTATAAATCAATGACTGCTAATACTTTTACTCCCCATACTTTTAATATATGACTACTCCAAGATTGGCCTCCACCAGATGCTGATGCCGTCCACTTTGAATTAAATTCCGTGGGAGCATCAGAGTTAGTAATGTCTTTTGTGATTTCTGTCCCGTAATCTCCAGTTGTTGCAAGCTGTTGTCCCGTGTCATTAAGAACTCTATTCCCAGTAATAGTACTTCCGTTTTTAAATATTTCAAGTGCGTAAGGCATAGTTCCTGAATGACTCCCAACAGGATCGGCTTTTACACGGAACTTAACTATATAGCTTTTTGAATTATCTAAAAGTTTATTAAAACTTTTAAATTGTATAAAAGCTAAATCGCCAGCATCATCCATCGTAGCTTGAGCAAAGTTTGTTAAGTCATAGTCACCATCAGAAGCCCTTGAAAAAGCATTTTCTGCATTAGTCATCATTGTTACGCCAAATTGATTATCACCTTCTTTGGGAATAATGTATCCATTAGCAACGTAATCCATTGGGGTTTTTAAAACATTAACGCCACCATCAGAAATAGTTGCTTCAGCTTCAACATTAGAATTATACGCTTCAGTCACTCTAAGAAAATAATCATCTAGATGTATATGAGCGTAATTGTTGCCACCACTTGAATACGACTTTGGCATAATAACATCTATAGAGCCTTCACCACTTACACTAGAACCACTAACATTATCCTCTGTAGAAGATCCTTGAGATATATTTATAATTGGAATGGGATATAAACCACCATAAGGGGCAACGGTTTCAGTTCCATAGTTATAAGCCCCATACACAGTTGGTTCGTAAATGCTTAACGTACTATGTTTTGTTTGAGGAAATTCAATCTTATCCCAGGGTCTATGAGAATTTATCTGCATAGTAATGTTTTGGTCTTGGTTTAATTTCATATCAACAATTCTACCAGAAAATATTTGTTGACAGCTACTTAAGGTGTCTTCTCCCTCAAATTGTGCATAAACACGGATTTCTTTATTGTGATAATTATTAGTCCCGTTAAACAATAGTTTGTAGAAATCAGTTCCATGTATGTCAAAATTTGCACTCGTAACGCTTATGTTTCCTGTATTGGATGTGCCGTTAGTAATGTCTATACTATCTCTTATCGTAATGTTTTTATTTAACACCGAACCATGATAGAACTCAGAACTAACAGTTGTATCCTTAAATGAAATTCCAAAAGCATGGATGTATTTATCAAAACCACCAACTGTCCATGTGGGAAAATTTGTAACACCATCGGAGTCACCAGTAGCCAATGTTCCATTGTTGTTATTTGTGCTAGAGTCATATGCCGTTGTTCCACTGCCTTCATCTAATTTCCAATAACCTATAAGCCCAGTTGCACTACTATCAACAATTCTTTGATAGTAATATGCAATATCTGTCGCTTCCCTTGCAACATTCCAAACTCTAACATGAGCAAGTTCTCCATCGTAAAACTTTGTCTTGGCAAAGTTTGCACCTATGTGAAATAAAACATCGCTACTTGTTGCACCAGTTGGGTCGTTTTCTATTGCGGATGCAGATTCCGTTTCAGCCAATGCACCATTGATATATACTTTAATATCGTCTGTTGCTGCACTTCTTACTACAGCAACGTGAGTCCAAGTGTCAGCAGATAGTGCAAATGTATTTGTAGTAATTGTCACATTGGAACCACTACCATACTCATACTGTAGAAAAATATCATTATTGACTTGCTTAACAACAAAAGAATCGTTGTCTACTTCATCGTCATCTGGTCCGCCTTTAACCACTAATGGAAAATCAACGCTAGTCACATCATCTGATTTCATCCAAAACTCAACAGTAAAGTTGACAATGGGTGAGATGTCTGCAAACGTATTACCTAAGTTTATATAACTACCGTTATTATCTCCTGATCCATCTTCTGGATGAAACTCTAAACAAGTGTCATTGTCTGCAGTAAACTCAAATAACCAATTCTCATTTACATTAGAATTTACAGGAGGGTTTGATAATGCCATCTAGGCCAATCCTTGACTTGAGGCTTTTGACAGTTGAGGAATTAATGTGTCCCTTACGAACTCATCATTACCAATCATATTCCCTTGAATATTCACAGTCACTCCACCGCCTTGCCCAGAGCGATTCATGTCTGCTAAGTTTTGAACTCCTATATTTTGCACAGCACTACGTTGCATAATGAACTCTCCAGCCTGTGCCATAATAGGTACATTGTCTTGCCCCTGAACCATTCCCCCTGTTGCAAATCTTTGTATGCCATCATTTTTTATTAAGCCACCAGTGTGCCCTGTAAACATTCCAGCGGATTGTAATACTGCACCAGGTATTTGCCCACCAGGAAATAACATCATCATCGCACCCACAGTTTGTAGAATTTGACCTTGAGTAATTTCACTACTATCCCTTAAAGAAACCATAGCCCTTGAAGCTGCCAAAATACCATTAGCAACCTTATGAGAATTGTCAGCCATATCTTTTAAAGGCTCCCCTTCTTCAAGTTCTGCTATTTTATTTTTTAATTCCTCTAAGACTAAAGTTCTTTCTTTATCCGTAGCAATAAGTTCGGTATTAGCTTCAATTTTTAAAATCAAAGCATTTAAGTGTTTTATCTCACCTTCGGTTGTAGACATTAATACTGAATTAAACTTAGACTGTAGGCTGCTTAAAGCACTATTTGATTCCGCAGCTTCTGCTACTACATTGTCATAATCTTGAAGTGCTTGTGCCGCTAAAATTAATGAACTAACTAATTTATTGTTTTCTGTTCCAAAACTAATAGTTTGACCAGTAGCCAATGAAAACCCTTCGTTTTCGCTTCCAATGTTAGTTAATTCGGTATTCATTAAATCTAGACCATTTATAAATGGTGATATTGCATTCGCACTTAAATCAAGGGCTGATTGAATTTCAGATATTAAGTCAAGCCTTCTGGTTTCTTTTTCTATATTTTCTTCAAGTTTATTATTTTCACTATTACGAGCAACGCTTAACAATCTTATAGACCTATTTATATCAGAATCAACAGATAGGCTTAATTTTTTACGTTCCTCTAAACGCTCTAATGCTACCTTTTCCCTTTCTATAGCCCCTGTTAATTCATTTATTCTTTTTATTAATTTAAAATCTTCGTTACTCAACAATCCTGTTGAGTTAGCAAGAGCTATTGTTTTCTCACTAGCATTAGTAATAACCATTAATTGATTTGTAAGCGAATCTGCCTTTTTTTGCAGTACCTCTGTATAGCCTTTTTCTTCATTAGTGGCATCAGATAAGCTAGAGATAACATCGTCTAATGATTCTAAATATTTTTCTTGATCTTTTTTTGACTGTTCTAATTCTTTTCTATAGTCGTTAAGGCCTTCATTAAGATGACTAAATGTCCCCATTAATTCAAAAATCTTATCTATAACTGTTGCTAAAATTATCGCAAGACCCATTAACCCTAATCTTTTCATAGACTTGGCAAATAACAAGTTTGATAAGGTTGCTAATCTTACACCCGTAGCATAGACTCCGAATGTAGTAGCGACTATGGAAATAGCGGTAGCAGCTTCCGCAATTTCTTTCTTATCAAAAGCCCTTACAAATTCCTCTGCTCCCTTTACAGACTCTGTTAATGATGGTAGTAATAAACCACCAATCATTGCAGTAAAATTTGTAAGGGCATCTTTCATATTACTAACTGCACCCTCATAGGTGTTAGAAAGTCTTTCTGCACTACCAGATATGCGACCATCAGGGTCTGTTAATGCACTAATTAACGCTTTTCTAAATTGCGGTAGTGTAAGTTTTGTAATGTCCTCAATTCCCTGAGAGTCTTGTATAATCTGCCTAATTCCTTTATCTCTTAACATGTCAGCAGCACCTACGCCTCCAGCAAAGGCACGACCTAAAGCGTTTGCCGCTTCAGTTGCTGTGGTCCCCATAAAGGCAGCAAGGTCAGTTACAGAAGAAAGCGTTGCGTTTGCATTAAGCCCAAATGCTTCTAACTGGGCACCAGCATTTACTACATCCTGAAGTTGGAAAGGTGTGGTTCCAGCAACCGCACTAAATCTCTTAAAGGCAGCATCGGCTTTTTCAACACTACCAGTTAAACCAACTAATCTAGCCTTTACAGATTCGAATCCAGCAGCCGCACCTACAAATTTATTTATAACAAGAGTAGCTCCACCAATAGCAAAAGTAAATACTAATATTCTATTTCTTAATGCACCAATTTTCCTTACAAGTCCTGTTGTTTGGACTCGCATTTCATCCATGCCCTTTGAAGTTCTTTTAAGTTGCTGATTAGCGTTGGGGAATCCCTTAAGGTTTATATTTATGTTAAAGCTATTTCTCGCCATCTTGTTTCTTCCTTAAAATTGCTTGGTATTCGTCATCTATAGCAGAAAAGATGACTACTCTCTCATAATCAGCATCATCTATATTAGATGCCAGGGGAATGTTAAATTTCTTCATGGACATATATTCCTCTATAAGTATATATGCCCCTTGGTCTAAAAAATAAGATGAGTCTGAGCAGAGTAATAAATTGTAATACAATTCTGCTCCAGGTGTGAACTTTGAATCTTTTCCTTCGCTTAAAATTCTATCAATCTCTAGCCAAAGTTCATCTTCATCGTAAGTAATTGTTTTGCGAAGAGTTGGACTCTTTGCTTTATATGGAAAGGTAAGCCCTCTGGACTTTACATTATTAAAGCTCATCCAGATGGCAACCCTTGCTTTAATTACTTTTTTTTAGATGGTTCTTTATACTTATTGTAGATAGCAAGAAGTACCTCATCAATTTGATTATCCTCTAAATTTCCTAATGATTTCTCAGGATCATCAAAGGCAAAGTCCATTATCCAATTTAATACATGGTAAAATGTCGAAAGGTCAACATCACCATCCTTTATGGATTTGACTTCCATTCCATGAAGCACTCTTCTATCCTTGAAGGTAAGAGGATTTACCTCAAACTCTCCGTGGTCTGTTTTTACTGTCATATTGTCTTTTTATTTTTATTAGGCAGCGGTATTTATTGTGACTACTGGATTAGTTGTAGCAGCAGAATCATAAGTACATCTAAACGGGATTACTTGTTTCCATCCATCATCATCAAAATTTATTGAGGTTTCATCAACAAATACTTTTGGTGCAGTTATTTGGAATACACCAGTATCAAGGTCTAAAACCATGCCTGCTGGATTATCAATTGCAGCAGAAGATTCATCGTCCCTTTTACAAGTCAATGTTCCTGTTACCTCATAGCCACCGACTGAATACCCTAACGGTCTGAATGCATTACCTTGGTCAAAGCCAATTCTATTAACAGCCCTTGCAATATTAAGGTCAAAGCTATACAATACCAAATCTTCACCATCTAGAGTTTGTGCCGTTGTCATGTCATGCATATTAAACATAGTGGTTTGAGCAGTTAGCAAGGTATGAGTTCCGCCAGTAAAGGTCAAAGCCCCTTGAGTTGGCTCAAATCCTGTGACAAAGGTAGCAGTCCCCATCACAACCCCACCATTAGCCCCAACATCTCCAGTTAAGTTAAAGCTAGTACACATACAACTTGTAAAATACATATCGGCATCCAATCCTGTGTGAGCGGCATTTTCAAACCATAGTGTTACTGGAGTAATATTAGCAACGTTATACTTAATATGGCTCTGTACAGAGCTTGGCATATTGCCTAGCAATGCATTACTTCCATCACCATCTCCAAACAATGCTAAACATACTCGATTAATTGCCTGGGCGGTTGCGTGAAATGTAATACTTACTTCATACATTCTATCGTGTCTTTGCCACTTGACCATATCGTCACTTTGGGTTCCGCCACCTAGCCCTGCTCTAAAGGGAGCAATCCCTAATGAATGTTTATCTTTTTCTGAAAAACTGAACTCTGTAACTGGCATTTCTAAAGTCACACCAGCCGCAAGTGTAGCGGTTCCTACTGTGACCTCAGTACCAATAACACATTTTGAATTGACATTAGCTTGAAATGCTGCACTCTTAGCCATTATTTAACCCCTTTTGATTTGCTTTCCACAAGGCAATCTTTAATCTTCTTGCTTAAAGGAAGATGTGCCTTGTTAATTTCTACTTCTTCCCCTGCTATTAATTTTAAATGCGTTGATGTACTTCCAAGTGCAATAAAATTATCAGAATCTTTTAAATCAAAATAACCTTTATTGGCTTTTACTTTCATATTAACTCCATTGTTTGACATGAAAAAATAATAACACCTCTGCTAATATCGTCCTCACGCTCATAATTTATACTCTGCACAATTCCATTCCTATACTTGTTCTCTCCCGAATCAGCGTAGTATGTCTTGTTATTATGCAACAATCTTTTCAATCTTTCTTTTATTTCTGTCACTTGCTTTATGTTATTCTTTGTGTAGTTCCCTGGGTCATTAAGCTCGTAAGATATGTTTACCGTAACTTCTCTTATTTGCCCAGTTGCTAATGTATCAATATTACTATCTACGTCAGGAGTTATCAAAAAACTTTGGTTACCATCGTGATTGTCAAAATAGATTGGAATGCTAAATTCATTAGCAATTAAACTATGTAGACTATCAATAACCCTATCATAGATGACATTCTCATATGTTATTGCCATCTATTTACACTCCAAAAGTTGACATCATCTATATACCTGTCCAGATTTTATTTGTCCAACTGGAATTGATGAACTTTGAAAAGTAATTGCCCATTCATCTGAAGTTGAATTATAAACCCCAGGTGCAAATCTTATTTGTGCCCCATAAGCAAGGCTTTGATAATCACCAGTTATAGTTTCTCCATCAATAACTTTATGTGTTTTTAGTCCCGTATTATCTTTTACATAGACATCATACTTAACGGTGCTTGCACTACCAACGGCAAAAGTCCCCGTAGTGGATATAATAACCCTAACTTCATCGTAATCTGTAGTTGGAGGGTTATGCATTTTAATATCTTCAATATATCCAGTTGTAGAACCGTTTACTGAAACTTCAGAAACAATTCCAGACTCTGACCTAAAAGAAGTTTCGTTCCACAATACATATTCTCTACGTTTTAATTTATCAAGTAAACCATTGCTATCATCAGCTATTGCCATTGTTTCTATAGCATCTGCTCTTTCTGGGTCCAAAGATCTTACAAGGTCAGCACAAGCAAGGATAGCATTTATTCTTATAACAATAAAATCGTACTCTCTATCTGATGCTCCCTGGTAAGTTGTGTTACCTCTTTTGTATATAGGCCTATTTAAATAAGATCTTATTCTATCTGCCTGTTCTTTGCAGACAGTTGTCTTTAAGCCATCCCAATCTTGACCGCCCTCAACAACTGCACTGTTAAGAGCCGTAACACTCGATGAGGTAACAAAGTATTGCAATGTATCTGTTGATGCCGTGTACCCTGCTTCTCCGTTTGCATTTGGCGTGTCTGTAACCATTGTTACTTCTGCATTGTCAACGAACAACTGAGACACATATCCAGTGCCACTTAATTGGTAAAGATTACTAGTTGCTGTTGTAGCCCAATTAGGAGCCAGGACTCTTTTCCTATCATACTTATCTATGTCTCCAACTACCGCTTGAAGATCTGTTGTGTTATTACAAAATGCTGTAAATCTGCTCATGCTATTGCTATCTCATCTCTATTATTAGGCAAAATGGTTACATCTGGTATCTTAGCGTTATGTATTAAGGCTAAGATTAAGCTCATTATAATTACATCACAATCGGCTGCGTAAATACGCTCTAGTTCTTTAAGTTGCTTCATTACCTGTATAATGTGTTCGATTTTCTCTGAATCATCCATACTTACTCACTATTTCCGCAAAGTGTTGTGGGGTTCCCTTACCCTTATGGGTATTGTACCAATCTTTCCAGTAAGTTGCTTGCTCTTCAAGCGTTCTTGGTAATGCTTTAGGCACACGCCTATAGTGTAATCTACAAAATATAATTTGCGCAGCAATGTTTGTGGTCAGTATGAATTGCATACTATCTTCAGTAGGATTTAAAAAGTACTTCCAATCAAGTAGGCAGACTTCTGCTACTTTTTTCATTAGCGATTCACGATATTTTAAATAATTAATGCATATATCTACGCCACTAAAAGGCTCACATTGCCAAAATCCCCTTGCTGGGCCTTTTATTTGCTTTAGGTACACATACTTAGATTCAACTAACCCAGTATTGTAAACCAAGTCAATTGCTTTAGGATCTGCATACTTAGACCCTAAAGCATTTAATACTTCGGTGATGACCTCACGCATTTGCGATGCATTTATCACTTACGTTTTCCCATCTTAGAAACTTTCTTTTTTTTCTTAGGTGACTTCTTACCCATTTTACCGTATCCTTTTTTTCCTGGCATTCTATATTCTCCTTTTTACCATTTTTTACAAGACCAATATCTTGCGGTTAGTTTGTTTTTTGCTGTTGAGCATTTATGTCTTGCTCGAAATGACTTACGCCTAGCTGGATTACTCTTCTTAATTCTCATGTTAGGGTCCCCAAAACGGACTAATTTTACCCTACTTCCACTCTTTGCAAGAACTGCAAATTTCTTACTCTTGCCTGGTGTACGTTTTGGTTTATTATAACCAGAGAACCTTTCACCCCGATAGGTAATCATTTCTACTTAAACTCGTTCATCGTTTCTTTTATCTTAGCTACCATCTCATCATCTTTTTTAGATGGTGTTAGCTTTGCAATAATATCTAGC
>TARA_R110001583_G_scaffold188860_2_pt1 | contig 14861 bp, 14 predicted proteins | sample TARA_R110001583 | Tara Oceans TARA_R110001583 (sample SAMEA4398432) | marine metagenome | biome: Polar Biome; feature: [MES] marine water layer (ENVO:01000295) within the mesopelagic zone...; material: water (ENVO:00002006), including particulate matter (ENVO:01000060) such... | reverse complement strand
TTCCTGCGCAAACTTTGATCACTTTATTAATTCGTTTGGTATAAGTTAATATCATTGCACAGTTTGTCACTGTTTAGGTGGCGTCTAATATTTGAATAGACAGTGGTCATAATAAACAATGGCCACAATAAACGACACCTAGTGATATAAATATGTTCGGCACTTTATCGTTATTATTTGAATAACGATGCTAATCAAAGCCCCGAACTATTTAGCATTTAATTTAAGTTAAATTAAATTAACTAAACTTTATCTTCTGCTGTTTTATTTGAAATTGGCTGATTAATCTCTTTCTCGCTTGCAACACCACCTAACAGTTTTTCCATTAAGCTTTGAACAACAGGGCTCTTCTCTAAGAAACCATTAAGCGCATTTCCTGCTCCTAACCCTTTCGCTAATTTATCAAAGTAGTCACCTTGACCGCCAACAATGTCAATATTGGCATGTTTAAGTGCCGATGAAAGGACAAGTGCTTGATCATTAGAAATTTCTTTATTAGCTTCAATATTTGCAAGGGCCTCTTTAAATTGAACCTCAAGACTCATGCGGAACTCTTCGAACTCTTTACTTTCTTTATTCATATTATTCATGGCTGCGAATTTATCAACTAAGGCATCAGCTTCCGCTTTGCCTTTTTCGCGTAATATGTCAGCTTCACTTAAGCCAATTTCGCGTGTTGCAACGGCTTTTGCTTTGCCAAGTTCTTCATTACCGCGCGCTTCAGCGGTTAATTTTTCTTCTAGGACTTTGGCTTCAGCTAAACCTGTTATTTCAGTTGCTTTGGCTTGCGCTTCCTTAACTCTAACTTGGGCTAAGCCATCTTTTTCGTTAGCATCTGCTTTAGCAATAAGTACTTTTGCATCCGCTAAACCTTGGGCTGCTTGTTCTGCTTGCTTACCTTCAGAAAGCTTTTTAACCGCTTCTGCTTCTTTAGAGGCGGCTTCCAATTGTGCTTGAGCCATCTGAATAATTTCACGTGCTTTGTGTTGCGACTTTTGTTCTTCAGCTTCAGCTTGCTTCACAATGTGTAATAATTCTTCTTGCGCTTTTGCTTCTGCTTCTAAAATTCTAATCTGTTTAAGACGTTCAGCTGCTGAAATTTCTTGCACTTCTTTAATACGTTCCTCTTCTTCGGCAACTTTACGGTCTACAGCAATGCGTTCACTGATCGTTTGTGCAATAATTTTTCTTTCTTCTTCTAATGCTTTCTCTTTATCGATTTCAGATAATGCTACTTCGCGTTCTCGATTCACCACTTCCATCTGTTGAGCACGAATTACTTTTTCTTTTTCAATAACAACGGCACGATCTCTACTTTGTTCAGCGATTTCTACTTGACGTAGTTTTACCTGTTCTCGTATTGCAAGTTGTTCGTCGGTCGCTAATCTAGCTTCCTCAGCTTTTGCTCGTTCTTCTTGTTGAACTTTTTGTGTTTCAGCTTCTTCACGTGCTCTAACTGTCTCAATTTCACGTTTTTGCTTCGATTCTGCATCAATTTGCTGACGTTCTAATGCCAACATCGCTTCGCGGGTTTCAACGTTCTTTTTAGTTATAGAAAGTGACTCATCTTTTTCTAAGCGATTTGTTTCGATATTCTGAACAGCGGTGATCTCAGTGATTCTTCTGATACCCTCAGAGTCTAAGATATTATTTGGATCTAAACTTGATTTTGGGGTTTGCTCTAAATAATCAATGGCCACATCTTCTAATACATAACCATTTAGGTCATTGCCAACAACGGTAATGATTGCTTCTCGAAATTCTATTCTATTCTCAAATAGATCAAGGAAATTCATTTTTTTACCAACCGTTTTTAATGCCTCAGAAAACTTAGCATTAAACAATTCATTAACAGCCATTTTATCGGAAGCACGTTCTACACCAATTGCTTTTGCAACTTTTAAAACATCATCTCGAGTTTCATTAACACGAAGGTAAAAAGCGACGGTGATATCAGCGCGAAGATTATCATGACAGATTAAGCCATCACTGCCGCGCCTATCAATTTCAAGCGCAATCAATGAAATTTTCATTATTTCCATTTTATTAACAACAGGTAATACCATGCCACCCGTAAAATGTACTTTGGGTTTTGAGCTCATATCATTGACAATCATTGCATGACCTTGGCTAATCTTTTTGTAAAAAGCACTGAATGTCATTGCCAGTAGTACAATGATTGCGATGAAAATACCAACTGATGTAGCAATGGTATATAAGATACTTGTGTCCATAGGTTTGAGCTCCGATTATTATTTAAATTCTTGTTCGCTAATGACAAAATAAGTGTTGTTTTGTTTCGAATAGTCGATGATCACGACTAATTGATTGGTGCTGTATTTACTACCTTCTTTAGTACGTGCATTAAGGATTAAACTCGCACCATCTCTGCTACATTCTATTTCACCAAATCGATGGTCTATATAAGAACTTCGAACACGACAGGTTTTTCCCATCAATGACTCTTGAGTTGGCCCCTGGTTTACAGTACGAAAGAACTTCCTTAAGGGACGAATCGTTTTCGCAGTGAGTGGAATCGCAAAGGCAATCGCGATCAGTAGGACTACGCTATTAAATAAAAACATAACTAGGTCGCTAGGGATATTTATGAAAGTAGTTAAGGAGACTAATAAGGAGCTGATTGTCCAGCTGTATAACGCGATAATGCTTAGAACCAGCGTGAAGGGAACACCTGTTAGACCCAAGGTAACCAATACGCCTAAAGCACCACCAACGTTTGAAACATCAACATCAAAATCGAAATCTAAAATATTGACGTCAAACAATCCTGCCACAGTAAGAAACCAAAAGACGATAATAATTAATAAAAATATGGTGTAAATAATAGTAGGGTAACTAGTGATATTGATTAGAAATTGCTCCACAAACCTTCCTTTTTAATTTATTTTATGTTGTAAAAAATAATTGTGAAGTGAACATCACATTATAGTAGACGAGACCTAGGCTATATCAATCCTGTTGTTAAATAATTGATCTACGATCATTATCTTATTGAAATTTAGATATTTTAATGTTTTTTGAATGTTAAAACAGGTATGAAATAATCTTCTCTGGGTAATATATTTTATATAATGTTGATGGAATTTACGTAAGAATATTAAAAAAGTCAACGTCTTAAGGTTCAACTAAATGCCGAAGGCGGATGAAAGTTTCACTCCGAATCAATTCGAAATAATGGTTACTTAGGGCGATAACGGATGTTTTGTAAGCGTATAACGAACAGTACCAACTCCTAACACTCAATCTCAGATACCTTATACCTGCATTTGATTTTGTAGGTCATCATGATAATTTCTCGAAGCCGACGAGTCTTTTACCCTGTTCTGTATAATTTGGTTGAAACTTAGTTGATGAGAATGATATTTAGATTCAAATAATATTAGATTTTGTCAGTTATAATTTAATGGTTTTAATATCTTTAAAGGAATGTTTGATGAGTCTTAAAAACAAAAATATTATTGTCACGGGTGCCACTTCAGGCATCGGTAAATTATTAACTGAAAAATTATTACGTGAAGGCGTTAATGTTGCCTTTTGTGGTCGAAGTGAACAAAAAATGTCTCAGTTGGTTACGGGTTTAAAAGAAACTTCAGATAATTATTATTATCAAACCTTTGATGCCACCCAATACCAACATATTAGTGAGTTTATCAACAACTCTATCAGTAAGTTAGGTGATATCGATTTTCTCGTTAATTGTGCGGGGGCTAATTCATCGCGCGATAATGTGTGTGATATTAATATTGATGATCTACAAAATATGGTCAACATCAATATGATCTCACCTTTTGTTTTTATGAAAGAAGTTTATCAGCAAAACATGTTAAAGAATAAACGTGGGACGATCATTAATGTATTGTCGACAGTCTGTCAGTATTCAAATGAAGGAATAGGCGCTTATACGGCCTCTAAGTCAGGATTTGATGCCTTAACTAAAGTCTTTAGAAAAGAAGTAAGAGAGCAGGGCGTTAAAGTCTGTGCGATTTACCCTGGCGGCGTCGATACACCCTTTAGAGAGGCTGACCGCCCACAATATTTAGATCCAGTGAGTGTGGTTGATGCGATTTATTTTATGTTGAATCAGGCTCCTAACTCATCCGTGGATGAATTAACAATAAGACCATTAGTAGAAAAGAATTTTGTTTGAATTAGAATTAAGCTTAAAAAGTACTTTGATTTTAGCAACTTTGAAGCACAATAAATGATTTTATCATTAAGTTTTATTTGAAAACAATTGACTTCATTTTAAAAATCTATAGAGTGCACTTCAGCAAGAAAGAAAACTTTCGGTTTACATTCTTCATCTCGATGTATTATTAATAATACACGTTATGTGGTTTTGAAGTGTTAGTCTGTTTTGCGCTATTCATGCCTGTTAAGGCAATTAAAAAATTAAGTAGGAAGTAAAATATGTCTAGAGTTCTAGGTACAGTTAAATGGTTCAACGAGTCTAAAGGTTTTGGTTTTATTGAGCAAGAGTCTGGTCCAGACGTTTTCGCACACTTCAGTGCAATTGCTAGCGAAGGTTTCAAAACTTTAGCTGAAGGCCAAAAAGTTGAATTCACAGTAAGCCAAGGTCAAAAAGGACCAAACGCTGAAAACATCGTAGCTGTTTAAGCAACTCGATGATTTAGCTTGTGCTAAATGAATTTAGAGAGGTAACCTTAGCGGTTACCTTTTTTTTTGCCTTTTTTTTGGCTCATTGAAATTTTTTTAGACCCTTATGTTTAAGGCCCGAAGTTTTAGGCCCATTTTTGGTCATTGTTATACCAAATCAGTTATTTAGTGAAATTGGTATTATTAGTTTGATTATCTGTTTTTACGACTTCTACGGCGTCTTGCTTCTTTTTTCGCTATCTTTTCTGCCGCTTGTTTAGCCATTAATTTAACGACTTCTACTTTTTCTACTTCGGCAATTTCTGGTGTCTCAAAACTTAAAGTTCCTAATGCACCTGAGCGTAATTCGTTTAACAGAATAGTAGATACTTTGTAGATATCAAAATGACCACCTGCTCGTAAACAACCGCGGCGTAGGGCAATTGCTTCCATTAACTCATGATCTGTATCTGGCACCGTTTCAAGTTCGTAACGCTCTTTCAATCGATCTGGATAATGTTTAATAAGATACTCAGCAGCATAATAAGCAATATCTTCATATTCAATCGCGGTATCTTTAATCGCACCCGTGACTGCCAAACGATAAGCTGAATTTTGATTTTCAATTTTTGGCCATAAAAATCCAGGTGTGTCAGAAAGCATAATGCCTGAAGGCAAACGGATACGTTGTTGATTTTTAGTGACAGCAGGTTCATTACCCGTTTTGGCAATAATGCGATCAGCAAGAATATTAATGATGGTTGATTTACCGACATTAGGGATCCCCATTATCATTGCGCGAATTTGTTTATCTTCACCGAGACGATTTGGTAACATTTGCTGACAAAGCTTTGTGATTTGGTGTACTTGTTCTGGCTTGTTAGTGGTGATAGAAAGTGCTTTTATTCCTGATTCTTGTTCGAAGTATTCTATCCATCGGCTAGTAATAATCGGATCTGCTAAATCAGATTTATTAAGTACTTTAATACAAGGTGTTTTTTCACGAATAGAAGCAATCAGTGGATTCTCACTGCTGTAGGGAATACGCGCATCAATCACTTCGATAATAATATCTACCTGTGGTAATACTTCTTTAATCTCTTTGTGTGCTTTGTGCATATGGCCGGGGAACCACTGAATACTGGTACTACTCATTTTATGAAAACCTTTTTGTTATACCAATTGAATTAATAAAGTGATTACATTTTTAGTTCGTTTGGTATTGTTGCTCTACTTCTTTGTTTATTTTGCTAAAACAATGAATTTGTTTGAAATAATGATTTATTCACTAGTGTAACTGATGAAGCATTAGATAGACATTGAAATGCTGAATAGATTTTATAAGAAAGTTAAGAAGATAATGACCGCGATTAATCGTCTTTATTAATGCTCAAGCCAGCGACTGATTGATAACGGCTATAAATAACGTTAGAATTGTCGCCTCATATAAAAGGAATACACATTTTGCCAGAGCCCGGTTCGCTTCCATCAACCCCCAATCCCGAAAGTACATCTAAAACGATCACCACAGATAACCCGAATCCTTTATACGGATTAAAATTGGATACCATATTAACTGAAATTTCAGATTGTTATGGTTGGTTAAGTTTGAGTGAAGTTTTAAATATTGAACGCTTACAATTTCATACTGGTCTTAAATCAACGATGAAATTTTTGCGTAATCATGAATGGGCAAAAGAGAAAGTAGAGAACTTTTATCTTTATTGCTATAAAAATTACCCTTGGCCAGATGATAAACAGTTGGCAATTCCTCCTAGAAATCGAAGCAACTTTGCGAAGCCTGAAAGCGATGTTCCGGCTGCATTAAGTGAAGAATTAAATCGTTTGATTGAGCATGCCTCTGACATTCGTAATGCTAACAATAAAAATCTACGCGATAAAACGGGTAATAAAGCAGTTAACGAAGAACCTCCTTATGATCCTAGTAACCCTTGGAATAAATAATAATGGCTTTAAAACCAACTATTTTTAAATTAAATGTAAATCGTTCAGATTTGAACAATGACATTTATGATGCGTTCTCTTTAACCGTCGCTCAACATCCTTCAGAAACGACTGAACGTATGATGGCGCGTATTGTTGCTTTTTGTTTACATTCTCAACAAGAATTTTTGGCTTTCACAACAGGACTGTCCAATGTAGATGATCCTGAAATATGGGCAAAGAGTTTATCTGACGAATTTTTGCTATGGATAGACATGGGGGAACCCGCCTTTGATCGCATTAAAAAAGCCAGTCGTTTAGCGAAAATAGTTAACGTTTATAGTTTTAACAGCAAATCTGATGTTTGGTGGTCACAAGAACAACAGCGTTTTTCTGCTCTCAAGAATTTAAGTGTTTTTCAATTTCCCTTTGAACAAATTCAACAGCTTGCCAAATTAGTGACGCGTACGATGGAACTTTCGGTGACTATCTCTGGTGACTCAATTTATATTGCCTCTAATACTGGCGAGTGTGAAGTGACGCTATCAGTTTTACAGCAATCATAATAATCGGTATAATCCGCCTCCTTATTTAACTCAACCAAAACAGTGATTCAACATGAAATTTATTGTCAAACTTTTCCCTGAAATTATGATGAAAAGCAAACCTGTTCGTAAGCGATTCAGCAAAATGTTGCAGGGGAATATCCGTAACGTCTTAACTAACTATGATGAAGATGTAAAGGTTATTTTAGAGTGGGATAAAATCATTGTACGCACTGAAAACAACAGTGTTGAAAATCGAGAAACCTTGATTAAAATGTTATCCAGTACGCCTGGTATTGCACATTTTTTGGAAGTTAAAGAAACAGAATTTATCGATTTACATAATGCTTATGAATTAACTAAAGCACATATTAACACTGAGCTTGATGGTAAAACATTTTGTGTTCGTATCAAGCGTATCGGTAAACACGACTTTACCTCGAGCGAAGCTGAACGTTATATTGGTGGTGGTTTAAATCAACATACAGAAGCACTGGGTGTTAAATTAAAAAATCCAGATGTCACCGTCAAATTAGAAATCAATAATCAAACACTATTCTTTATTGATAAACGCCATGAAGGCTTAGGCGGGTTCCCACTTGGTTCACAAGAATCCGTTTTATCATTGATTTCAGGCGGTTTTGATTCTGGCGTTTCAAGTTATCAATTTATTAAACGTGGCTCACGTGTTCATTATTGTTTCTTTAACCTAGGTGGCGCTGCGCATGAGATCGGTGTAAAACAAGTCGCTTATCGTTTATGGGAGCGTTTTGGTTCTTCTCATCGAGTTAAATTTATTTCAATTCCTTTTGAACCTGTTGTTGCTGAAATTTTAGAAAAAGTAGATAACGGTCAAATGGGCGTTATTCTAAAACGTATGATGATGCGCGCAGGTACCTTAGTGGCGGAACGTTTAGCCATTGAAGCCTTAGTAACAGGCGAGGCACTTGGTCAAGTTTCTAGCCAAACATTACGTAACTTATCAGTGATTGATAAAGTCACTGATATGCTTATTTTGCGTCCTCTCATTGTGACTGATAAACAAGATATTATTGATTGTGCTCGAAAAATAGGGACGGCTGAACTGTCAGAAACTATTCCTGAATATTGTGGTGTCATATCGCAACGACCAACCGTCAAGGCGGTCATGAAAAAAATTGAGCATGAAGAATCAAAATTCGATATGTCATTAATTGAGCAAGTTGTTGAACAATCAAATGTATTAGATATTCGAGATATTGGTAGAGCTGCTCAGGAAGAAGTGACTGAAGTTGAATCTGTTTCGGAATTTACAACTGATGATGTTGTGTTAGATATTCGTTCACCGGAAGAAGAAGAAGATTCTCCTTTAGAAATTGAAGGCGTTGAAGTAAAACATCTTGCTTTCTTTAAACTAGCGACGCAATTTGAAACATTACCACAAAACAAAACCTATCTGTTATATTGTGCGCGTGGTGTGATGAGTCAGTTACAAGCGTTATATTTAAAAGAAGCTGGTTTTAAAAATGTGAAAGTTTATCGACCTTAATCGTCATACTAAATCAGTGACTTAATGGTATACCATTGATTGATAAGCTGGTTAAATAACATTCATATCAGGATATGTTCACAAAAACGGCGCTAAATGTGCCGTTTTTTTATCCTTTGAAAGCGAGAATTCACAGTTTTAATGAGTTTAATTATCACTTTTTAGCGTCGCATCGTATGCTGTGTTTAGAAACCATACTTAAAAACAATACTTAAAAGCAATACTTAAAAACAATACTTAAAAACAATAACTACAAAACAATCTATTAATAAGGAAAAAACTATGCCTCAACAAACAGAGAATTATAAATTAGTAACGGGTAAAGATGATTCTGAGTTTTGTTATCGAATTACTAAATTGTTAGCAGAAGGTTATGAATTATATGGTTCGCCAACAATGGCTTTTAACGGGGAACATATGATTGTTGCTCAAGCAGTGATTAAGCAACAAACACAATTAGTTTAATCTCGAATGCTTTATGTGAATATAGACAATGTCTATATTCACATCATTCCTTTAATCCAATTCTGAAATTTCCCAAGATATTCATGTATTGCCACCTGACTTTTATAAAGTTGATAAGCACTTGGTATATAATAATAACTCGGTGTCTCCCCTAATCTATTTTTAGCCAAATAATTACTTGGCGCAGCTATTGGCGCAGTCCCATTTTTATAAAACAGATTTAAAGCTCTATCCATGTGGGTTGCTGAAGTAACCAATACCGATTTTTTACCTCGAATTATTTGAGACATTTGTTTCGCTTCATCATCGGTATCTAAATTATTATCCATTCTAATTATCTGATGCTTAGGTATCCCCATAATGAGAGCCAGTTCCTGCATCATTTGAGCGTGAGATTTGATATCGCCAAATCCATTACCGGATACGATAAGTTTAGCTTTAGGGTTTGCTTTAAATAAGCGTAAGGCTTCTAAAAATCGACTATTTGCAACACTCGATAATTGACTATTTACTGGTAGGCTTGGATCAGCAATACCACCAGACCCCAGTAATAAAATGTAATCAAATTGTTGGCTAACATTATGTTGTAAAATCGGCAGGTGTTTTCGCTCTAGTCGGTGTGTTAATCGTTCCGCGACAGGTAATGAACTGATGAAAAGCATAAACAGAAAACTAAATACTAATAAAAATTTTGCCGTTTTTTGTTTTTGAGTGAAGAACAACAAACAAAGTGCGATCAAAAAGATGATCAGAAACAATGGCAAAGGCATCAATAAACCACTTATCCATTTTTTTGTTAAAAATAACATGTCAGTATTCCCATTAATTATTGAAGCTTTATAAACAGTGATTTTTGTTTAAAAAAATAATAAAATTATTATTTTTGAATGATACCAATGCAAACAAACAAAAGGTCAGATATTTATCTGTAAAATGTCGTTAACCAAGTTTAAGTGACAAGAGTGAGTTATTCTCACTTCAAACACACAACACAGTTAACGAGGATTTTAACCTGAAAGATGATCATATTTTTGTGTTTTTGGTATTGTATTTTTTTCTTAACGACAAAACGAATTACATATTATGTGATTGTTAGTCGTTAAGCATTTGTTATATTGAGGACTTACCATTGTGACTCATTTTTATTTTCGGATAAACATTCCTTATCATTCGTTTCAGGAACTGTATCGGACTCCCAACACCGTCGTAAAAGTACGAGAAGAATCAGGGAAAATGATTCAAATACCTGCACTTAAATTTGTGCCTTATTTTTCACAGTTAGGTGTAAGAGGGCGCTTCGAATTAACGTTGGGAGATAATAATAAGTTCTTAAGTTTACAACAAATCGGTCAATGAAAATAAATTAATGGATTTGGTATTAAACATTGCTTCCATGGCTGAATATAGTTTTTCTATTATTTGTGAATATTTATGATAGAAAAAAAGACAAAAAAAAACCTAGGATAAAGGGATACCTAGGTTCGGGAAACTTTCCAAAAAATAAAAAAATATTAATAAACACCACTAATACTAGCTAGGTTTTAGAAATACACCAATAATAAAACACTTTTTTGTTGGAAAATTTTGATATAAAAAAAGGATCAATATGATCCTTTATAATAATTTAAGTGATATCGCTAATAACTACGATATTTAATCGCTTTAAATCAACTATTTAACTTCGATGATTTTACAAGTGTTTGTGTAACCAGCACCATTTGAATCACCGTGAGTCAACAGAATAAGCTCACCGACTTTAATTAAATCTTTGTCTTTTAGCGTTTGGATTGCATTTTGAACAAATACAACACTGTCTGTCGTTGTTGAATCAAACTTAACCGGTGTGACACCACGATAAAGTGCACAGAATCTTAATGTTTGTTCATTACTAGATAACGCGTAAATTGGTAGACCAGAACTTAAACGAGACATCAGTAGAGGCGTGGTGCCTGAATCAGTTAATGCAACAATCGCTTTAACGCCCACGGTATGATTAGCTGCAAACATTGTTGTCATTGCTAATGCTTCTGATGGATCATCAAAAGTATGATTAATACGGTGATTAGAAACGTTAATACTAGGGTGTTTTTCTGCACCAATACAAACATCACTCATTGCCATCACCGTTTCAACGGGAAAACTACCCGCTGCGGTTTCGCCTGATAACATAACCGCATCCGTTCCATCCAATACGGCATTAGCAACATCCATCACTTCAGCACGGGTTGGCATTGGTGCACTGATCATCGATTCCATCATTTGAGTGGCAGTAATAACAACACGATTTAAACGGCGAGACGTGCGAATCATGTTCTTTTGAACACCCACTAGACGTGCATCACCAATTTCTACCCCTAAATCACCACGAGCAACCATGACGACATCAGATGCGAGAATAATTTCTTCAAGCGCTTCTTGTGTTTCAACGGCTTCAGCACGTTCAACTTTTGCAACTATTTTTGCATTACAGCCAGCTTCACGAGCCAATTTACGTGCATAGTGAATATCAGCGCCTGTACGAGGAAAAGAAACGGCTAAATAATCACATTTAATTTCAGCAGCAGTGATAATGTCTCTTTTGTCTTTTTCTGTTAGTGCTGGAGCTGAAAGACCACCGCCTTTAAGGTTAATGCCTTTATTATTTGAAAGTGGCCCACCGATAGTAACAACAGTATGCACTTTATTGCCTTCAACAAAGTCCACTCTCATTTGCACGCGACCATCATCTAATAATAATAAATCATCTTTTTTAACTTCTTGAGGCAATGTTTTATAATCAAGGCCAACAGCCTCTTTTGAACCTTCGCCTTTTTGTAAATCACTATCTAAAACAAACAAATCACCCACTTCAAGTTGTATTTTATTTTCTTTGAAGGTTGAAATACGAATTTTAGGTCCTTGTAAATCACCCATAATGGCAACTTCTTTTCCTAAACGAGCAGCAATTTCACGTACATCATTAGCACGTTTAACATGATCGACTGCATTTCCGTGAGAGAAATTCATACGCACCATATTGGCGCCTGCGATAATAATTTTTTCTAGATTATTATCGCGATCCGTTGCTGGACCTAATGTAGTTACAATTTTCGTACGTCTTGACATTATAAACTCCTGTAAAATAATAATTTTTGGTTTTAAGTGTTGAATTTTTTATGAATAATAATTAATGAGTATGACAACCATGTTACCTATTAACATTATGAAATAAGGTTATTCACCCAGTTCTTCATCGAACTTGTTAAAACGAGAATCTTTAATACCTTCTTTAACGTATTTAAGGTTATCTCTAAATTTTGGACCACGACGTAAAGTAAAGCCTGTTGCTAACACATCTATCAATACTAATTGTGCGATACGAGATGCCATTGGCATATAAATATCAGTATCTTCTGGCACACTTGAAGATAAAACTAGATTACTGTTTTCTGCAAGGGGAGAACCATAAGCGGTTAAAGAAATTACAAAGGCATCATTCTCGCGCGCCAATCTTGCCACTTCTACTAATGCTTTAGTTCGGCCTGTATGTGAAATTAAAACAATTACATCGCCTTCTCGTCCATTAATACAGCTCATTTTTTGCATGACAATATCGTCGAAGCAAGAAACGGGAATATTAAATCTGAAGAATTTATTTAATGCATCATGTGCCACACTCGATGAGGCGCCTAAACCAAAGAAAGAAATTTTCTTTGCTTGGGTAAGCACGTCTACCGCACGATTAATAAGGGAAGTATCTAAAGTATTTTTTGCGGTATCAAGGCAAGCCATAGTAGATTCAAATATTTTAGCGGTATATGCTTCTGGCCCATCGTCTTCATTAACGTTGCGATTAACATAGGGAGTGCCATTTGCTAAACTTTGAGCAAGATGTAGTTTAAAGTCAGGAAAACCCTTAGTGTCTAAACGACGACAAAAACGATTAACGGTCGGTTCGCTTACATCGGCCATTCTTGCAAGTGTTGCTATGCTGGAATGAATTGCTATCTGTGGCGAAGCAATAATCACTTCTGCTACTTTTCTTTCAGATTTACTGAAAGTATCAATATTTTTTTGGATTAACTCTAAAGTATTCATATGACTCTACTATAATTTTTTTTTTGCGTTAAACTAGTTGAATTAATTGCAGTATCTAAACTAATTTATTTTTAAGAGTAATTATTTTTAAGTTTAAAGTGAAAAATAATTACATGTTTTTAAACATTTAGTCGCTCATTATAAGTTAATTGAAACTTAACTGTCATTTTATTACAGATTAAAACTGTTTTAGATCAAAATATCTGTTTTTTAATTACATAAATGAGAGATCGATCATTTCTATAACAATTTTTTTTGGAGAATACATATGTTATCTGTTGTTGCTGACGTAGGTGGTACTAATATTCGATTGGCGGTTTGTTGTAATAAAACCGGTGAAGTAAGTCAAATTCGCACATTTGCTTGTGCCGAGTTCCTGACTTTAGACGCTGCATTGTTTCAATATTTTTCAACATTATCAGAAAAAGTAAGCGCTCTCTGTTTAGCGATTGCCTGTCCTGTTGAAGACGATTTAGTTTCAATGACTAATTTAAGTTGGCAGTTTTCAAAAGTGTCTTTAAAAGAAAAGTTACAACTTGAGCATCTGTTTGTGATTAATGATTATACGGGTATTTCATTAGCCGTTCCTTTCTTGAATGATCAACAAAAAATTAAAATTGGTGATGGAGAGCCAAATCCTGTTGGTGTGACTGCAGTCTTTGGTCCAGGCACAGGTTTAGGTGTTTCTCATATTATCCATGTCGGTAATAAATGGATCAGCTTAGATGGTGAAGGCGGTCATGCTAGTTTTGCACCTAACAACAGCGAACAAACCGATGTGTTATTGTTACTTCAGGAACAATTTGGTCATGTTTCAGCGGAACGTTTATTGTCTGGTCAAGGACTCGTTAACATCTATCATGCAATCTGTCGTTTAGAAGGTAAAGCAGTAGAGTTCCATGAGCCTAAACAAGTCACTGAAGCAGCCTTAGGCGAGAGTTGTTCATTAGCAACACGCAGTTTAACGTTATTTTGTGAAGTCATGGGAGGCTTTGCGGGTAACTTAGCACTTAACCTTGCTTGTACTGGTGGTGTTTATATTGCGGGTGGCGTTGTGCCACGCTTTATTGAATTTTTCAAAAATAGTGAATTCAGAGCATTCTTCGAAGCAAAAGGGCGTTTTCAACCTTATCTTGCAAATATCCCTACTTACCTCATTACACATGATAATCCTGGATTATTAGGGGCGGCGGTCTTTTTACGCCAAGAGTTAGGCTTTATTGAAGAATAAACTCGATTAGTGGTTGATTTAATAAGGGGAGTTAACTATCATGCGCTCCGCTTATTAGATTTAGCAAAACACGTTTGAATTGTTTTTTTATTGCTAAACTACTAACCAAAATTAAGGTGACGTGTCCGAGTGGCTGAAGGAGCACGCCTGGAAAGTGTGTAAGGGGCAACCCTTCGAGAGTTCGAATCTCTCCGTCACCGCCACATTCTAAGAGGTTGATTTATCAACCTCTTTATTCAACAAATGACATCAGTGTTACTCAAGAGCGACAATCGAGACGACACTATGCTAATCAATTCCTCTAAGAATATCTCTTCCAGAGAATCTACATACCTTATCAAAAAGTGTACTGGCATCTATACCTTCAGATGGAATATCAGAAAAATACTATCCGTAAGATATCTTAAATGAGTTTATGATCTCGCAACGACCTCGAAGTAATTAAACATGCATC
>TARA_R110001583_G_scaffold30896_5_pt1 | contig 14863 bp, 18 predicted proteins | sample TARA_R110001583 | Tara Oceans TARA_R110001583 (sample SAMEA4398432) | marine metagenome | biome: Polar Biome; feature: [MES] marine water layer (ENVO:01000295) within the mesopelagic zone...; material: water (ENVO:00002006), including particulate matter (ENVO:01000060) such as...... | reverse complement strand
TGAGACAACGCAGAAGGGTGATAGCGCTAAGCCTCAGCAACGTCTCCCCCCAAAGGAGTCAGTTCTCTGGCCAGCCTGACATCATTCCTGACTTCATCCTGCAGTTTCGCTATCATCGCTGGTGGTATATTAGCGTTCTCAGCCAGATAAGCGATACCAAACATGAAGGCTTTAAGAAAATTGATGGTATCGCTTTGTCTGGCTTCGTGCTGTTCCAGGATAACTCGTATGTGGTTCCACAGGATTTTATTGATACTCATTGAGTTCTCCTTGTACAGACAATATAATAGACCAATGAGACGAATACCAAAGAGGATGCGTGGAGATTGGACACAAGCTGGTGAAGTGCTACTGCAGCACTTGGTTTCCATAGCCCCTGAGTTTGAGCTAGCTGACATGGATTGGTATGCGAATAAGGTCAATGTTCGCACAGAGGCATTACAAAACCATCTGAGAAATGAGCAACTATGTGTTAGTTTTGTGGACAGGGTCAATGAGGCTTTAGAACAGCGAGGCTGGGCAAGGTTTGTGATTTGGGATTATCTTGGTCAGGAATACTATCAGAGTGTAGAGGTATTGGATGAAGAGTTTGTGGTTGAACGAAAAGGTACAGATGTATGAGGCTCCTGTAGCGGTCATTGACTTTGAGACTACGGGATTGGATACCAGCAAGGCGAGAGCAATACAGGTAGCCATTGTCCACAGCAACCTTGGGTGTGACAATGGAGAACTGGTCTACAACGAACTCATCCATCCATGTGAACTCATACCACCAGAGACTACCAAAATCCATGGTATCAGTGACGATGATATGCTGGACAAGAAGCCATTTGCAGATCATGTAGACAGCATCATGTCGATGTTAGAGGGAAGGATTATCTGTGCATACAATCTGTCTTATGATTGGTCCATCCTCAACGCTGAACTAAAGCGGCTCAACAGAGAACCTCTTCCATGGTTCGGATTCTGTGCCAAGGTATTGGCATCGTATGTAGATGCACATATCCGTGGCAGAGGAACGCATCGTCAGACATCAGTAGCCAGCAGGAGAGGTATCCAGTATGAGGCGCACGATGCAGCTGAGGATGCAACAACAGCATCGAGGCTAATGGACATGTTGTTGGTGGAGGCAGTATCCAAGCGAGGACAGAAGTTTGGTTGTGTCAGGGAGTACTGGGCTTTCCAAAGGGCAGAGGGCATAGCACAGGAAATGGATTTAAGGAGATACTTTCAGAGCAAGGGTATAGAGAGGAATGATTGGCCATGGACCGACAGGTAGAACTACACGAAAGAAGAAGGAAGACATACTATCACCGTGTGCAGTACAGGCAAAACTGGGAAAGGGTAGCAGAGGCAATGGGCTACACAACTGGCAGAGGCGCACAGGATGCAGCGCAGATGTATGCAGTGGAGGAGAACAAGCCTTGGCCTGTTTCATCCCGTAGCAAGGGAGCGTGTATCTATTTAAGCAGGAGGCATGGTATGCCATGGGCTAAGCTGGCTCGTATCTACGGAGAGAGTATCAAGGCAGTGCAGGCATGCGGTTACAAGTGGGCTCGTCGTCACGAGTTGCTATGGCCCCCGAAATAGGGACTCAGCGCAGGAAGGATAACGCACTCAGGTGATTGGTTCCCCCACACATACCATCCATCTTGAGCAGTACGCGAAAAGAGTTCCAGCTTAGTCTGGCTAGGAAACATCTTCTCAATCCTTGTCCGAATCTGATGTGGTTTGGATGAGTGTCTCATTCGTTTCTTCAGGATGAACTGTCTGATATTCCTACGTCCTCTTGGCTTTGGGATGGTGTTATTGGTTCCAACTATCACGAACTCGGTAGAGGACATGGTGTAGTATCCGGGGTTGGGTCTTACTTTCTCCCAGACAAAAGCAACGGTCTTGTATTTGAAGCCCCATGCTTTGAGAACTTCGATTGAAACATCTAGCTGTGGTCCAGTTGTCCACATAAAGCAGATGGCATTTTCAGCTGTGATTTGTTTAATACCTTGTCCCATATCGATCAGTTGTTGAGGCTTCATGGTGGGGTAGTGGTCTGAAGCTGCTCCGGTGTCATTGCCTTTGTTGTTCAGGAATGTTCTTCCATCGTAGTCCCATGGTGGGTCTGCGTAGAGGACTTCAAATTGAGTAGGTTGGAGGAGAGGTCTTGGTGTGGGGTATCGTCTGGGGAATGGGATTTTGAGGTTCATTATTATTTGTGGATTCCAAATTGAGAATAGGTTGATTTGGATGAGAGAGCATTGAGCACAGTGTCTGCATCCAGCCCTTGTTTGGCGAGAAGTTTAGCGATTCGTTTTGCTTGTGTCACACTTAGAGAGAGATGTCCGATATAGTCAGAGAGGCTACCTCCATTAGAGACCCATATTTTAGCCATAGTCTGAGCAGCATCTTTCTTAGCGGAGACTCGTTCTTTCTGTTTGTATCCGACGAGTCCGTTAGCATCTCTGTAGGGAGATTCTTTAGTGAGTGCTCTGACGGATTTGTCTAGTGCCTTTGAGATAGCGGTAGCGGCAGCATATTTGCGAATGGTGTGCTTGCCGTGCGTAGCGAGTTCGGAGACATATGAGCAGCAGTATGCATAGGGGCATCCTATGCAACTGACACCGGGTGAGGCTACTTGTTTCTGCGCCATGATTTTGACGGCTGTCCCGATATCATTCTGCCATTGTTCAAGGGTCTCTTGTTCGGTCTGTGTGTAGATGAGTCTTTCAAGGCATTGACCGGATCGGAGAGAGAAGACCTGCATTTTGAGTAGGTCTACTTGATTAGCCAGCCAGACACATACAGCTTGAGCTCTTCGTTGCACATTGTCGAGCATATCTTTATCGATGTACCAAGAGGATTTGTAGTCTCTAACGATAGCGGTGGTGTATGTATCTCCGTCTTCATCGGTTACGGTCTCAATGAGGATGAAGTCCAGAATGGTTCTGAAGACAGCGGAGGTATCATTGTAGTCTACGCGTTCCCATGCTTCATTGTAGGCGAAGTGTTCTTCATAGAGCCCATCAGGAGGGAGAGGGTTGTAGACGTAGTGTTTTAGAGCGAGAGCTTTCCCTTCCAGAGCTTGTTTGATTTTCATGGGAGGTTCTGGGATACCGTCATAGGCTCTGCCTTGAGAGGCGAGTTCGATGGTAGTTTGTTCAGCTACTTGTACAGCTTGTTCGTAGGGGATGGGTTCATCGGCCTCATTGCATGCTTTGCCGAGGTTTTCCAGGACGGCATGAGCAGCGACCCCGACTTGAAAGATGTCTTTATTGTAGGGGGTATTTTTTGCTTTGAGGTTTAGCGCATGTCCGCAGTACCGTTCACGAAGGGAGATATCAGTCGGATGGTATGCCAAGGGTCACCTCAAATTGTTTTTGTTGCAGGAAGAAGGATTGCAGAGTCATTCCTGGCGGGAAGTCAGTAGCGACAGAGACAGCAGGAACGACATTGCCTCTACCGGCTATTCTTTTGCCGAGCTTAATCACGGCAGGTAGTCCATAGAGAGTGTAGTTCTGCAGTCCGAGAGCGATAGCTTGTTTGTGCAGACCAGCGAAGAACGGCATGAGGACACGGTCAATATTGTACCAGCTCTTGGTCTCGAATTTAGTCAGAGGGGTGGGCAGTACACCCCATGGTTGGTTTTGGTCCCATCTGAGTTGGAAGGCGAGACGAGCAAAGGGTTTGCATGGAGAGGGTCTACCTTCTCTGAATTTGCATAGGTGGTTAGGGCAGTCGATATCTTTGAATTCTTTTCCATCCCATCTGCGAGCTTTTTTCCCATCCCCAACGCAAGCGGGGATTGACTTTTCGTGGACGGGAGTACCTGGGATTTGAAAAGCTTTGAGTTGAAAGTGGAAGGCATCAGCTACGCCTTGCCATCCATCTCTGAGGTGTATGGGGTGAACGATATTGAATCGGATGGTTTGTCTGAGGGAAGGGTTTTGCGAGTCGTTGTATCTGACGAAGTCTGGGTCATTTTCTCTGATGAGAGTGGACCTTCCGTTGATTTTCTTTGTAACTGCCTGTGGTTTTTTGATGAAGAATTTATCTGTAGCTGTGGGGTTTCCTCGTTTGGAGTCTTTTTCTCCGATGGTTACGACAGCTCCCCAGGCTTGGTTTCTTCCGGACCCGGCATTTTTGCCCAGCCCATCTATTCCTTGGAATTGATAATTTTGATTCATTTTGCCTCCGCGTGTATAATGTAACTTGACACACCCAAAATGGAAATATAGAAAAGGGTATGACATTAGACGAACTATTAGGCCGGTTTTCAGGCCCGAAGGAAGCTTCAGCTGTGGCTGGTCTGAGCCGGTCAGCGGGATACCATTGGTATTCGGAGGGTTCGCGCAGGATATTGCCAGCGATGAGTGCTTTGTTGAGGATGGCGAACAGGGAAGGGCTGACGGATGCGGAGCTTGGGAGTGTCATCAGGGACACAGAAAAGGTACGGAAGACAATAAAGAGGTCCAAGAGGCGCACTCCGGTGCGTCGTCGGGAGCGAGAGATACAGGCTAAGGAGGAGTTTTTGCAGCGTGCAGAGAAGCTGCAGAGGCTTGAAGAGATTAAAAAGGAAATATACAAAAGGTGGTGACATAGATGTCAATTTTAGCAGAGGCAAGGGCAGTAAGGCAGGGCAGGACTCCGGGGTTGCAGAGGACACAGGAGAGTCCGAAGCCGAACAAGAACGCGAAGATCTTGGATTTGAGTAAGCTGGAGGACTACATCCACAAGGTGATGGAGTTCCACAAGACGAAAGAGGAGAATGTAGACGGCAATCGGTCCTATTACTATGTGTGGGAGGTCGATATAGCGAATGTCCTTGGTTACACGGATGAGCCGGGCTGGGTTTTTTCGATTGAGAGTGCGATAGAGTTTGCGATACAGTCTCAGAGTGCGGTCCAGCCGAATGGTCGTTGGAAATTGTACCAGTGGGAGATAGCGCAAGAAGAAAAGATACACAGCAAAAATATTACGGTGGGTCAGACAGCGGAGGGCAGGCCGGAGACGATGGAGATCAATGAGCCTCGCCGGTACATGTCGGTAGGGATGAAGTTCGTTGATATTCTTGGAGAGCTGGACATGATCTATGAGATGGGTCATCCCAAGAAGCGGAGCGACAATATGTTGGACCCGAAGGTTTTGCGAAGCCTTGTCAACAGGTCAGATTCGGACAATGGTTCATCGGGTAAGATTGACGAGCTAGAGTCCCAATTGGCGAAGCAAGCTCAGGAGAACAAGGATCTGCGAGAGGAGCAGCGCAAGACGAATGAGATGCTTGCGGCGTTGGTATCTGAGATGCAGGCCCAGAACGCTACACCGAAGAAGACAACGAGAGGTCGCAAGTGACGGCAGAAGAATTAAAACAGTTTGCTCTTCTCAAGATTCGTATGCAGCGAGAGAACACGGACAAGCCTCGCGTAAAGAGGCTGACCCGGAAACAGATAGAGCAGAAGGCGAGGAAGGCTGTTAATATGGGAATGGTTAATGAGGATGGACACATCGTTACCCCGGAGTAGAGGATGGCAACATTTCGACCAACGGACGAGCAGGAGCGTGTTCGCAGTAAGGTGCGGCGCTACTACAACCAGGGGCACAGGCTTGTTGGTGAGTGGTGCGGGAAGATACCAGAACTGACGATGCGGAAGTGGGGTAAGTGGGAAAGATCAGCTGGTTTTCTGGACTGGTGGTCTGATTTGTTTCCTGAGCATGGGCTGGTCACGATAGCGGATTTGCGTGCATTGGAGTTTGAAGCGAACAAGGCATTGATGGCGAATCTTGCAGAGGGAGACATGCAGGCAGTGAGTATGGTTCTGAAGATGGTTGCTATGGCCTCAACCCGGTCTGATCAGGCAGCTGAGGACAGTCTGGATGAGTGGTTCATTGTTGATCCTGGAAACAATGGCTGGATAGATGAAGCCGAAGCCTGATGAGCGGAATACAGGGCATACTGTCTGACAGGCGGGAGTTTTTATCTCGTCTGAAATTTGAGGATGCAAATGCGAATATCTGCAATTTTTCACGCCCGTACAGTGAGCAGCGTTCTTTAATTAAGGCATTGAGCAATCCGGAAGTCAAGACCATAGTGGTATTGAAGAGTCGTCAGATAGGGATGAGCACGGCGAACTGTGCGAACATATTCTTTGAAACTTTCACGGCAAGAAAGCCGATAAGGACGTTGGTGGTGACGAACCACAACGACACGACGAAGAGTATGTTTGGAAAGTTCTGTGGATTTTTCACGCATTTGCCGGGTCCGGTTCGGGCAGCGAATCCGTTCCGAATCAACAGGAATGAGAAGACATTAATATCTGAGAGGACGGGAGCTTTGATCGACCACATGACGGCTCGTGGTTCTGCCCATGGTCGTGGTTGGACGTATCAGCGACTGGTAGCTGAAGAGCTTGCGTTCTGGCCTCATCCGGAGGAGGTGTGGTCTGGATTGAAGAGTACGATACACCGTGGTCCGGAGGCGAGGACGGTAATTATTTCGACTCCGAATGGACCGGGGAATTTTTATCATGAGCGAGTGATTGCGGCATTGGAGGCAAAGCGACAAGGTAGGAAGGACACAGTATTTTTGTTTAGTCGCTGGAGTGACCATCCGACCTATCGTCAGAAGCCTCCTAAGGACTGGCAGCCATCTCCTGAGGAGTACGAACTGAGCCAGCAGTATCAACTGGACATGGATCAGTTGTACTGGCGACATGAGATGATTTTCGGTGTAGACGGGATGGGAGAGCGGAAGTTTCGGAGGGAGTATCCGTTGACGGTAGAGGACGGGTTCCTTGTGATGCAGGGAAGCTGGTTCGATGTAGATTATCTCAATGAGGTTTTGAGTGATTTGCCACAGGAGCATCAGGGTGAGACCCGGATATTTGAGGAGGCTAGGATGGACCGGGACTATGTCATTGGTTGCGACCCTAGCTGGTGTACAGGTGGAGACTATGCGGTTGCCTGTGTACTGGACCAGACGGGTGAGCAGGTCGCGGTTTTGAGTACGAATCAGGGAGGGGAGGTGCTGTTTGCAGAGAAGTTGAGCGACCTTGCGAGGTATTATCATGCTCGAGTTCTTGTAGAGAGCAACACAGGGGGAGCTGGTCGGGTAGTGATTCGGAAGTTGTTGCAGGAGAATATTTCTGTGTGGCGGGATGAAAAAAACAAGGACTGGACGACCCACAAGGGCAACAAGGAGCAGGCATTTGCTTTTGCCCGACAGTTGGTCAATTCAGATGCAATTGGACTGCGGGATCATGCAACGATACAGGAACTGATGCACATCAGAGAAGAGAAGAACCGAATAGAGGGTCAGGATGGTTACCACGACGACCATGCAGATGCCTTGGTTTTGGCTTGCTGGGCATTGCGAACTTGTCCTGGTTGGACGGGTAAGGTCCGTCATTTCAGGCAGAAGTCGAACAAGAAGCACCCGCTTACAAGAATCGCGCAAATGTGATATAGTTCAAATCAAAAGGTACAGGTATGGATCGGGACAGCATCAGAGACTATGATTTTTCGGAGGACATACTCCCACCGAACTCCGTAATGGAGCATCTCCGGGCGCACGACAGCCGGATGGATGACGACCAGCCAACGATGGCATTGGCCAAGGCATCTTATACGACGAACTTCTGGAAGTTTATAGATTCTCAGGAGGAAGTATCTCATGAGATGACCCGTCTGGACCAGGTAGAGGTCAACCGGATTAAGCCAGCGTTGAGCGGATATCTGAGTGCGTTGTATCCTCGCCGGATAGAGACGGTCATTGGGGATTCTCCTTACACGACAGGGGATGCAGCTAAGGCAGAGATGGTTGTCAACGACTGGCTGAACCAGCCTCGGATGAGGGAGCGGATACTGACAGCCTCGAGGCAGGCGCTTCTGTACAAGGGTTCGGGAGCCAAGATAGGCTATGACCCTGCTGGAGAGGGTCTGGACCGAGTCTGGATGCGTGTGTTCCCATATTGGGAGATGGTGATGGACTCGGATGTCCACGACTGGGAGGATGCCCGGTTTATTGGACATGTGAGTTTTAAAACGAAGAAGGAAGTCATTGAGCAGTATGAACTACCAGAAAATATTTCAGGCAGGAACCGTGACGACTTTCTCAGCAGTTATCTGAGCGACAGCAGCAGGCTGACATCCGACACGGACAATGCGAACAGCGACAGTCAGGGCTTTGTTCGGGTGCTGGAGTTTTGCAATCTGGTGGACGACTTTTACGACACGGACGGGACCAGATATAAGGGCAGGCTTGAGATATATGTAATTGATGAGGGGAATGAGGGAGAGCCTGTTCCGGTCTTTATGGGCCCGTTACCGTTGGTGGATTCTAAGGGTCAGCCGATGGCTCATATAGTACCTCTTATATTCGAGCATGAGCCTGAGTATCCTTATCGGGGCATTGCATACTCTGCCCAGCTTATGCCGCAGCAGAAGGAACTCAATGCTCTTCGGAGTTTTCAGGCATCGGCTTCCAGGCGAGACAGCCGGGTATACATTACCAGAGCAGGCGCATTGGATGCGGACAGCTATTCCGACCTTCGTTCCGGAGAGGACGGTATAATTATAGAGGTAGACGAGCAGTTTGCCGGTAATTTAAGAGATGTAGTGGTCCCGATACAGCATGGACCTGTTTCTGCGAACATCCTGAACAGCATGCAGATGGCAGAAAGAGATCTTGAGCGCAGCACGACAATCAGTCCGGCTGCATTGGGAGTAGTAACGAAAGCCACAGCTGCGGAAATACAAGCGGTTGAGGGTCACACGGAGAGCGAATTTGGGCGACATGCCGAGATGCGCGATTTGTGGTTGCTGCAATTGGTCCATCGGTGTCTGTCTGCTCATGTAGCAGCGATGTATGACACGGGTGATTCTGAGGGTGGTGATGCGGATATCGATGAGGAAGGCAATAAGCTGACTGAAACAGAACTAAATGAGGAGCGAGAAGATGCCGGTATACGGAGCGAGCTACAAGAAGGGAACAGCCCTGTCGAAGAAGAGCAAGAAGACGAAGACGACGAAGAGGAAGAAGAGCCCGAAGAGTCCGATGAAGAAGAAGAGGAGTCTCCGCAGCGTGAAGAAGAAGAGCCGTACGTCGAAGAGGAGAGGAGGTCCAGTGAATTACTGAGGCCGGACAAGAGTCTGTTGCTGAAGACTCCTGATGGAGAGGTGTTGGAGGTATCGGCTGAAGATCTGGACTCGGACTTTGACATTGGGTTTACTGAGGGTGGTCGGACACCGATGGCAGATGCTGAGATGAGGCAGAACCTGGTTGCTTTGTCTCAGCAGTTGCTTGCCTTGTTTGAGATGTCTCAGCAGGGAGGACCACAGGGAATGTACGCGGAGGAACTGCTCAAGTCTATTCATGAGCGGTTCAACCTGCCTCCGAATCTCCACCCGGATTACATCAAGGGCAGGATGGCAGAGGAGCCTCCTGAAGCAGTTCCAGCTCCTGAAGGTGCTCCGGTTCCTGGTCCAGCACCAGCACCAGAGGAAGCGCCAGCACCAGAGTCCGCTCCTCCTGAGGAAATAGATCAGGTGCTTGCTCAGATAGAACAGATGCCACCGGACCAGGCACTACTGGCTTTGGAAGACCTGTTAGCTGAGGCTCCAGAAGAGATTCGGAGTCTTGTAGAGCAGGCAAAAACTCTTCCACCAGAGCAGCAAGTTGAAGCGGTGGGTATAATAATCAGGTCACTCAGGGGTCAGTGATGCCAAATTATGATTTTGTATGCGAAGAAGGACATCGAACAAGAGTTTTCCGTCTAATTTCACAGATGGATGAGCCCTGTTCTTGTGAAACATGTGGTTCTGATACCAGAAGAGGTTTTTTCAAGGAAGAGGAGTCTTCAGATGAGACCGAATATATTCCTGGGACAAAGATTAAGATCTTCTATACGAACAAAGGGCATCAGTTCCATTTTCGCGATTACAAATGTAAGGACTGCCAGATTACCGGAGAAGTCGATTGCACCAATGAGCAGAACAAGTATGATCATACAGTTGCCCGGTGTGAGGAATGTGGTTCGGACAATTTGGAAATTTATATTGGTGTTCCAGCCATCGACAGATTCTCAGAGCGCTTCCCCTATTTCGATCGTGGTCTTGGTGTAATGCTGACCAGCAAGCGGCACAGGCGGGAAGTGATGAGGCAGAAGGGAGTGGTTGCAGTGGACGGAGATTTGGACATAGGTGCATCTGCAAGAAAATCAGAAGCAATAAAGAAAGAAGATGAGGCAATACTCGCGGATATGAAACATCGTCTGGAACATCACCCAGGTTACAAAGAATACAGACAGCTGCGGGATCGCGGCTGGAAACCAACTAAGACAGTTAGGAGAGAACAATGAGTATCCCACAGGAAGCAATGGCAGCACCACCACCGGCTGGACCCCCCGGAGCCCCACCCGCAGGAGCAGGAGCCCCTACAGAGCAGCAAGCGTTTGACTCAATGGAGCAGGAGCGCATGGCTCAGGTAGATGCTATTGCAGCAACGACACCACAACCAGAGAAGCCATACACGATGAGTCTGGTGAAGAAGATGGTGGATGCAATGAACAGTATTCTGTCAACAGTGTCCGGACAGGATCTTGAGCAGATTGAATTTGAGGGAGAGGGTTCTAAGATGGAGGGGATGCTTCCTCCGGAAGTGTATGTGCCCTTTGTAATAATTATGAGTTTTGTAAGTACTCTTGAGGGTGCGGACAAATACATAATGAACCCTGAAGAGCTGGCTACAGATGCTGGGCTCCGCAAGGCGACAGGAATTCTTAAGATGCTTGAGAAAGACAAAGAGATGATGGAGCAACTCAAGGCAGGAGAACAGCCTGCTGAAGAGGGCGAAGAAGAAGAGATGCCAGAAGAGGAGATGTCTCCTGAAGAAATGGAGGCGGCTGCTCCTGGTGAATTTGATGAAGAAGATGAAGAAATCATGGGAATGATGTAGGAGGATAAATGGAGGCAACCACAGGAACCCCTTCCGTAGAAGCGGGTACAGAACAAGTAGCAGCGACACCAGCACCAGCAGTTGAAGCAGCACCAGCACCAGCACCAGCACCAGAAACTACTCCCCCGGCACAGGAGGCTGCACCAGCCCCTGCTCAGCCGGAGGTAGCAGCTGATCTGGGTCTGGATAAGTACAGCAAGCTGATGAAGGCATTTGGAGATATTCCAGAGGAGCCTTCAGCGGCATTGCTGGACTCGATTGATGAGCGGTCTATTGAGCAGTTGCCCGACAGTATTAAGGGTTTGTTCAAGCACATGGTGGCTCAGCAGCGCATGTCTTATTCCAAGCGGGAAGGTGTGCTTGGGAAGAGAGCAGATGAACTCAATCGTCGGGCAGGGCAGATAGAAACTGATGCTCGCAAGCTGATAAGCAACAGAGCCCAACTGAACCAGGTTCTAATGAATCCCCGGTTTCAGGAGATGCTCAAGGCAGCAGACAAGCCTGTAGAAGAGATGCCTGATGCATTTACCCCTGAAGGAATTCAGGCTCGTATTGAGAAGGGTATTGCGGAGGGGATGAAGAGGTTCCAGGCTCCCATCACAGAGGCAGCGTACAAGGCGCAGCAGCAGGCACGGTATTCCGACTTTGTTGCAGAGCACCCTCAGATGAAGGATGCATCTTTTAAGAGAGATGTGCGAGGTCTGATGGAGCAGAGATCCAAGGCTGGTTCTCCTGTGGCTCTGGAAGATGCTTATGAGAAGATTGACAGGCAGAGGCTGCTCCGCGCAGAGGCTGATCGGACTGAAAAAGAGAGGCACGCTCGGAGCCAATCTGCAAGGAAAATTAGCAGGGCTACCATGAGCAGCAGCCCGGATACAGGTGACCCGGTTCCGAAATGGGTGACAGAACGAGGCTATTCTGGGAGCAGAGGCAACCTGGCTCGTATAAAATATCTGAGAGATAATCCGAAAGCTTTGGCCAAATTACGGTCCCAGCAGAAAGGAAAAAGATCGCGTTAATCTAAGGAGAAGAAAATGCCTACTACTTCGTTGACTGTAGACAATGAATTGCTTTCTGCTACTTCAATTGAAGCTGCTCGTGAAGCTCGTGACTTAAATCATGTAACCACTCCATTCCTGGCAGAGCACAATCGTGTTCATGGCGAAGGTGCTCCTTCCAAAACTTCCGGGCATAAGTGGATAGGCAGCTTCCAAACGGGTGACCACAGTACCCCGACAAGGAAGCAGACTGGTTATGAGCAGATGAATCTGTCTTTCAGCGGAGTGCTTACTCCTATCGTTCTGACCCCTGCTGAAGTAGAATTCCCCATTGGAATTTCTGCAGTAGAAGAAGACCTGAATGGTGGCGATCTTCAAACAATCGAATTGGCTGCTCGTCGCGCCAAGGCTGTCATGTCTGCTGCCAAGCGCCAGTTTGAAAAGCAGATGATTCAGGGTAGCGTTAGTCAGTTTGATGACTTCAATACTCTGAATGGAATTGACAATGCCAGCACAGGATTCCTTGAGCACCGTGCTCCAGGAACTCAGACCAATACATATGGTGGTTTTGCGAAGACATCATTCCAGTCTCTTCCTGGTGCTCAGAACCAGTTTGCTGATATCGGCTCCAGCTTCAACAGCTCAGGACTGACCAGTCTGTACCGGACCATCATCAAGGCAAAGGCTCGTGCTACTGACGACCTGAATGGCTTGACGGTCATCTGTTCAGAATCCGGTTTGGAAAATTATAAGCGCACGCTACAAGCGAATGAGCGCTATGTTATGTCCAGCGGTTCTGATGCACTTGATGGAACAGGTCTCAACCTGCTCATCAACGGTGTCCCTGCTCATGTTTCAACCAACATGCCCAATGCAGGTACTGTTAGTCTTACCAACAAAGCCAGCTTCTATCTTCTCGATATGAACGCAGTATACTTCTGTTGGTCTAAGGTCATTCGCGATGGTTATTTCTCAATGAGTGACTTCGAGAATGTTGGAAACGGATACAGTGTTCGAGTTGCAAGCATCCTGATTAGAGGCCAGCTCTGTGTTGAGTCTTGGGGTTCTTCAGCCCTTCTCGTCAATGGCGACACCTTTTAATTAGTGAGGATTTAAGATTATGAGTACAGTTACTAAAGTAGACGGCGTTGCCGGAGTATTTGAGCAAAGAAAGAGATTTGTTCGTCTTCATGCCGCGGGAGCTATTACAAAGGGTGACTTAGTGGCTTTTGACTTTGCATTAGATTCAACAGCAGAGCAAGATCCAGGTCATGGAGTTAGAATCAACGTGGCAGATTCAGATGAAGCAACCAGTGACTGGCTGTCACAAGCCGTTGGAGTCGCTACTGAAGCAATCGCTGCTGGAGAACTGGGAACGGTTCAAGTTTCTGGTCGGTGTGATATTTGTAAAGCAGCATCATCTCTGGACCCTGGACTTTTTGTAATGGCGAACACAACAGCAGGCAATGGTGTAGTAGCTTACGCTACATCTGCCCTGCAACTGCCTGTTGGCATGTTTATTAAGTTTGGAACTACAAACACAGCTGACAGTTCAGTCTATCTTATGAACCCGCTGAATCTCTAAAAGCAAAAAAGATTTCTTTATCCTGCGGTTTTGCCTCCGCATGTCTTTCTAAAGCCGAGGGATATCCCTCGGCTTTTCTTTTGGATATGCTATCCTTTTAGCAGAGGTGCACATGAACGTAGCTGAAATCCGACAACGCATATTTGACCAGATGGACTACAACCCTGACTTGCAACAGTACAGGGACAGTGTGGTTCGACGTATGAGTGACCAGTATCAGGCGATTAATGACTCAGCCCACTGGCTCTTCTTGCAGACAGAGAAGGAACTTCAGCTTAGAGCCAAGGTCAGCGGCTCATCAACTGTCAGTGTGTATCCAACAAGCGGCAATGTTCGGGAACTAACCTGCACAGGCTTTACTCCGACCATCGAAATGAACGGTCAGAGGATTAAGGACACAGCAGGCACAGAGTTTGTCATTGTGCGGGTGCTTGGTTCAAACCTGTACATAGAACCTGTCACGGAAGGAATAGACACAGGGTACTCCACCTCTTACAACGTGTCCTCTCAAGACACCGGCTTCAGCATCACCTTCCCGCGCATCCCTCTGCCTTCTGACTGCATTGAAATAATGGGTCTGACTGACAGAGAGAATGACCGAGGTCGGCTGCTGTACGTCAATCGTAAGCGGGAAGAGAACGCTTATCTGGACCGTGACAATACCGGAGAACCATCGGTGGCTGTGGATGACGAGTTTATCCTTGATGAGCCTCCCAGACTGAATCCTACAGCTGCGACAGATGCTACTAATGGAGATTTGCTTACAAGCACCACCTATGCCTATCGATACACAATCTACAGGGAAGGAAGAGAGTCTCCTCCGTCTCTGGCAATACAGGCATCCACTGTTGGAACAAATGAGTCAATCAAAGTATCCAATATGGACGACACAAGGTGGAGGAACAGTTCAGGTGTACTAGCTGACTCAGGAATTGCGAAATTTCTGTACAGAAGAGATGTCACGAATGACGGACCTTGGATGTTGATCAAGGTGCTGGAAGCAAGCGCAACGAACACCTACACAGACAGCGCCCTGACTCCAACAGACATCGGTAAGTATGGAGTGAACACCAACTGGTACTACTCCTCAGACGAAGACATCATCAGGTACAACGACCCAGGACCGTATCAGTATCTTCGGTTCTGGTATGTGCCAGACACAGACCGCAAAATTCACATGCGGTATCTTCGCAGACCTCGAGATCTGCAAGCTGACAACGACACTCCAGAATGGCCAAGGCACTATCATCCGATACTGGTCTACAAGACTCTGGAGGATTTGTTTCTTCAGATGCAAGATATCGGTCAGGCTCAGATATTCGGAGCCAGAGCCAT
>TARA_R110001583_G_scaffold6499_6_pt1 | contig 14889 bp, 11 predicted proteins | sample TARA_R110001583 | Tara Oceans TARA_R110001583 (sample SAMEA4398432) | marine metagenome | biome: Polar Biome; feature: [MES] marine water layer (ENVO:01000295) within the mesopelagic zone...; material: water (ENVO:00002006), including particulate matter (ENVO:01000060) such as...... | reverse complement strand
AAACAGGTCAAGACACAAGTTGCGGCTAAGCCCCCTTGCACTCGTCCTATAATAGATTTAGCAAACTCCACTAGTGAATTTGAAATACCACCAGAAGCCATGATATTACCGGCCAATATAAAAAATGGGATTGCCATTAACGGAAAGCTATCAAGCCCGACAAACATTCTTTGTGGTACAACAACTAAAGGGATTGAAGTAAAAAAATAGACCGCAATAACAGAAACTAAAATGATACTGATGGCAATTGGTACAGCAAGTAGAAAAAATGGAAGCAATAAGGAAGCTAGAGTAAAATTCATAATTGAGCTCTCTTTATTTTTCTATATTGACAAGCTATTTCTGCCTGCCTTAATAGTAAGGAAAAAACAGCTAAACCACTGCCTAAAGGAATGGCCACATATAACCAGGACATTGAAAAATTGAGTAATGCAACAGCTTGGTGATTAACTCTTATTGTTGCTTCGGTTCCGAAATAACATAAAACCAATAAAACAATGAGTGTTACCAATTGAACAAAGGTTTTTATTAAATAAATATGTTTTGGAAAAATGCTTTTAATAATATCGATTGAGATGAGTTCTCCATGCCGAATTGCATATGGAAGCCCCATGAATACAGCCCAAATAATAATGCCTCTTGCTAGTAATTCTGACCAAGGAGCAGGATCATTTAAAATGAAGCGAGTAAGTACTTGGTAAAAAGTTAAAAATACGGCGGTCAATAACAATATAGCCGTAAAGAATAACGTGCTCTTGTGTAAGTTATCGTCAATTTTTTTTATCATAAACAATACAGGCCTTTATAAAGTAAAGGCCTTGCTCCATTCTAAGGATTAGTAGTTTTTAATACTTTCAATTAACTCAGCGCCATATTTAACGGAGTACTTTTTGTAAGTAGGAGCAATCGCATCAGAAAAAGCTTGTTTATCTACATTTTCAACAACTTTAATACCTGCTTCTTTTATTAACTTGAGCCCTTCTTTTTCCATTAAAGAGACGGCCTCACGCATCGCTTTGGCAGATGCTACACCAGCCGTTTTGAACCATTGTTTTTCAGTATCATTTAACTGGCTCCAACTTGTTTTAGACATCAAAACAACAGCAGGTGAATAAATGTGTCCGGTGAGCGTTAAATGTTCTTGAACTTCATATAGCTTTGAAGTGGTAATAACAGGAATTGGGTTTTCTTGCCCATCTACTGTGCCTTGTTGAAGCGCGGTAAATAATTCAGTAAATGACATCGGCGTTGGTGCTGCCTTTAAATCATTAAATGCTGACATATGCACTTCATTTTCCATGGTTCTTAGTTTTAAACCGGCTAAATCTTCAGGTTTATTTATTGGACGCTTGCTATTAGTTAAATGGCGAAAGCCATTTTCACCCCACGCTAAACCAATTAATCCTTTTGGCTCAAATTTGTTTAATAAGTCATCACCAATTTTACCATCAAGAACACGATGAGCATGTTCATAACTTTTAAATAAGAAAGGGAAATCCAACGCGTATACTTCAGGTACGAAGTTACCGACTGGCCCTGTTGAGGTAATGGTCAGTTCAATAGTGCCAAACTGTAAACCTTCAATCACATCACGCTCACCACCTAATACACCAGAAGATTTAATTTTAATCTGGTATTTTCCATCGCTTAGGCGGTCTATTTCTTGAGCAAAAACTTTTGCCCCTTTACCGTAATGAGAGTCAGGAGAGAGAACAATACCCATATTCATGTTTTTTGCTGAAACGAAACCAGTACAAAGTAGGCTTGCTGCGACACTTGCCGTAATCAGTATTTTTTTGAATTCCATATTTAATATTCCTTTATTATGTTATTGGATTGTTAAGGTAGTTACTTAATAATTAAAATATTAACAAAAACGTTGGTAATGTTAGCTAATTATTAAACCAACGAGTGATTTGTTAACTTATGGGAATACTAGCTAAAATTTAATTAAAACAAACGATTCACATCGCATAACTTAACAATCATGTTAAATTATGTTACTTGATGTTAAATTATGTGACTTACTCTTAATGTTATAAAGGAAATATTCAGCAGCAAAAGGCAAACACAGAATGATTTAGCCAATAAAAATATATTGATAGATAGAGTCATAACCAGAATAATATTAATTATTCACATTACTACCTCAAACATAACGTACCTAATTTAAGCTGTATTATCCTTAGACATCAGCACAATATACCGCAGCTAAATAACACACTTATCAAGGAGAGGTTGCGAAGTTGTACTGTTATTTGGCTATGTATGATTCGCCAATTTAAAGGTCCTTTAACCTCATACTACCGTCTGCAAGTTTGCCTTATAATACTTTCAAGCTAGCGGTTATAAAAGGAGTCTAGATCATGGTTAAAGAATGTTGTGTGGGAAGTTACATAGAGGCTAAAGAAGGCGACATCAATGGAGCAGACCGAATAGAATTATGCGATAACTTAGCAGAGGGTGGTACGACCCCAAGTTATGGCACAATAAAAAAATCAGTTTGCAGCATAAAAACACCTATTAATGTGATAATAAGGCCTAGAGGTGGTCACTTTTTATATTCAGATGAAGAATTTGAAATAATGTTAGACGATATAAAAATATGTAAAGATCTTAAGGTAAATGGCATCGTATTTGGCGTATTAACTAGCGAAAATAAAGTAGATATAGAGAAAACTAAACAAATAGTCGCCTCCACAAATGGATTGAAGCGTACGTTTCATATGGCATTTGATCTGATAGAAAATAAAAAAGAAGCGATAGATATATTAGTCGAATTAAAAATAGACAGGATACTCACCAAAGGAGGAGAAAAAAGTGCATTAAACAATCTTGAATGTTTAAAAGAGTTAATTGATTATGCACAAAACAGAATTATCATCATACCGGGTGGTGGAGTAAATAAAGATAACTTAGCGCAAGTCATAAAAAAGACAGGTGCAATAGAAGTTCATGGAAGTAAAATAGTTTAATCTCAATTACAGACATTAATATTTATTTACATGCTTATGTATTTAGCTCAGGTTGTAATAATTGGAGCATAAAATATTGCTAAATTTAACAACCTATTAGGTATTTTTTTCTACAAATCTATAGTTGAAGCGATAACACAACTCATTAAGATATTGCTGTAAAAACTTTCCAGTTACGTTAAATTTACTGTACCTATAGCCTAACCATGCTGGCTATTAGCCCGTCACTTTAGGACTGATATTGGACAAGCTATATTGATTTTTTCGTGAATTGGCAAAGCAGAGAATAAGGAGTAAGCCACAAATGACTTACCCTTCATCATCTAAAAATAACAAGTATAGACTATGATGTTATTGCATATTCATCTTGTTATTTTGCATGCTCATTAGTTGTGTTTTTTGCTCATCATCTAAAACCTGAAAGATTTGATGCTTCACTTTTAACATGGTCATCGCCTTATCCCCCATTTGTGAATGATGTTTTTCCATTAATGCGTTAGCTTTATTTTCGTCAAAAACCTCAGCGCTTAATAATGCTTGCATATCGGCATGCTGTACCTGCATCTCAGCCATATCCAGTTGTTTTTCACCCATCGCAGCCGCCATGATCGCTTGGATCTCTTTTTCCTGCGATTCACTCAGATTGAGCTGTGAAAAATTCATAGTGGTATTGTGCATCCCCATCATACCTTTATGCCCCATTTCCATATTCCCCATCCCCATTGAAGCACCTGCTGAAGCATGGTTTTGATTGGCAATAACATAAGAGGCGCCTGCGAGTGAAAGTGTGAAGGCGAATAACATTGTTTTGATAGTTTTATTGTTCATAGTGTTTGTCCTAATAAATTGAAATGAATGATATGTTGCTTTTTTATAGAGACTGCTTGATTTTATTAAACTGCTCTTCGTCTATTTCTCCTTGAGCGTAACGTTTTTTTGCCACCTCCAAGCTACTCTCCTTGTTGCTATCATTGGGACGATAATTGATCATTAAAACAAATAAACCAACCCAAAATAACATCATAAGAATGTGCCCCCAAAAAGGCATAAAGTGCCAAGAATAGTCCATAATATCTCCTCCTAATAATGACCAGTGAAAAGTAACTTGCATTTTTTTTATGTCTCTATTTAAGCATTGAGATGTGTCAGAAACTTGTCTAAACAGAGGAAGTTTGTAATAGTTTGTGGCTAACAGCGGCTTTGACATACTTTGATACAATTAATATAAAAAAATAACGTAATCTCTTATTTATTCAGCAATACAAAGGAATCAACATGCAACAGCCGCATTTATTAATTGTCGATGACCACTATGAAATTCGTGAATTATTGCAGCGTTTCTTGATGCAATATCAATATCGAGTTTCTGTTGCTAAAGATGGCAAAGAGATGAAACGTTGCTTAAACGAGTCAAAAATAGACTTAATTGTATTGGATTTAATGCTTCCAGGTGAAGATGGGTTAAGTCTATGCCGTGGATTACGGGCGTCATCAACTATCCCCATTATCATGCTCACAGCAATGAGTGATGAAATGGACAAAATTATAGGCCTTGAAATGGGCGCAGATGATTATTTGGCTAAACCTTTTAATCCACGCGAGTTATTAGCGCGAATTAAAGCGGTATTACGCCGGGTAAATACGCTCTCTCCGCCCGCTTCCTCTGACCTTAAACATCACCATTTCTGTCGCTGGTCTCTTGATGTTCATAAACGCGAGTTAACCGATCAAGCAGGTGTAATGGTGGTATTAAGCAGTGCAGAATTTGATCTATTACGTGTGTTTATTGCTCACCCCCAAAGAGTCTTAAGCCGAGATCAATTATTGGATTTAAGTAAAGGACGCGAAGGGGGCGTTTATGACCGCTCTATCGATACTCTTATTAGTCGTTTACGTAAAAAACTCGAGATAGATGTGAAACACCCAGAAATACTTATCACGATTTGGGGAGGAGGTTATCAATTTACTCCAGAGGTCACGCATGATTAAAAAAAAATTACCACAAAGTTTAGTCTCTCAAATCGGTTTGATCATGTTAATTGGGTTAAGTTTAGTCCTGTCGCTATCTTTACAAATTTATTCTGAAGAACGCAAACAGGTACTTAATTATGTGTCTAGCGACAGTACGCTCGAACGCCTTAGCTCTTTGATTTTTATATTAAACAAAACCCCTTTTGATTTACATAAAGAGATTATTAGCGCCAGTCAGGGTGTAGGCTTTGCTTTATCATTAGATAAAAATCCGATAGTGGTAGCGGATAAAGGTGTCCTGTTATCCGAGAAGTTGCGCAACCTGATTGAACCAACCCAAATAAAAGATGTGCGCATTGTATCTGTAAAAAGCGAATTAATGGGGCCGAGCATGGGTGCGATGCAGATGATGCAGGCGATGCATAATAATAATCCGATGCATACCAACATGGAAAGTCGCTACAACTTACAATTAACGGGTTCTATTTTGTTAGCAAATCAACATTGGTTAAATTTTAATTCTGCGATTGATGAAGAAATAATACATCTTCCGTTCAAGGCGGTCATTTTAATGCTGATTTTCACCATTCTTATCCTCATCAGCATGACCTGGACAGTAAAACGAGCTTTAAGGCCTATTGATGAATTAGCCCTTGCGGCTAAAAAAGTTGGGTACGAACGTGATTTTAAAGACCTTCCTCTTAATGGCCCCAGTGAAGTGCTCCCCACTATTGTTGCATTTAATCAAATGCAGTCTAACCTCTCTAAATTCATAAATGATCGCACTAACATGTTATCCGCCATATCACATGACTTAAGAACCCCTTTAACAAGTTTACGGCTACGACTTGAGTTCATAGCAGCATCGGAGGATCAAGCCAGAATGTTAGATACGGTGGCACAGATGGAAGCGATGTTGAAAGCCACCTTAACCTTTTCCAAAAGCAATTGGCAGGGTGAAAAAAAGCAAGAAACGGAGGTCGTGAGTTTATTATCCACCATTTGTGACGATTATCGTGATCGTGGTATTAATATCCAATTAAAAAGCCATCAGAAATTAGTGTTTCGTTTGTGGCCTATTGCGTTCCGCCGAGTTATTGAAAATTTAATCAACAACAGCATTGTTTACGGAAGGGACTTTCAAGATAATTTGAAGATTAATATTGAAGCTTTTTTGAATGAGGATAGCTTAATAATTTACGTGAGGGATACTGGTAAGGGAATACAAGAAAGCCAGTTTAAAGAGGTCATTAAACCCTTTGTACGCTTAGATAAAGCGCGCGCCGCCCAAGACTCGAGTGTGGGTTTAGGCTTGGCAATCGCACATAGTATTATACGCGAGCATGGGGGGGAATTAACCTTTAACAATCTACAAACTGGAGGTTTGGAAGTTAAGATTGCATTGCATAAAAAGTAATTAGCTTACTTTAACGGCCATCACATTTCCTTTTTCAAAAAATTAAGCGGGCAATATTATCCTTGATTGCCTTTTAGGCGGAATATGATCTGAATTAAACGCTATCTTTGAAGGGCAGAAACTACCGCGTGCAGTTCATTCAAAACAAAGTACGCCAAGGCTTCTACTCAATGGCTGACAACCTCACGTTAGTTATTCAGCCCATTCACTAACCGCCAATACGCAGTTCAAGAAGCAGCCGCATTAAACATGAGTTGATTTCGACCATTTGCTTTCGCTTGATAGAGTAAATCGTCGGCTTCTTTAAAAATAGCACTGGTATTATGCTGATCATTCGCAAAGTCGCTGTATAAGCCGATTGAAACGGTAACGTATTGGCTTATTTCACTCCCTGAGTGCGCTATGTTTAACCCTTCAATCCCCTCTCTAATAGTTTCTACAAACGTTAATATATTGTCCTTATTGTTTGATTTAAATAACAACCCAAACTCTTCCCCACCTAGTCTAAAGCAGTAATCATCACTTCGATGGGCTTTACTTTGTAATACTTGGGCAATAAGCTTTAAGGCTTCATCCCCTTTTTGATGTCCATAGATGTCGTTGTATTGTTTGAAATAATCAACATCCATGATTAAAAATGAGAACAAACTGTTATCTCTTTTTAGGCTATTTAAATATTTAGGAAAAATATCGTTAAAATGTCGTCGATTATAAATATTAGTTAAACCATCTGTAATGGATATTTCTTCAATTAACTTTTTATCGGTAATATCATGTCTAATCGAAGTATATCCAATAATGTTATTATTTTTATCCCATTGTGGCGAAATGGTGGCATCAATCCAATACGCATCACCGTATTTTTTCTTATTTTTGATTTCTCCTTTCCAGACTTTACCATGCGATAACCTATTCCATAGTCCTTTATATAGACGCTCGTCCATATCTTCATGTTTGACAATATTATGGTTTTTCCCTATTAACTCTTCTTTTGTATATTCTGCTTTTTCGCAGAAAGCTCGAGAAACATAAGTTATCGTACCGTTAAGATCCGTTGAAGAGATCAATACATTTTCGTCCACAATTTTAATATAACTTTCAAGCTCATCATTAATGTTATTGATAGACCTATTTTTATATAAAACAACAACAATAATGCTCACTAGAAATACACTGAGAATAATCACATTGGTGTAATCAATATGCTCTTCATACTTAATGGATAACCATTTATTTAAAATATCTTTATTATCTTGATCCGATATTTCTGAAATCAGTTTATTAAAAATGCTATTTAATAATGGTTCATCATTTCTCGTCGCCATTGGAAAAGACAAGGTATTATGCACCTTACCGGCAATTTTTAAATCTCCGATATAATTTTCATTAATGCTATACCCTAGCGCAGCTAATACCCCTATATAACCATAGAGCTCACCTTGCTTAACTTTTAATAACCCCTCTTCGGCCCCTTTCACTTCAACCAATTTGAGATTAGGATATTCTTTTTTTAAGACTTCTGCGTAAGCAAACCCTTCTGCAATACCCAATTTTCTTGATATCACGCTGCCGATATCGTTAATAAAGGGTTTATCGTGCAGGGTTGCAATCACAATCGGCATTTTCATTAAGGGTTTAGTAAAATTTAAATACCCTCTTCTCTCTTCGGAAGGTGTCATAATTGACACAAAATCACATTTTCTTTGTTTACTAAATTCAACTGTTTCTAACCAGTTTCTGGTATTAACTAACTTAATAGGAATGGGTAATTCTTTCTGAAATATTTTTATATATTCTGCGCTCATACCAATAAGTTGATTCTTTTCAATTTTTTCGAAAGGGAGCCAATTAGGATCAACACACAGATTAAGCGTCTCTTTACTCTGTAAATATTCCAATTCTTGATTAGTAAATTGTATCTTTGAAAAGTCATTAATATTCAACCATTTTTGTTTTAATGTCAGCATCTCACTGTGAGTGATAGAGGCATTCGCTTTTTCCAAAATAGACTTTAAGAGTAAATTACCTTTAGAGACACCTAGATACATAGGGTTTTTATTACTGCGACCAAGTAGATCCTTGATATTTAGATTTTGTAAGTTGCTCAACCAGTTTTGATTAATATAATATTCGATGGTGGTGGAATTACTGATGACAGCATCCGCTTCTCCATTCGCGACGGCTTCAACAGCATCTTTTACGGTAGGCGCCAAATAGAGTTTTTGTTGTGGGTACCTTTCTTCCAAAATGGTTTGTAAAAAAGAATTATTCAAAACAGCGATCACCTTACCTTGGAGATCATCCATTGAACTAATAAGGTTTCCTTTTCTAACCGTAACACTAATGTTGTAATCAAAAATTTTAAATGAACTAAAGTCGATATACTCCTTTCTTTCTTGATTGATGGCAATATTAGGCATAATATCAAGTTCATTATTTTTCAGCATCTCCAGATGCTCTTTCCATGTTTTTCCACTAATAAACTCAACTTCAACGCCTACCTTTTCCGCTAACAACCTCATAAGATCAATGCTATAGCCTAAAGGTATACGATTCTCATTAAAATTATAGGGAGGAAAGGAAAGCATATTTTGGACTTTCAAGCGCGGATACTGAAGTAAGTAATTCTTTTCTTCTTGAGTCAAATTAATTTTTGATCTTATGACTGAGTAGTCATCAAAAATAAAATTAGTTAGGTCTAGTTTATTTAATGAATATCCATATTCAGTATATAAGTCGTAAATATATAACATTCTTCCTTTATCAATGGTGCCAAGAGCAATGCTATCTCTTGATATAACTTGTTCAATGACTTTTGCCTCATAGCGCAAATGGGCAACGGATTTGTTATTATTATATTTGTGATGAATTAATTGAATAATTTCTTCTTTATTGTTTAATGCGTATTCCCACCCTTTTAAAGTCGCCTCTCTAAATTTTGTAACACGTTCAGGATGATTTTTTGCTTCATCTTGATTGGTAAATAACATATCTCCATAAAGATCAACGCCATAATTCATTGGATTAATAACGTTTATATCAATATTTTTTTCTTTAAAATAAAACAGTTCATTGCTTAAATAAGCAGGTATTAAATCTATTTCTTCATTGATCAATTTTAAATAATCACCTTTTTCTCTTTCCCTGATTAAATTGGGTTTTACTCTCAGTTTATTTAACATCGAGAGAATAGAAAAACCATCGGCATCATTATCATAAAAAAGCACATCTTTATCGGTCAGTTGATAGGGTGTTTGAATATTACTTTTTTTAAGTGAAATGAGGACGCTAGGAGAGTGTTGGAAGATTGGAGAAACGATAACAACGGATTCATTTTTTGCTTTATAAAGAAAAAGTACCGAATCAGCAACACCGTATTCGGCATCTCCTTTGATCACTTGTTCAATATGATTAACAGCCAGTTCTTTTTCTTTTATCTCAACGTCTAATCCAAGGTTTTCATAAAAACCTTTTTCTTTAGCCGCGTAATAACCTGCAAATTGGAATTGATGAAACCATTTAAGCTGTAGCGTAACTTTTTCATTCTCAGCAGAGACTGCGGCCGCAGAAAAGTAAAATGAGCACAAAATAAATACCCAATAAAATATCGTATTCTTCATCAAATTCCAGTTAAAAATTATTTATTAAATCTACAACAAAAGTAATGAATTACTAACAAAAACGCTTAGAAAATTAGAACTCAATTACATAAAGCAAAACATTCTTGTAAAAATAGCACTTTAAAATAAAGAATGTAAATATTTAGCAGTAGAAAGAGGCATCTTTATGGGTTTAAGGTAGAAGATGAAAATTAATTGTGCCATTTAGGGGGGTGTCAACTTATCGAACGGAGTCGAAGAAACAGCGTCAAACATGCCTTAACCTAAATTTTGAACGCAACTAATCCGCTCCCACTCTATAAATGAACGATCACGGAGTGCTCGATAGTGTTTAGCTTTGAGTAAATGGCGGCCAAGTCGAAGTAGGTTATTCACCACTCCATGGCAACTCAGAAAACGTTGTGCTGCCCTTGGTATTTGAATGGTCGAATATTCAACACTTAGAGTTAATGCTTTTTTGCAGCTGAATAACTGGCTAATTTATTAGTAACAATCTTTAGCAGAAAGCCCTCACCTTTTAGTAAACGTTTAAACAACCCCATCCAAATACCAAGCATCATCAAGTGACCACGGTTCTTTTGGATCTGGTTACAATAGATACTTCCATACTTTTTGCATCATTGACGAATCGTTTCATAATTAACAACAATCCCTGTAACTAAAAGTAATTCTTCGATATCACGAAAGCTCAGTGTAAAACGATGGTAAAAACAAACTGTATAGCTAATAGTTTCGGCAGGATAACAATGACCTTAATAGATATTGGTATTTTTCAGCAGCAGATTATCGCATAATTGGCTAGGCAGTGGTTAAGTTGACAGTGTCTACTATGGGCATATTGAAGGCCTTAGTGACAGTTCCTAATGCAGCTACAGAGTCCGCTACTATCAATACAAATCACCCTGTACTCTGCACGCAAAGATGGGCTCTTCACACGTAACTAACCAAACGGAATTAATCATGCGTTTACGCCATATTGAAGTATTTCATGCTATTTATACGACGGGCTCGGTGACTAATGCCGCTGAGTTTTTACATGTATCACAGCCGTCAGTCAGTAAGGTATTAGCCCATTGTGAGCACCAACTTGGTTTTGCCTTGTTTGAGCGAATTAAAGGACGTTTAATTGCTACTGAAGAAGCGGTATTGCTATTTTATGAAGTTGACAAAATGTACCAACAGCTTCGTTCCGTTCGTCATTGTGCGCTTAACCTTAAAAATAAAAGTAGTGGTAAAATAACCATTGGTTTAACAACTGCCTTGGGTTTCGAACTTATTCCCCAGGCGGTAGCGCATTATCAAAAGCTCAACCCTAATATCAACATTAATCTGCAAACGATGCACCACGACGAGGTTCGCCAAGCGCTCATTGAACATAAAATTGATTTTGCCTTAATGTTCTCGCCACCAGTATTGCACGGAGTTAAACAACAGCTGGTGTGCCGTTCCCAATTAGTCATGATGTATCCGCGCGAGCTACTGCCCGACACACCGAGTCAGGTTAGCTTAGCGCAGTTTGAACATAATGAAGTGATTGGCATTGATGACAGTGGCCCTTTAGGCGATTTACTCTGGCATCGTTTGGCTGAAGGTAAGCTAGCCTTTAATACTAACATTACGGTTAAAACTTATTTTATTGCGGCGCGCTTGGTTGCCCAAAACATCGGTATTTGTGTCATTGATGAGTTTAGCGCACGAGGAAATCTCAATGACAAAGTTGCGATTGCAACGATTGAACCAGCACTTAATTTTAATTTAATGGCATTACAGCTCGAAGATAAAAATATTTCGCAGATAGCCGATGACTTCCTACAACTGGTGATCACATTGTCCAATGCCAATCAACACTCTTCAGAGCAACAACCTAGCCCATAACCTTAAGCTATAGGCTAGGTTATTTTTACTATTTCCAGTTTTTTGCGTGTTCATTTAAGGTTAGTTTTCAAATAAAACGCACCTTAAATAGGAAATATACCAATGAAAATACAAGCGCCCTACTTACTTTTTTTAGGTGATGCCACCGACAACCTTGCAATTAAAATGGCGAAAGGAGTTGCCGACTGGCGCCCTCAGCTTTGTACAGGACAATTCCGTTTAAATGGCTGTAGTGTCACAACGGGTCAACCTGATATGACCATTGCGCAAGCGCAACAGGCAGGTGCAAAAACCTTCGTACTAGGTTTTGCAAACAGTGGTGGCACTATCAATAAAAAGTGGATCCCATTTATTATTGAAGCGCTAAATAACGGTTTTGATATCGTCAGTGGTTTGCATGACAAATTAAGTGATATTCCACAGGTCAAGCAACTTGCAGCACAGCTCGATTTACAACTTATTGATATCAGACATCCGCAGCAAAAATTTCATACGGGTACTGGCAAGCAACGCAGCGGTAAACGTTTAATCACCGTTGGTACTGATTGTTCGGTTGGTAAAATGTATACCTCACTAAGCCTTGAACAGACAATGAAACAACGTGGCTTAGCGGTAGACTTTCGTGCCACCGGCCAATGTGGAATTTTGATTGCCGGTAACGGCGTGGCAATTGATTGTGTCGTAGCAGATTTTATTGCCGGTGCGAGTGAGAGCGTATCACCAGCTAATGATCCAGAACATTGGAATATCATTGAAGGTCAAGGTTCGTTATTTCATCCTGCATTTGCTGGGGTTAGTCTCGGTTTATTACATGGTGCTCAGGCTGATGCCATTGTGGTTTGCCATGTCATTAATCGAGAATCAATGCGGGGTATTAAAAACCGAGCACTGCCTTCAATTGCAGATACCATGGCACTAAATGTTGCTGCTGCACGAGTCACTAATCCACGAGCACAGGTGGTTGGCATTGCCCTTAATACTTCCAGTGTTAGTGATAGCGAAGCACTAGCTCTATGTCGCACCATCGCATTAGATTTCGGTTTGCCTTGTGTCGATCCTATGCGCCATGGTGTTGACTCTATTGTCGATAAACTGTGTTTGGAGTACTAAAATGAGCCTACTTAATTGCATCATCACCAAGCAGCAATGGCCACTAGCCAAAGAGTTTAGGATTTCACGCGGGGTAAAAACGCAGGCTGATGTGGTGGTAGTTACATTAAGCGATGGCCAACATACGGGCTGGGCCGAAGCTGTACCTTATGATCGTTATGACGAAACCGTTGAGTCTGTGATCGCACAAATATCGCAAGTGGCACCACAACTAACTGATACAACGACGGGCAAAAATTTGCTAACGCTATTACCTGCTGGCGCTGCTCGTAATGCCCTTGACTGTGCATTGTGGGACTTAAACGCAAAACAGCAGCAAACACCTGTTGCGCAGTTAGCCAATATCACTACACCAAGACCTCTGGTGACGGCGCAAACACTGAGTTTAGATACTGTAGACAAGATGGCCAACGAAGCAGCAACTCTTAGCGAACGACCATTAATAAAAATAAAGTTAGATCGCGAATTGGTATTAGAGCGCATGCGTGCCATTGCTTTAGTCGCACCAAATTCTCGTTTTATTATTGACGCAAACGAAGCCTGGGATATCGATTTATTAAAACAATTACTCCCGCAATTAAAGCAACTGAATGTTGTTCTAATTGAACAACCACTACCTAGCGCCGACGATCATCAACTGGCAGGCTTAGAGCCTGAAATACCACTGTGTGCTGATGAGTCTTGCCATACCAGCGATGATTTAGTGCATTTGCTTGGGCTTTATCAGGCAATTAATATTAAGCTTGATAAAACCGGTGGTTTAACTGAAGCCTTACAGTTACTCAGTTCCGCGCAACAACAAGGCTTTATCATCATGACCGGTTGTATGGTGGGTACCTCATTGGCCATGGCACCTGCTTTCTTAATTGCTCAAAGCGCCACTTTTGTGGACCTTGACGGGCCGTTGCTGTTAGCAACAGATCGCGATAATGCATTCAACTTTGAACAAGGAAAAATGCAGTTATTAACGAGTCAACTATGGGGAGGCAGCAGCAATAGCAATAATCAGGAATTGCAGCAACTAGCTATGGATAGGCTATTCTGATAATTCACATCCATTATTTTCATATTCAACGATAGAGTGTTTTAGGCTTAAACTTAATTGTTTTCTTGCGGCTAAATAACTTTTTAATTTATCTGTAACAACCGTTAACGGCGCACCTGCCTTTTTAATAATCGCTTAATTAATGCAATAGCGGTTAAGTTGACAATACCTCCACAAAAGGCCACAAATGAATTTTATTGAAAAGCAGAAACAAAAAAACCAAGCACAAGTGCTTGGTTTTAAAGTATAAAACTTGGAGCGGGCAGCGGGAATCGAACCCGCATTATCAGCTTGGAAGGCTTAAACACTAAATTAACCCAAGTTACTGACAAACAATAAAATTCATTAAAAACAAATAGTTAAACTAGAAATGACAACACCGTTTAAGCCCGTTTTTGATCGAATTAAACGGCCAAATTAAATTATTGGCCACCATTCTTCCACAACAATAACGACAATTTAAACCCTTAAACTTCAAAATCACTGAGTTTTTCTGTTGAAAAAATTCAACGTTTGGTTACTAATTTATAGCCTTTTAAACCACTTCCCCTTAACTAAAGGTTATAAAATTGAAGTTTATTATAGGTACATTTATAAGTAACTTCATCTGATATTGATTACAATAAAATACATGTGTAACCAATATCGAACACAAAAACTAAGTGTAAAACAATGGTAAAGCCAAACTGCATGACTAATTATTTGTGCAGGGTAACGATAACCTGTGTAAATATTTTAGTTTTTCATCTGCAGATTATCGCACAATTGATTGAGTGGTTGTTAAGTTGGCAATACCAGTAATAAGCCTACAAAATTGTGACCCATTTTACTTAGTCACAACAATCAATAATATTTAAAGTTAATTAATAACAGGCA
>TARA_R110001583_G_scaffold162575_1_pt1 | contig 14911 bp, 13 predicted proteins | sample TARA_R110001583 | Tara Oceans TARA_R110001583 (sample SAMEA4398432) | marine metagenome | biome: Polar Biome; feature: [MES] marine water layer (ENVO:01000295) within the mesopelagic zone...; material: water (ENVO:00002006), including particulate matter (ENVO:01000060) such... | reverse complement strand
GCATTGCGAGTAAACAGCTAGACCTGATAATAAACGAGATTATTATTTAACCTGAATCTTGCTTAAAGAAATGGAAATAAATACTTGTCCCGTGTCTTATCTTTCAAACAAGAACGATACAGGTACACAAAGAACAGACATGATTAATTAGTTTAATTGTTTTGTGATGTCGATTATATTTGCAAAGTATTTATTCCTCAGTGGCAGCAGTAATTGCTCAATGATGGTACTCAAAAACGGTAACTTGATGTTCGAATGACAACTAGCGAAATCATGAACATTGTCGTAAGTTTTCATATGTTATGTTACCGTGATTTCAAAAATTATTATCTTGACTATGTGTCGCTGTTCTACAAAAGTTAAATCTCAAACTTACTCAGTTATACGCGATCTTTAGCCGTCATGCCCCGAGTAATTGTGCCGATTTGCGCCTACTTCATCACTTAAAGGAAAGCCCACAGGCATTGAATTAATTGACTCCACTAGCATAAAAGTGTTCCATAACATCCGTATTCCAAGACGCAAAACCGTTGATGGGATATTACAACGAAGCAAAGTCTCAATGGGTTGGTTCTATAGGTTCAAGCTTCACTTCATCGTCAATCACCTCTGTGAAATTGTCGCCACCAAAGTCACAACAGACAAAGTACATGATACTCAATCTTGACTAATAAGATATATAGTGAAATGGAGAGGGAGCGGATTTATTCGATAAAAGCGTAATGCTCGTCACAATTGAACGTAGAAACATGAAAGAAAGAGCCATCTTATTATGCGATAAGGCCATGCTATTACGGCGCTTTATCATTGAAAAAATAAACGACCAACTGAAGAATATTTTGTTCATCGAACATTCAAGACATCGGAGTATGAACAGTTTTATGTTGAATTTAATTAGTGGACTATTGCTTAAAAGATAGTAAGCGACACCTTAAATTAACTGATGTAGAGCGCAATACATTAATGATTGCTCAAGCAGATCTCATATATAGTCTCTTCCTGTATTGCAAGGTTTTACTCATCGATAACAGGGACAGGATTGCTGCCATATATACGGCCTATATATGAAGTTCAAGACTTCTGGCCTCGATGTATTTCGTACATGTTGTCCTTATCAGGTTATCGGTATTGAGTACCACTGAACTCACCAAGTTTTTAATATGCAGGTTTTACATGTTGAGGCGGGATAAGCTTAACTTTATGACCACACTTTTGTTTTTATCGAGCCCAATAATGCGATGTTGCACAAGGCTCAATAGCAACTAAACATGTTGTTTTTTCGGAAAAACGCTAATATCTGAGTTCGTGTTAACATTTTTTTATTAATTAACCGATCTGGTTCATGCAACAAACCACATGAAAGAATCGTTTTGTTATGTCTAACCCTATTGTTGTAATCTTCATTTTGGTCTTCTCCCATTTTGATTGTTGTAACCACTTCAATCATGGCACATCGATGCCGTAGTGGGAGGAGACCATCACATCAGGTTAATTAATACATAATGCAATCAAGTGATCCGTCCTCTTATTGAACCATTAATTAGCAATCAGCGTTTCCAGTAGGCTAGACACCTTAACTGTTGCATGTCTCGAATTTCGATACGTATAGTTATTTGAGTGATGCTGATCGCAGAAGTTACCCATCAGGATATACAGGAGTAATTACTATACTGTATATTAATTATATAGGTTGCGCGCTATATAATAGTGCACAATTATATTGTTGACACTTCATGGTGGTTGTATGTGCATATATACCTTAAGAAACTTAATGGAATCATGGTCAATACCTCACTCGGTCATTGATATATTAGTGCGAAATATTTTCAAAGTAGATCTGCAGAAAGGAGATCTACTTGAATTGAAGCATGATCAAACTTATTTGGTCTCTATAGATCATGGTGTTGTTGGTGAGTTTTTTGATTTTGCTAAAGATTACGAAATTTGCGCGAGCTTATTTACTCCAGGCACCGTTATTCCATATAAAAAAATAGATAAATATTTTAAAAATGAAAATATACGATATGAAGCATTGACTGATACATCTGTATTTGTAGTACCAAGAAAAAGTAATGAGTTAGCTTCATTTTCTAGCGAAATGGATATTCTGGTAGATCAGATATATGACTTCTTCATATCCTACTCTCGTGAGCTAGCTCTACTTAGAACAGTACTAAGTGCCGAATATTATATTGAGTTTTTTATATTAATTTACTGTACATCTAACTGTAGCGTAATAGAGAAAAACTTTATTACGGTTGATTTATTGAGCAGAGTGACAGGATGTACCCGACAATATGCTAATAAGGTAGTTTATCGGTTGGAGGTTGAAGGTGTGATTATAAAAAAAATAGGTAAAATATATATATTAAATAGAGAAATACTATTAGAACGAGTTGATAAGGATCTCTTCCATAGATATTATAAACCATGTTGTATAACCTACTAGTGCTTAAAGAGTATATTATGGAACGTTTTTTGATGAAAGAAATCTATCTGAAATCAGATTTAATTAAAGTCGCCAATGGCTTTCTCTATCAAGACGGGAAGATAAAAAGTTTTTTTAATGGAAGAATATCTATTGAAGAGCTAAATAACATAGTCGTTTCGTCATGTTTCTCAGAAATAAATTACATAGTATTTAAAGAATTAAGTGATGCATCATTAGTTGTAGAGATATATTTTATGTATATCAAGAAAATATTGAATGAGGGTAACTTAAATAATTTAAATCAGTATGAGTCTTTATCTTTGTCTATAGGTGTTGAGCTAGAAAGAACCATAGTAGGGCATATCTTGCATCCTTATCAATACTCATACTTTCCCATTATCAACGGGATATTTAATTTGTATCTTTCGCAATGTAAGCTCTCAAAGAAAAGCTCTAATAATATGTTTAAATAATTTTTATAAGTATAAGATATTTTGAATTTTAATTGACTATGACTAGCTTAATTAAATTACCATTTAACATTTTTTACTATAAGGGAATACCATGAGCAAATTCATATTACATCATTACCAGCCTTCTCCATTTGCTGAAAAAATACGTACAATATTAGGATTTAAAGGTATATCATATAGAACAGTGACAATACCTATTATCATGCCTAAGCCAGACTTAACCGCACTGACAGGAGGTTATCGTAAGACTCCTGTGTTGCAGCAAGGGGCACATGTATATTGTGATACACGATTAATATCCCGTGTAATAGATAACTATGCCCCTGAGAAAACGCTCTATCCGGATGATCTAGTTGCTAGTGCTAATATCATGGCACAATGGGCCGATCAACATCTCTTTGCTCTTGTAGTTGCTTTGGTTTTTTCGCCAGATGGTTTTGCTGAATTGACGAAAGATATACCAACTCCGGTGGTATCGGCTCTGGTAACAGACCGTGAAGAATTATGGCGAGGAGCGCATACTCCTAAGATAATACTGTCTCAATTACCTATTTATTTACAACAGTTTGAACAGCAGTTACAAAATTGTGGTCCTTATCTTCTTGGCCAACAGCCTACCATTGCTGATTTTTCGGTATATCACTGTCTGTGGTTTATCAATAATAATTCGGTCGTTCGTTCGCATTTATTGCTTTATCCAGCATTATTGAGATGGCTGGATTCTATGACAGCAATCGGGCATGGTAATGCTGAAAATATTACAGGTCAAGAGGCTATTGATGAGGCTAGATTGGGGGAATGGGCGAGCAATGAAGAGTATGAATTTTTGGAGCTAGACGGCTTAAAATATGGTGATTTGGTGACTGTGCAGCCTATCGATTATGGATTAGTTCCGGTTGTCGGTGAGCTAATTCTATCACTAACAGATGAGGTGGCTATTAGACGTAATGATGAGCGTGCTGGGGAAGTTTATGTTCATTTCCCTCGGGTGGGTTACCAAATTGAATTGGCTTCTTAATTCAATCTTTAATTATTAATTTCTATAAATTTAGTTTCGATAATTGCCTATTATTTCTTGCAAGTGAAACAAGTCACGATCATACGTGGGTTGTTTCACTGGTTTTTAATTCCAAATAAGTATGGCATTTGGATCATAATTTAAACGTACTCCCTAGATTGACTGAGATACACAAACTACTTGGATTTGCTTGCCAATATCGATGCAATGGCTCGTTAGACCAAGATTGCCAAGCCGCTTTTGCTCTCATCGTTATGTAAGAGGGCTTCTGGAAATAAAAGATAATGCAGCAATACCGCCACATCAGCTCCAACGAACTGACTGTCGAGCAAATAAGTTTTGTGAGATGTAATTTGGAGATTAAATCCATGTATTGAATTTTAGATGTCTGCATAGGAGATCTTCCTGATTTACTGATAAAAAGCTGCAGAGAACCTAGCCTGACTAGTCTACACATGTTTTAAATATGCTTCGATGCGAATCGAACAACATAAGCGTTCCGTTGGAAAAATTCTTTGAATGATACTCTTTAGGTTTCCAGAGCGAGTGTTGTTGGTTCAATTTACATTGAGGTTGAAAGTTCAACACTTTTGCAGACCCACTGAGGTGTTAATCTTTTAAATCAGTAATGACGGCATCGAGTAATTTCATCAGTTCTTTTATTTGGATTTTATCGATATTACTAAACTTACAGCTCACTTCATTAGGGATTTCAATCGCTTTTGCCTTTAAAGCCAGTCCTGTATGTGTGAGTTTCACTAGTCGTTTACGTTTGTCCTGTTCAACCTTCACTATGTGTAGCAGTGACTTATCAACCATTTTTTTTAAAATTTGTGTCATCGCACTACCATCAATTGACGTTTGTTCTATTAGCTCTGCAATTGTAATGTTGTCTTGTTCCCACAGAGCCATTATTACTACATATTGCGGATAAGTTATATTGATCTCACTTAAAGGCTCTCGATAAGCACGAACGATGCTGTTAGATGCCATATATAAGCGATGGCATAGCTGGTTTTTAAGCTTTAATCGATCAAATTGCATAAGTTACTCCTTAAGTTTATATTTTAGTTTGCATGCAAAGTATTTGCAATAAGTATTTAGCTTCGGTATTATTTTGCATGCAAACTAAATGAATAATACTTGGAGTTCTATATGAACGTGTTACAAAATATCGCCTATACAGCAAAAGTAACAGCAACCGGTGGCCGTGAAGGTGTTGCAAAATCAAACGATGGCCGTTTAGATCTGACATTATCAACTCCTAAAGGATTAGGTGGTGATGATGGGCAAGGTACTAACCCTGAGCAATTATTTGCTGCTGGGTATGCGGCTTGTTTCATAGGAGCACTTAAAGTTGTTGCAGCTCAAGAAAACCGCCGATTACCTAATGACACTTATATTAATTCGGAAGTATCTATTGGTGCTATTGAGGAGGGGTTCGGTATTGCAGTAAAACTCGCAGTATCCTTAGGTGATATGGATAGATTTGACGCCCAGAAAATGGTCGAAACAGCACATAAAATCTGCCCATACTCAAGTGCAACACGCGGCAATATCGATATCACCCTTTCAGTTATTTAATACCTACATATATCTAAGAAGGAAATCTAATTATGCGTTATGTTCTTTTTATTAGCATTCTTATCAATATTTTACTTATTAGCTGTTCGGACTCGGAGCAAATCAGCTCAGTTCAGACTCCAAAGTTTGTTGAAACGAGTGCGCCCATTGATTCAGCTATCACCCAACCGGATGGATATACAGGGCGCTTGGGCGGCGTAGAGGATGTTGAAATTACGATTAAGTTGCTTCGGAGTAGAAATTAATGATGCGAACAACTAAATCGGTCAAGAACAGAGTGTACTTCGGTTTTGTATTGATCTTGGTTATGCTTTTGCTTTTAGTCGCACTAGGGATTACCAAGGTAAACTATATTCGCGAGGATTTAACTGAGATAACTGATATCCACTCGGTAAAGCAACGGTACGCAATTAATTTTCGTGGTAGTGTTCATGATCGAGCTATTGCAATACGAGATGTTACCTTGGCCGAAAGCCCAAGTGCCGTTACTACTCAAAAACAACTAATTATGGAGCTACGAAAATTTTACGACGACTCTGAAATGAAAATGGATTTAATGTTCAGTTCTGATATAAATTTTACAAGCAAAGAAAGCGAATTATTAAATAATATAGCTAACATTAAAAAATCTGCATTGCCATTGGCCGACAAGATTATTGTTTTAGCTGAGCAAGGTAAGGTAGAGGAAGCAGCAAATCTTGTTCGAGCTCAAGCTAGTCCCTTATTTACACGTTGGCTTAAAGCAATCAATCAATTTATTGATTATCAGGAAAAAATTAATCAATCTACCACTATATCAGCCCGAGAGGTTGCTGATAGTTTCCAGTCAACAATGCTTGTCATTTCTGCTCTTGCAGTCGTTATTAGTATAATTATTGCTCGACTCATTGTTAGTAGCCTCTATCGGTCACTTGGTGGAGAGCCTGCACAGGCTGCAATATCTGTGTCGTTTATAGCTGATGGCGATTTGACGAAAATCATCGAGACCAAATATAAGGGGAGTTTGTTATCTTCATTATCATCGATGCGCGATAATCTTGATAAGATTGTATCTAATATTATCCGCGCGGGGCATGATTTATCTAATCAGGCAATTACTGTTGAGGATGGGTCAATTAAAGCCAGTGGGAAAGCTGATGCACAAGCTCAACTTACACAAGACACGCTTGAAAATCTTAGAATTATGAAATCGAAACTGGATGGAATAGCAGGCATCGCTGCTCAGACAGAAGAGAATTCATTACTTACAAGTAATTACTCACAAAATGGTATTATAGCAGTTGGCAAGAGTAGTTCTGAAATGCAGCGTATTACTGATACAGTCGACTCGACCGTGGTTCAAATTCGAAAATTAGAATCAACAACTAAGGAAATAGGGTCGATTGTGAGTGTCATTAGCAGTATCTCTGAGCAAACCAATTTATTAGCCTTAAACGCAGCAATTGAAGCCGCTAGGGCAGGTGAATCCGGTCGCGGTTTTGCAGTAGTTGCGGATGAAGTTAGACAATTAGCTAGACGCACGCAGACTGCGACTGAACAAATTGAGAAAATGATTAGTGAGGTGCAAAATGAGACACAAGCATCTGTCGCAGCAATGGAAACAACCCAGCCTATAGTTGAAAGTGGACGCAGACTAACTGAAGAAACTACAGTGTTACTTAAACAAATAGAGCAGCAAGCTTCAGCATCACTTTCAAATGTTAGAGAGGTTTCACTCGCAACAAAAGGGCAAGTGACTCTTATTAATCAAGTTTCTGAAGCTATGTCGACTATCAACAATATGTCCTCTGAATCAATTCAATCATTAAAAGGCAATCTTGGCGCAGCCCAAAAGCTCGCGAAAATTGCCAATGAATTAAATGAGTCAATGAAGTTTTTTACTGTAAAAAATGATTGAATAGATGTTGCAAAAAATTATAAGTGTGCTGAGTTATAAAAGTATATTAATCATTTTTTGTTTACTCTCATACAGATGATAAAATTCATGTTTACTAACAATCCATAAAGGTAACGCTTTCTGAGAGCAAAGCCATTAAAATGCTGATATGGAGCAAGGTTTGATTAATGGTCGGTTAATCAGGGTGAGATCGTGTACGTTTTTAATCATTTGAATACACGATCTGACGTTAACATTTAGCTATGATCTTATACTCCCTTTTTTCGGGAGCTCACCATGCATATAGGCCACTTCAAAGAGACTTTTCAAACCATAACAGACCAACGCCAAGGGGCTAAAGTGACCTACTGCCTTTTTGAAGTTTTGTTTGGTTCTCTATGTGCCGTTATCGCAGGGACTAAAGGCTGGCTTGATATTCGAGAATACATACTTGGACATCATGATTGGTTTAAAAACAACAACCTATTCGTGAGAGGCATTCCTGCTGATGACACTCTAGCTCGTATCATATCAACGATAGTACCAGAACAATTTCATCAGTGTTTTATCCACTGGATGTCATCGATACACACGCTTACCGAAGGCCAAGTGATTGCTATCGACGGAAAAACGCTTCGAGGGTCGTACAATCGTGAAGATAGAGCCAGTACCATACACATGATTAGTGCCTATACTTCATCAAACAAATTAGTACTTGGCCAACTTAAAACAGAACAAAAAAGCAATGAGATAACTGCCATTCCTGAGTTGATAAGGATATTAGATATCAAAGGGGCTTTAGTAACTATCGATGCGATGGCTTGTCAAACAAAGATAGCCCAAACCATTGTGGAACAAGGCGGTGACTATCCGCTTGCCGTTAAAAGTAATCAGGGTAAACGGCGCGAAGCGATAGTAAAAGCCTTCTCTTTCTAACGAGCCCACAAGACAGATAAATCCGTAATTGAACACGGTCATGGGCGAACAGAGTGTCGTCAGTGCTATGTTATTGACAGTACAAACTTAGCAGGTGACTTTTCAAAGTGGAAAGGGCTAAAAAATATCGTTATGCTCGAAAGTTGTCGCCTTGAAAAAGGAAAACCAATCGAGCTTGAGTACCGTTATTACATCAGTTCTAAGGCGCTAAGTGCTGAACAAGCTGCGATAGCCGTTCGAGAACATTGGGGCATAGAATCAATGCACTGGGTGCTTGATGTCAGTATGGGTGAGGATGCATGTCAAATATATAACGCTCATGGGGCCGAAAATCTGTAATGCCTGCGTCATGTGAGTTTGAATATGTTACGAGTAGGGTCGACCAAGTTAAGCATTGTTGGAAAACAAAAACGATACATGATGAATACATTAATACTTGAGGCGGTATTAAAGGCTAGCTTTAGCGCCTAGATTAAAATTTAAGCGCTCATGCGGTGGCTCTAGTCAGTTAATATAACTACGGTTAATCGAATGGCTGTTATGCTGGCAACATCCTGAGCATAGTTCCGTATTGCCATTAGATATTTTTACCGGTTAAATGTTAGCTGGAGGAGGGATTGTCGATGTAATTTTATTGCTACTATTTTTGGATTATTCTCTTTCAAGGCAATTTGTTTATAGGCTTTTCAAATCCCTTCTATTTAAAAATAATGCTGATATTAACTCTAAAAATTGATATGTATTTTCAATCAGGGATCTTGTATCATTTTATTATCACTATGGCACGAGATCTAGGCTACAAATCCTTTGTTAAGATGCACTTTATCAATGCCTGGTAATCATTAGTATATTTGGTTAGTTGGTACTTACGTTTAACCTACACCTTATAAAAATAGCCCAAGAAGGGTAATCGAATTTTACTAACCATATTTCTTATACTTAATTTTGAAATTAATGTTATTTTTCATGTCGTATAAAAGGTTTTGTGCATTTAGATGTAAAACACAGTCTTAACAAGAACAATCTATTGCCATTTGAAAGTAAATTTTACAGACTACACTACAGGCACACGAGATCATAAGGTTTCAAATAAATCCATGATTCAAAATAACCGTCTCAACTTCCTTGCTACAAACGCGGTTCTTTGCTCGGTAATAATCTGATTGACCCTGCGGTCTGTTAAACCGTACTCTATAGCTAATTGCTCTAGGTTATTGCCCTTAAACTGACGCCAAATTTGAATGTCACGCAAAGCGTCTTTAAGGCTTTTTCCATTGGGAATATGCATGTCTCGCGTACCTAAATAGGTGGCAAGTGTTTTGGCCAATGCTACTGAATTAGGCACATTATTATCCTCTAGCGTGACACGCATTAGCTCACAAAGGTTTTGCAAGGTTGATGGCCAGCGCTTAAGTAAGTCCTCCCGTTCATCTGGCTTTAGATTTTTTAGGGTATTAAGTGCTTGCTCTAATTCTGCTATTTCGTATTTTAACAAATCCATTTGCTGGTCTCATTGGGTATGTTGAAGTGATGAATATCCATATTTTTCAATCCTTTGGCATTCTAAATAAATAAAGGAAACTAGATTATTTACAAGTCTTAGTAATGTGTTAGGCCTCTTCACGTTTGTACCAATTCTTAAGGCTTCCGAGTACTTGATAACCCATGTGTTATTCGCCTGAGAGCACTATCAACCCCTTCACCAAGTAGGCGTTTAATACCCTTCGTTACTATGCCAAATGATCATGTAGTGGCTCATGGTGATCCAAACACCGACAATCTCCCCTTTAATAGTCGCCTTCCGTGCTGACTTATGTTCGATAAAGCCTCTCTGTTTTATGCACTTAGTGCTTTCCTAATTTTGATGAGCTCATCACTAGCAATAATCCTTTGCCCGTGGCACGTTATGCATTGATAGGCTCCAAATAGATCAGGCACTGATGAAACGGTTCTCATCTTACAAGTGGTAGTGTTATCAGCAGGGTAACATTTAGGAATCGGTTATTGGTTTAATCGAATCATAATGTCTAAAAATGTATCCACGTATATTAAACCAGCCTTTAGTATCAACAATAAATACCCAGTGAACTTGGCAAAGGCAAAGGTGACTTTTGGCTCTTGGTGTTGCCCTGTTATTGTTAGAAAATATTTTTGAAGTGGTCAATTTACATGGTGCACTCGCAAAAAAGGAATATAAAATCATAGCTATATGTGAACATTAAATTGTTCATTGAATTGGCTGAAAAACACTAGAGATCTCAGCCTGTGAATAAACCTACACTAAATCGCGCGAAGACTGAGCTTCACGCGATTTTTGTTACGGATTAAATTCATTCTATTTCAATTGTTTAGATAATTTTTCATTGTATATAGAATAGTCTATGTAGCCTTTATATGTGCCTCCATACATACTTTCCTGATCTGGTTTATTTAATGGCCAGCCATTTGCTATCCGCTCAGGTAGATCAGGATTTGCAATGAATGGCCGTCCAAAAGCTATAAGGTCACCAAGTCCTGATTCTATTGTTTCCGCTCCTCTATCTGCTGTATATCGTCCGGCATAAATGATTCGACCGTTGAATATGTTCCTGACTTCACGTCGGAAGTTATCAGGGAGCAAAGGAGCATTCTCCCAATCAGCTTCTGCAATCGAGACGTATGCTACTCCTTCATCTTCTAGGACTCTTATCGCTTCGATATACGTAGTATGAGGGTCATCTTCAACAAGACCAATATATACTCGATCTTCTTCAGTACTTGAAAATAATGGAGAAAAGCGAACACCCAAGCGATCTGGACCAACAATTTCTGATACTGCTTGTACAATTTCACGTAAGAAACGTAATCGATTTTCTAATGACCCACCATACTCATCTTTACGTTCATTTGTACGGCACGATATGAATTGGTTTACTAGATAACCATTGGCACAATGAATCTCAACACCATCAAATCCAGCACTCAACGCATTTTTTGCCGCTTGTGCATATAACTGCACTAGTTCTTTAATTTCTGCATGGCTTAATTCTCGCGGTACTGAAGGTTGTACTAGAGTTCCTTTACCTACACCTGTCTCAATAAATACTTTGACACCTTTTGCTGCAATTGCTGATGGAGCAACTGGGTCTGCATGGTTAGGTTGTAGAGATATATGTGATACTCGGCCCACATGCCAGAGTTGTGCAAAAATGACAGTGCCAGAAGCATGAACAGCATCTGTAACTTTTCGCCAGCCATCTATCTGTTCTTGATTATAAATTCCGGGTGTCCAGGCATATCCTTGACCACGGGGCTCTATTTGGGTTCCTTCTGTAACCATAAATCCAGCACTAGCCCTTTGCTTATAATAAGTAGCCATTAGATCATTTGGGATATTCCCTGGCTGAGAACTACGTGAACGAGTTAAAGCAGGTAAGACAATACGACTATTGAGTTTATAGCGTCCTAGACTAATTGGTTGAAATAAGTTATTGGTCTTCATTTCTATTTTCCTAGTTATGCCTGAACGATTACGTTTGAGGCTATTAAATTATCATTTATGAGTTCTATTAAAAGGTGCATAAATATCCACAATATTAATTAGTTTGTAGTTTACAAACTCTTTAATACCTAAGCCTATAAGTTCTGGATTGTAACCAGATCGGCCTTTGTAGAAGTTGGATGATTGATAAAAACCATTCATGTAGCAATTCTCTAGCAACTTCTATACCTTGCTCTGTGTTGACTATAAATACAGATCCTCCCAAGCCAAACGGAGAGTCATTTGCAATGAAAATAGCTTTATCTTTATCATTAGCTCGGAACAACATAGATACTGGGCCAAAGAATCCCAGTAATAATCCGGATTCTGAGGATAAAAGCTGTTGGTATGGTCTGTTGCACAAACGCGCCTCATGTCTTAGATACCTTCGGGCCAACCTCTGTTGCTGTCGCTCCATAGGATAGTGTTTCGATTCTATCTCTAACCTCATCTGCAGCAGCTATTGATGATAAAGGCGCTAGAGTTGTTTCTGAATTCAAAGGGTCTCCAGCTCTTAACTTTTCTTCGTTATCAATATAGAGTTTTTTAAATTCGTCATAGACCTCATCTGCGATAATCCTTCGTTTCAATGAGACACAGACTCGGCCCGTATTCCAATGGCGGCCAATAACAGCCCTTTTAGTTTTTTTCTAGCTCAGCATCGCGGAGAACGATAAAGGGATCAGCACCGCCTAACTCAATAGTCGATTTTTTTAATGCTTTTCTGCTTGTGAAGCAATAATAGAACCAGCGTCTACAGAGCTAGTTAAAGCAACACTTTGCACTCGATCGTCGTTAATGATGGTTTCAATTTGTCGGTGGGTAGTGAAAATGCTAATATAAATCACTGTTAGTAGACCTGCTTCTAAGAAAATATCTTCGAAAGGCAATACATACAGTGGAACATTTGACAAGTGTCCGATCTGAATATTGTTACCTGCTGTAAGCTGTGGTGCAAGAATACGAGCTACCTGATAGTAAGGGTAATTCCAGAGTTGAGTAGCTAGGATTGTACCTATAGGTTTCTGGAATATGATAGCTTCTCCCTTTGATGGATCCATAACATGTAGTTTTTTTGTAGCAAGTAGTGCTTCTGTATTATTGGCATAAAACTCAAGAATACGATCTAAAATCTTGACCTCTCCGAGTGCCTCTGAGGTATTCTCGCCCATATCTAATGTCAGAAGTTGGGCAAATTTACTAGGTTCTAGCTTTAGCAAGTTAGTGGTTCGTTGAAGGCTCTCGCTTAGTCCTGCAAACGATTGATTTTTCGATACGAGGAAAACATCATGAGACTTAGCAAGAGCCTGATCAATTTGATCGTCAGTAGCATGAGTAAAAGGCTTATGAAGCCTCCCTGTGTAAGGGTTTATAGATGCATATGCCATGTTACTTTTCCAAATATAGCGAATTTAAGCAATCGATTAAAATTATCGGCGTATCGCCAATTTAACTTTTTGATATTGAAGCAATGAAGCTTCTATTATCTTTCTCTATACAAGTGAGTTAGGTGAAGTCAATTGATAAATAGTTTTTTAAAAACTAACTTCAAGCAAGTTCCGACTTGATTTTAGAAACTCATCTCTAAGCTTGCCGAGTCTGGTTGTGAGTTATAATGAAGTCGATATCATCGATATCAAGGTGGTAATCAATAAGACTCGTTGGTAATCCTAAGCTCTCGAAGAATGATCTTGTGAGTTCAATTGCATCATCGATTCGTTGCTCTTCACCACCTTCGGTTATATGCCATACGCGTTTTGCGTACTGCAATAATTTGACTCGTTGATCATCCCGGTATAAATGCATATAAGCAGGAAGTATAATCGCTAGCGCTCGAGCATGGTCGATACCATAAAGATTGGTCAATTCATGCCTGATGCTGTTATAAGCAAACCAACTTTGAGAGAATCTGGTATCTACTAGAGAACGGAACCCTAGAGTAGCTGTCCACATTAAATTTGAATAAGTCTTGTACTCAAATGAATTTTTTAGTATTTGAGGCCCTATTTCTATTAGCGTCTGTAAAATCCCCTCAGCAAAGCGGTCCTGCACTTTAGAATTTATGGGGCTCAAAAAATATTGCTCTATTACATGGATGAAAGAGTCAGCTACACCACTCGCAAGTTGCCGAGTTGATAAATTATAAGTTTTGCTCGGGTCTACAATAGAAAATTTAGGAAAGATATCACTACTTTGAAAAGGAAATTTCCCCTGTGAATTCTTACTTGTTATTACAGCGCTTTGATTCATCTCTGAACCAGTGCTGGGTAGAGTAGGTATGGTACCGAATGGCATAGCTTGACGTATATCTGCACCACGTGTTTCCAGTATTCTCCAAGCATCATCATTATAAACAGATGCAGCGGAAACAAACTTTGTTCCATCGATAACTGATTGGCCTCCAACAGCTAGCAAAAAAGTTATCTTCTCTTTGCGGACAAGGCTAACAGCTTTCATCAAATTTTCGTAGGTTGGACTGGATTCGACACTGGAGAATTCATATATATATCTATATGCAAGAGCTTCTCTTACTTCAGCAATGGTTCTATTTCCTCTAATGCTCTCGGCACCATAAAGAATCAATACCCGAGCTTCTGATGGAACTAATTCACTGAGTTGGTTAATAGTATTTGATCCCCAAATAATGTGAGTTGGATTATAGAAATCAAAATTAGTCATACAGCCCCTAAAATAAAATTAAACCTCTATTTCATGCTCATGAATAAAAGATTAGTTTTTAACCAGACAGGAATTTAAAATTCACAATGACACCTCGTTAATGCATGCACTATACGATTTAGTAGACTTGTCGTCTAGTTTTTTTAATAGTAAAAAATTATTAGTTAAAACCAATTCAGTTAATAACTTTAGAGCAATTATCTAAAAGTTATAGGTACTACTGTTGAGTAAAAATAGGTAATCGCTCAATTAAGTAGTAAAGCTTAATTGAGCTTTCTTATGCGCAACTGTAGGTGCCATCTCTCAGAACCGAGTACAAACCTAATTTAAAGCTAAAGACCAAGCAACTAAAAAGGAGGTCATCATGGTCATATTAAACCGTGGGCAACGAAGT